>Ga0302326_10018293_pt1 | contig 14532 bp, 9 predicted proteins | sample Palsa_T0_3_FD_202264 | JGI IMG/M metagenome (GOLD analysis project Ga0302326, IMG submission 202264) | Peat permafrost microbial communities from Stordalen Mire near Abisko, Sweden - Palsa_T0_3 | ecosystem: Environmental > Terrestrial > Soil > Palsa > Peat permafrost | place: Sweden: Abisko... | reverse complement strand
CGACGCGTCGCACCAGCTCAGGACACCGCTGACGGCCCTGTCAATGCGGCTGGAGGAGATGGTGGCGGCCGCCGACTACCCGGATGTCGTCCGGGAGGAAGGCGCGGCGGCGCTGGCGCAGACCGAGAGGCTGGCCGAGGTCGTCGGTCAGCTGCTCGGCCGGGCCCGGCGCACCACGGCGGGCACGCCGACCGTGGCCAGCGTCGACGAGATCGTCGGCCAGCAGGTCGTGGAGTGGGAGCCTGCCTTCCGGAGGCTGAACCGGCGCCTCGCGGTCGCCGGGGAGAAGGGACTGTTCGCCTTCGCGACACCCGGCGGTGCCTCCCAGGTGATCGCGACGCTGCTGGACAACGCTCTCGTCCACGGCGCGGGCACAGTGACGATCAGGACCTCGAGGACCCGGCGATCGGTCGTGGTCGAGGTGCGGGACGAGGGCAGCGGTGTGCCGGCCGAGCTCGCGCCGCGGATTTTCGAGCGCAGCGTCAGCGGCTCGCCGAACGGCACCGGCCTCGGGCTTGCCCTGGCCAGGACCATTGCGGCCGCCGACGGCGGCCAGGTCGTGCTGGTGCGGCCGAGGCCGGCGGTGTTCGCGCTGTTCCTGCCCCACGCGACGGCCGACGCCGAGGAACAGCCGGCCGTGCTCGGGCCGGCCTAGCTGATCCTGATTCCCGGCCACGGGGGCGCTGGCCGTAGGCTACGGCGGGTAATGGAGCACCAGGAAACTCGCGAGAGCACCGCGGCCCGCCGCGGTCAGGGCAGCGGGCTGGCAGCTGGTCAGGGCGCCGGTGCCCCTGCCGCCGCTGCCGTCGCGGCTGCCGAAGCCGCTGACGGCCAGGCCGGCCGGCAGCGGGTCGTCGGCATGGTCGGGGCCGGCCAGCTAGCCCGCATGACGGCCGCAGCCGCGGTGGGGCTGGGCATCAGGTTCAGGGTCCTCGCCGCGGCGGCCGACGAGAGCGCCGCCCAGGTGTGCGCCGACACCGTACTAGGCGACTACCGGTCGACCGATGACCTGCTGGCCTTCGCGGCCGGCTGTGATGTGATCACGTTCGATCATGAGCATGTCCCTCAGCAGCAGCTCGCGGCGCTCGCGGCTGCCGGGCACGTGGTGGCTCCGGGCGCTTCGGCCCTGCGCTATACGCAGGACAAGCTCGCCATGCGCGAGCGGCTGACCGCCCTCGGCGTGCCGTGCCCGCGGTTCGGGCCGGTGTCATCGGTCGCCGACGTCACCGCCTTTGCCGCGCAGACGGGCTGGCCAGTCGTGCTCAAGGCGGTATCAGGCGGCTACGACGGCCGCGGCGTCTGGGTCTGCGAGAGTCCGGCTGAGGCAGCGGACGTGCTCTCGCACGGAGTGGCGCTGCTCGCCGAGGAGTTCGTCCCGTTCCGGCGTGAGCTCGCGATCCTGGTCGCCCGCTCGGCTAGCGGCCACGGCGCGGCGTACCCGGTTGTCCAGTCGGTTCAGCGCGACGGCATCTGCGTCGAGGTACTGGCGCCCGCTCCGCGGCTGCCCGAGAACACGGCGATCGAGGCTGAGCGGCTCGGGCTCGAACTCGCCCGCGACCTGGATGTCATCGGGCTGCTGGCCGTCGAGCTGTTCGAGACCCGGAGCGGCTCCCTGCTCGTGAACGAGCTCGCGATGCGCCCGCACAACACCGGGCACTGGACGATCGAGGGCGCCAGGACATCGCAGTTCGAGCAGCACCTGCGCGCCGTGCTGAATCTTCCGCTGGGCTCGACGATGATGACAGCGCCGTCGGCAGTGATGGCGAACGTGCTCGGCGGTTCCGATCCTGATCTGTACGGCAAGCTGAATCATGTGCTCGCGGCCGACACGGCGCTGCGGGTACAGCTCTACGGCAAGCCGGTACGGCCCGGCCGCAAGGTCGGCCATGTGACGGCACTTGGCGGCGACCCGGCTGTCCTCCGGGACCGGGCCGTGCGAGCCGCCCGGTACCTGGCCACCGGCAGCGAGGAAGCCTCATGACGAGCGGGACCCGGTGACGAGCGGAGGCTCGGGCGGCACTGGCTCCGCCGCGGCAGGCGAAGGGGAGTGCGGCGCATGAGCGCGGGCGCGGTAGTGAGTGTTGTCATGGGCAGTGACTCGGACTGGCCGGTCATGCAGGCCGCGGTCGAGGTGCTGGACGAGTTCGGCGTTCAGTCGGAGGCGGACGTTGTCTCGGCGCACCGGATGCCGACGGACATGATCAGCTACGGCCAGGCCGCGGCTGGCCGTGGCGTGAAGGTCATCATCGCCGGGGCCGGCGGTGCTGCCCACCTGCCCGGCATGCTCGCCTCGGTGACTACGCTCCCGGTCATCGGCGTGCCCGTTCCGCTGAAGTATCTCGACGGCCTGGACTCGCTGATGTCCATCGTCCAGATGCCGGCCGGTATCCCGGTCGCGACGGTGGCCGTCGGCGGCGCCCGTAACGCCGGCTTGCTGGCAATCCGCATTCTCGCCGTCAGCGACCCGGAACTGGCCGGCCGGATGGCGGCATTCCAGGCGGACCTGCGCTCCGGAGCCCAGGCCAAGGGCGAGGCCTTGCGCGCGAAGGTCCGGGTCCTGCGCGCCGGTCACCAGCCGCACCCGCCGACTGGCACCAGCGCCGAGCTCTAGCGCCGTCCGCCGTCCGCATTCTCCACCGTCTGCCGTCTGCCGTCTGCCGCCTGCCGCCCCGCCGTCAGCGTCCGCAGCCGTTTTTCGCGCAATTTCGTCAACCCTAGTTGACTTTGCATCCGCAAGGTGACTTCTGAAACCGGCATAACGTGCTATAAGGTCACCGCCGAGCGCTGGAACGGATGAAATGTCGTTGGCGACCGGCATTCTGGCCGCCATGACGAGCAATAAGCTGCCGGAAACAGCACGATTAGCGAATATTGTGACGACGGCTGAGTTACTGTCAGCCGGATTCACTACCGCCCATATCCGGACCAGCGTCGGTAGGGGCGAACTGATCCGGCTGGGTCGCGGTACTTTCGTCCCCGCAGAGCTGGCGAGGTCGGTCAGCTCGACTGAGAGCGGCACGCTGGCGCTGCGAGCGGCAGCCGCACTGGCCTCACTCGGTCCGCAAGCGGTGGCAAGCCATCACACGGCGGCCCGGCTTCTGGGCCTCGACCTGCTAGGCCGCGTCCCTCGCGAGATCGCCATCACCCGGGTTCCGGGCAGCAGCCGGAAGAGCTGGCCAGGGGTCCGCGTGCACTCGGCGGCACTGCCGGCCGGGCATGTCGGCACGCGGGCTGGTGTGCCGGTCACCGTCGCGGCGAGAACGGTGGCAGATCTGGCCCGCGCTTCGTCATTCAGAGCCGGTGTTGTCGTCGCGGACTCGGCACTGCGGAAGAAGCGCACCACCAGGCAGGAACTGCAGGCCGTGGTCGCCAGCTGCCGCCGTTGGCCAGGCGCGGAGCGGGCCGCGGCGGTGGCGGCCTTCGCTGACCCGCTCTCGGAGTCGCCGCTGGAGTCCATTTCCAGCGTGGCGTTCCGGGACTGCGGCCTCCCGCAGCCGCAACTGCAGGCCTGGCTGGGCGGCGACGGGAGGGTGATCGGCAGAGTCGACTTCTACTGGGAGCAATTCCGCACGATCGCGGAGGCGGACGGCATGATGAAGTACGACAATCCGCATGAGGCGAGCTATCAGCTGCGCCGGGACGCGGATCTGCGCGAGGCCGGCTTCGAGGTCGTGCACTTTGGCTGGGACGAGATCTACTTAAAGCCCATGCAGGTGGCTGCATCAATACGGGCAGCGTTCCGGCGAGCCAGCCGCCCCAGGGCACCCGGCTCGGCCGCCTGACCAGGGCGGTTCTGGCTAACCAGGCGGCGTGACCGGCTCGCAGATCAGGCACCAGGGCCTGTCGTTGCGCCGGGTCAGCACGATCGTCGCGCTCCTGGCACCCTGCAGGCCGAGCCGGCGATGGATCTGCTGCACATCGCCAGCCAGGCCCCGCCGACGGATGTCAGCTGTGCCGACACCAAGCTCGCGCAGCTGCCTGGCCGCCTGGCGCTCGTGCCAGGGCATCGAGACGAGCACGTGCAGCGTCCGGGCAAACGGCGTGCTCACCGCGCGGTCCATCGCCAGGAACGCGATCATGGGGTCGATCTGCCAGGCACCGAGGTCGCGGGCCAGCTCGGCGACCAGGCCGGCCCTGGTGACGGCCGGGTTCGGGTCCAGCAGGTACTCGCCGGGATCAGCAACCGGCACGGGCGTACCGGGGCTGGCGGCGAGCGTAACGCCCGCTGCGCGGCCGTCGGGTGACCCAGTGCCGCCGGCTGACCCGTCGGCGGCGACGGGTCCGCCGCCGCTGGTCGCCGCCGCGCCCGCGCCGCTGGTTACCGGTCCGCCGGCGCCGGCAGCCGCTCCGCCGCCGCCGGCTGGCGCCAGGACAGTGGCGCGCCAGCTTGTGGTCGCGAACGCCGGCGACCACAGCAGTGCTTCCTTCAGCGCCCGGCCCACGGCGACGAACTCGGCCTCCCAGCCCTCTGGAACCAGCTCGCGCGCCAGGCCCGGCGCCGCCTTGATGCACACCCGCGGTACCCGGTCGGCCAGCGCCAGGCACCAGTCGAGCGGCGGCTGCGAGTCCCCGGTGCGCAGGCGGCGGCCGTCAGCCCGGCGTGCCGGGTCGATGAACACGGCCTCAGTGCCCGCGAGGCTCAGCGACCGCACATCAGCGCAGAGCGGAAAGACCCGGCGGGCAGTGCCGTAGACCGACGCGTTCCGGACGGCAAAGCGAAGCGTGTCGAGATCGGCATCGACGGCCAGGACGCGCCGGGCAGCGGAGGCAAGCGCGATGAGGTCGCCGCCAATGCCGCAGCACAGGTCGGCGACCAGGCCGAGGCCGGCGAACCGGCGCGCGCTGTGGGCGGCGGCCAGCTCTCCGGAGGCCTGCTCGAGCCCGGCCCTGGTGAACAGCATCTCCTCAGCCCGGCTGAACTTCTCCCGCCCGGCCACCCGCAGCGACTGCTGGGTCAGCGCGGCGGCAACCAGGTCAGCCGGATACTGTCCGCGCAGTTCAGCGCTGAGGCGCAGGGCCTGCTCGGGCGTGATCTCCAGGCCGCGGAGCCTGCCGAGCAGCTCGCCGCCCGCGGGCGTCAGCAGTCCGGCAGCCTGGCTCATCGGCCTATCATCGCCGCCCGGACATGCCCCTCGCACGGCGGCTGGCCAGCGTTGGCGCGCCATCGCTAGGACGTCCTACTATCAAGAGCATGAGCCATGACTTTCCTGCCTTCGCCCTGTCCGAGGAGCACGAGGCGCTCCGCGAGGCCATTCGCGGCCTGGCCGAGGAGAGGATCGCGCCCTTTGCCGCCAAGGTCGACGAGGCGGCCGTGTTCCCGCAGGAAGCTCATGACGCCCTTGTTAAGAACGACTTTCACGCGGTGCACATCCCCGAGGAGTACGGCGGCGTCGGGGCGGACGCCATTGCCACGGTCATCGTCATCGAGGAAGTCGCCCGGGTCTGCGCCTCATCGTCGCTGATCCCGGCCGTCAACAAGCTCGGCACGGTGCCGCTGCTGCTGTCCGGCTCTGATGAGGTGAAGCAGAAGTTCCTGCCGGCGGTGGCCAGCGGCGACGCGATGTTCTCGTACGCGCTGTCGGAGCCGGACGCGGGATCAGACGCTGCCGCCATGAAGACCAGGGCTGTCCGTGACGGCGACAGCTACGTGCTGAACGGCGTCAAGCGCTGGATCACCAACGCCGGCGTCTCCCAGTACTACACCGTGATGGCCGTGACCGAGCCGGACCAGGGCGCCAGCGGCATCTCGGCATTCGTCGTGGACAAGAATGATGAGGGCTTCACGTTCGGCGCCCCCGAGCACAAGCTCGGCATCAAGGGCTCGCCGACCAGGGAGCTCTACTTCGACAACTGCCGGATCCCGGCTGACCGGATCATCGGGACCGAGGGCACCGGATTCAAGACCGCGCTGGCGACCCTGGACCATACCCGCATCACCATCGCGGCCCAGGCGCTCGGCATCGCGCAGGGCGCCCTGGACTACGCGGCCGGCTACGTCAAGGAGCGCAAGCAGTTCGGCAAGCCGATCGCGGAGTTCCAGGGCCTGCAGTTCATGCTCGCGGACATGGCGATGAAGGTCGAGGCCGCGCGGCAGCTCACCTACGCGGCCGCGGCTAAGTCCGAGCGCGCCATGCACGGGGACCGGGCGGACGACCTGACGTTCATGTCCTCGGCCTGCAAGTGCTTCGCGTCGGACGTGGCCATGGAGGTCACCACCGATGCCGTTCAGCTGCTCGGCGGCTACGGCTACGTGAGCGACTACCCGGTCGAGCGCATGATGCGGGATGCCAAGATCACGCAAATTTATGAGGGAACGAACCAGATCCAGCGAGTAGTTATGGCCCGCCAGCTGCTGAAGTAGCAACTCAGCGCGCCGCGTCAGTCGTCCGCCCTGGGCCGGCTGACCGAAGAACAGCGCGAACTTCAGGCCGGCGGCTAGCTGCCGTCGGGCACGCGATCGCGGGCGGTTCCTTACGGTATCGAGACTGGCTGGATCACCACCGCGCCGAGAGTCGGGTCGAGCTCGGTTGCCTGCGAGACGCCCGGCGGAGTGAGGACGTCCATGGCCTTCGGCACCGTCGAGGGGGCGACCGAGCAGATCGGGCTGGTCCCGGCGGGCGCGCAGACGCCGAACGTGTAGGCGCCGGGCGTCGCCGTGAACACGCGAGCCAGGTCCGGCTGGAATCCGTCCTGCCCGGTTAGCACTACGGTGAAGGCCCAGCCAGGACCCGGAGTACCGAATTCGGCCTCGGGCAGCGCGAGCGTGACCGTGCCCGCGGTGTCATCGGTCACCATGAACGCGGTGCCGACGGAGCTGCCGCTGGCGTTCACCCAGACCGGCGACGCGAACCCCTGAGCCTCGACTCGCTCGCTCCAGGCGCCCGCGGGCGCGATCGTGTAGTTGCGCGTCGTGAACGCGGCCTGCGTTGAGGTGGAGGTCTCCGACGGGTCGTGCACGTAGATGTCGAGCAGCTGGGCGCCGAAGTCCGCGCCGAACGTTGGGGCGAGGTTGGCGATCGACGTCCGCAGGTACACGTACGTGCCATCGCTGATGACCTGGAAGCCGGTGAGGTCGAACGCGCCCGGCTGGAAGGACGACGAGGTCGGGTACTGGTACGTTCCCGGTCCGTTGTCGTCGCCGGTCGGGTCCGTGACGCTGAGGTCGGTGGTTCCGCCGGTCACGTTACCGACGACGGCCACCTGCGCGTACCCGGTGCTGCGGCCGCCGGCGGAGGTGGCAGTCGCGGTGATCACGTTGCTGCCGAACCCGACAGGAACGGTCACGGAGAACGATCCGTCCGCGGCCGCGACGGCGCTGACGACGGTCGCGGTGGCGCCGGTCGTGGTATCCGCGACCGCGACGTCGACTGAGGCGCCTGGCGCCGTCGTTCCCGTCACGGTTGTGGTTGAGGTGTTCAGGGTCGCGCCGGAAGCCGGGGCGGTGAGGGTGACCGTAAGGGCACCCGGCGGTCCGTGCGTGATGTAACGGGCCGTCGTGGCGGCGGGCGTGTCGACAGTGCGGCCGTCCCCAAGGTCGACGATCAGCCGCAGTTCCTGCGCCTGCGCCCAGGTCAGCGGCGAGGCGGATCCGGCTGCCTTGCCATCGGTGAACCCGATGGAGGCCGTTGCCGGATCGGTGCCATATGGCGAGGCGGCCAGGTCGGGGTCTTCCCAGGCCTGTTCCGGCACGAGGCCGACGCCGGAGGAGAAGCTGAGCATCGCGTTCAGCAGTGCAGCGGCGCCCGAGCTCTGGCCCTCGGCAATGTCGCTCTCGGCCCGCTCGCCGGAGAGAACGGGCCATAGGTGCCCGGTTCCGGCGTCGGTCGGCGGCCACGGCGCGCCGGTGACTGTGCAGCTGGTCTGGCTCGGCTGGTAGCAGTCGCCGTAGCCGTCGGCACTGCCATCAGCCGCCGAGGTGCCATACCGGTAGTAGCCGGTCCCGCTGGGCGTACTCACCGAGATCTGCTTGTCTAGCACGCCGAGCGATGCCTGCACGTCCGGGTCGCTGACGGGCAGCTCGCCGAGCCTGACTAGTTCCTGGAAACCGCCATCGATGACGCTGCGCTGGTCCACCGTCGGGCCGCCGTTGCCCAGGCTGTAGGTGATCGCGGCGTTCGGGTCGCCGGTCTTGGACAGGCGGATGAAGTAACTGGGCCCGTCCGGCCCGGTCGTGGTCACTGTCCAGGACTTGATGCTGCGCTGGAAGTAGTCGGCGGTCGCCTGATACAGCCGCGCCCGCTGCTGGTCCCCGTGATCGGCGGCGATCACCGAGGCGGCCGTCAGCCCGGCAATCTCGGCGGCAATGGTCGACGGGGAATAGCCGGTCTGCTCCTCCCACCGCTCCACGCCGTCCGACGGCCCGTTCGCGACCAGGAAGTCTGCCGCCGGGCGGACATGGTCCGCCCACAGGGACGCATCTGAGGCCAGGCCGGCCTCGAGGTCCATCAGGATCGGGTAGGCGACCTCGTCCAGCTGCAGCCCGCCGGTGTCCGGGGCAGCCTCGCCGTTCAGCAGCGAGTTGCGCGGCATGGCCCCGTCGGGCAGCTGCTGCCGGTCGAACAGGAACCGGACGGCTGCGCGCGCCGTGGCGATATCCCCGTCAGCCAGCAGGCCGGTGAACGCCTCGTACAGGTCGCGGGCGAAGACCTCGCGGTAGGAGCCGAAGTAGGCGGGCTCCCCGCCGGAATCAGTGCCCGCGGGCACCGACTGGCCCCACGGGCTGGCGAGGGAAGCCACGATCGCGCCGGGGAAGGTCTTGTCCTCGCTGGCCTTGAGGACGTTCGCGGACAGGTAGTAATGCGCGTCCAGGGTGGCCGTATCGCTCGCCGGCTCGCCCGGATAGTGCGCTGGCGGCCGGTTCAGTCCGGCGTCGTAAGCGGCCCAGCCGGCCACGTACTTCAGTTCCTGCAGGCCGAACGGAACGCCCAGCGAGCTCTGCGCGGTGCTGATGGCGCTCGCCTGGCTCCGGCCGAAGCCGAGCGCGAGGGTGACCGTGCCGCCGCGGCTCAGGGCGAGTTCCTGGGTGGCCACGATGTGACCGTCGGGCGCGGAGGTATAGGCAGTCAGCGCGTGACTCGTGTCCAGCTGGGTGAGGCCGTCGCTGGCGGTGCCTGCATAGCCGACGCTCGCTTCCGGTGACGGATTGCTGTCGGCCAGCGCCATGTAGGTCGGCACCGCGTACGTCCGGTTGGTCGCGTCGGTGACCGTGTTCGTGCTGTAGACAACCGGCACTGCCGATCCGCCCGACGTCGTGACGACGCCGGTGTTCCCGCCGGCGTTCTGCGTGCCGCCGCCGCCGTTCCCGTTCACGTGGGCGTCCAGCCGGGCGTAGACGTGCAGGCCGGATACGTTCGTCCCGGAGCCGGGGATGGCACTCAGCCGGGTGCGCATGAGGACGGTGTCTCGTGCCGGGTCGGTGATGTACGTGGTGGTCAGCTGGTAGCCGTGCGCGGCGTCGGTCGCCGTGACCGTGCAGGCCATGCCGGTCGGGTCGGCGCTGACCGAGTACGTCATGTCCCTGGTCTGCAGGTCGGTGAACGTGGACCCGTCCGTGACGACGTACTGCAGGGTGCTCACGTTGGTGTTGTCGATCGTGGGCTCATAAGTGTCGGACAGCACGCCGTCCGCCACTGTGTACCAGACCTTGGACCGGGTCCCGGCCGCGGTGCCGACGCAGTCCTTGCGGGCGAGGTCGAAGTAGGACATGTCTCCGGGCGCGCCCGGTGCGACAGAGGCTGTGCCGGCGGTGACGCTCGTGCCGGGGGCGGCGCCGGTGGTAGTGGCGGCTGTGGCGGCGCTGACCGACGCCACCAGGCCGGCCGTGGTGACGGCAGCGACGACAGGTAACGAAGCCAGGATGCGGCGTAGAGGTCTGCGAACCCGCCCTGATTTTGCCATCCAGCCCTCCTGAGGGAGGCGTCGCCAGCAATCGACCGATTCCCGCCGAATCGTCTCCCCAGACGCTGGCGCTGTCAACAGCCCGGCGGGGAAGATGAAGCGTCCGCGCACCGCTCTTTCGTCAACCTAGATTGACTTTGCATTCTGTTGGTGACCTAGGAATCGGGCAAACCATGCTGAAAGGGCGCCGGGAAACGCTGGTACGAATGAAAAGTCGGCGGCTGGCAACGCATACCGGGATATAACGCGTGCCAGATGCGGCCCGGTTGCGGGCGCGCGCTGACTGCCGCCTACTCGGGGATGCGGTACACCGCGCGGGCTGTGCCGGCGAGCACCGCGGCACGCTCTGGCGCGGTCAGGCCGGCTGTCAGCGCCCTCGCCGCGGCCACGATGTCGCCGTAGCCGGCGCTGAGCGTGGACACCGGCCAGTCCGAGCCGAACATCAGCCGTTCCGGCCCGAACGCCTCCAGGGCGATCTCCGCGTACGGCCGCAGGCGGTCGGCGGTCGCCTCGCCGAGGATCCCGGAAAGCTTGCAGACGACGTTGGGCAGGGCAGCCAGCGCGCGGAACGACCGGGCCCAGGCGGCGTCGGGAGGCCCTTCCGCGGTCACGTCGACGTTGCCCAGGTGATCGAGAACGAACGTCAGGTCAGGCACGTCTACGGCGCCCCGGACCGCGGCCGGGAGCAGTTCAGGCGGCAGGACGAGGTCGAAGACGAGGCCGGCGGCGGCGACCGCGCCCAGGCCGCGGCGGACGTCGGGCCGGCTGAGCCACAGCGGGTCGGGCTCGGTGAGCAGCGGGTGCCTGATGCCCGCCAGGAACCGGCCGCCCGGTGCGGCCCGCAGGCTGGCGAGGCTCTCGCCGACGCGTGCGTCGGTCAGGTCGGCCCAGCCGACGACGGCGGCGATGAGTCCGCCTGCGTCGGCCAGCGCCAGCAGTTCGGTTGTCTCCGCCGGCTCGGTGACAGTCTGCACAGCGACCGTGCGGCCGACGCCGGCGGCGGCTGCCAGCGGCGCGAGGTCGGCCAGCGAGAAGGCGCGCCGCAGCGGCGCCAGTGCCGGATCGCTGTCGAGGAATGGCTGCGGGCGCACGGCCAGGTCCCACAGGTGGTGATGCGCATCGACGACCGGGAAGTCCGTCGGCTGGTTAGGAGCTGGCATGACTGACTCGGCAGCCGGCGCCGTCAGAGACCGAGGTCGTCGAGCTGTTTGTGCAGGTCAGCTCGCGGCCCGGAGTAGGTGCCCGTCGTCCGCTGCTGCCTGGCCGGGGTGCCGCGGCTGGCAGCGCCAGCGACTGGCAGCACGCCCGCTCCCGTTCCGCCCGTCACGGTCCCGCTCGTCCTGCCGACCCCGGTCCCGGACGCTGCCCCGGCGCCGGCTGCAGCCTGCTTCCGCCTGCTCCTGACCCTGCGGTCGCGGAAGACCCAGCCGCCGACGATGCCGCCGACCAGGCCGCCGATGTGGTCCTGCCAGCCGATTCCGGCCTGCGGTAGCAGCACCGTGAACTGGTAGGCAAAGCACAGCGCCATGACCGCCCCGATGAGGATGTCGATGCCGTGCCGGTCGAAGAACCCGCGGACCAGGATGTAGCCCAGGTAGCCGAACACCACGCCGCTGGCGCCGACGCCGATCGTTCCGGCCGCGCCGAAGAACCATGCCGCCAGCCCGCTCACGACGATGAGCAGCGCAGTGAGCCACAGGAACCGGGCCACGCCCCGGTAGGCCGCCAGGAAGCCGAAGATGAACAGCGGTCCGGAGTTGCTCTCGATGTGCGTCCAGCTCACGTGCAGGAACGGGGCAGTGAGGATGTAGGGCAGGCTCGCCAGGTCGCGCGGCTTAATGCCGTAGTTGTCGAGGCGGTAGTGGTCAGCGACATTCAGCAGCTGGATCAGCCACAGGACGGCCAGGAAGGCGACCATCACGAACAGGGCCTTGCGGGCCTCGGCCACCAGGGATTCAGCGTCGTCGGTTCCCAGAGTCCAGGCGCGGTGCTTGGGGCTGCTCATCACTTCCGTTCCCGCCGCGTCCTGGTCGGGCGCGGGCATGGCAGAGGCTGCACCAAAGCTAGCCGCAGTACGGCAGTGCGCGGAAGGCGCGGCCGGCGTCGCTGCCGGCATACCGGCGGAAAGAGCCGGGGACACGCCGCACGACACGCCGGCCAGGCGGCGTGTCGCTGCCGCCGGCGGTCCCGGACTGTGATCACAGCTGCCAGCCATTACGCCGAGTAATTGTTACAGTACGTATTGCCAAACTGTGATCTGCGCGACACCAATTACGGGTTTCCGGCACAGCTTTTTCGGCGGAAACGCTTGGTCCGAGTCCCCAGTTCTGGCAACGTGGTGGCGCGACGGCGCTGGGACCGAGGAAACACGGCTCTGCGCGTGATAGCGCGAGCCGACTCTGGCCCGGCCGTCAATGCGACTCGCTGCCCTGTACCGCAGCGGTCCGCGCGCCAGGCACTCCGCCGGGTCGCGCATGGCCGACGGAAGGACCGCATTGTCACAGCACCGGAGGCGGCCCAAGGCCCGGCGCCCTAGGCGCAGGCGCGTGGGCGTCTTCATGGTCACCGCTGCCGCCGCGACCGTGGCAGTGACAGCGATCGCTTTCCTGGTAATCACCGGGCGTCCCGGTTCCGTTACGGATCCGCTCGGCGCTGCCGTTGCTCAGGTCTCGGCTGGCAAGTCCGGCCTGGTGCTGGAGCAGGAGCGGCAGAAGGTGATCATGCAGACCGCCGCCACGGAAGCGTTCAGCCTGACGAGCTCCCCGAAGATCAGCACTGCACCGCCGCCGGTCACGACGACCGGGTCCGACACGGGCAGCACGGGCGGGGGATCCGGCGTGGTCCCGAGCGGTCCTGCGCCCGACCCGTCGAGCGCGCAGGGCATTGCCTACGGCCTGCTGTCGTCCTACGGCTTCAGCACGGATCAGTGGGGCTGCCTGGACGACCTCTGGCAGCAGGAGAGCGGCTGGAACTACGAGGCCGAGAACGCCAGCGGCGCGTACGGCATCCCGCAGGCCCTGCCCGGATCGAAGATGGCCAGTGCCGGACCCGACTGGGAGACGGACCCGACCACGCAGATCAAGTGGGGCCTCGGCTACATCAAGGACGACTACGGGACTCCGTGTGGCGCCTGGGATCACGAGGAAGCGGACGGCTGGTACTAACCCCGTAACCAGGACGGGAACGGGGCCACCCGCACCGCAGCCCTCGCCGGGCCGCGGCCGGGAGCACCGGGAAACGACCTCCGGCCGTCCGTTCCGGGTGCCGTTCCGGGCTCACCTGGTAGTAACAATTAGTAACTGAATCACTACGCAGAATCTCCGCCGGCTGATATTCCGGACGGCCATTCTGCGAGCCGCGTCGCCCCCGGCGCCGGCCGTCAGGCGGCCAGCCCCGGACGTCGGGCGACCGCCCAGCCGTCAGGCGCCCGGCAGCGGCCTGAACGTTCCGAGCGCGGTCTGCAGCGTGCTCTGGGCCGCGCCAAATTCCGCCGATGGCGCCCAGAGAGTGAAGGCGTAGGGCTGCGCGCCCGACGTCGTGCTGAGCGTCACCAGGACGACCAGCTCGGTGAAGCTTCCGGCGCCCGGCTTCTGCCAGCGAAACTTGAGCTCGGCGGCGGGTGCCGTCCGGTCACCGCCGAGCGCGCGGAAGCCCGCTGAACCCAGCAGCAGCTTCGTGTAGCCGTGGTATCTGCCTGCATCCGCATGCTGAAGGTACGCGGCCTGCGCCAGCGGCAGGGCGTGTGCCCAGGGCGCCACGCTGACGCTCAGGTGAAACTCACGCGGGGCCTGGGTGAAGTAAGCGACCTGACCGCTCTTGTCCTGGGTCCAGGCGGCGGGCAGGCCGATCCTGAAGCCGGCCGCGGACGCGAGGGCGGCTGCGGTGAAGCGGTGCCAATCCCATCCGGTTGGCAGGATCGGAGTGCTCGGCGTGGGCGATGGCGACGGCGTCGCCGAGATGCTCGGGGACGGGCTGCCGCTGCCGGTAGCAGTACTTGGCGATGAGCCGGCTCCGGTGAGCTGGCCGTGCGCCGTGGTCGTGGCGGCGGAGGAGCCCGACGCCGGGGCGGTGGCAGCGCCGCTCGCACCGGGCGGCTTGCTCCCGCCTGGTGCCGGCTGACCTGAGCTGCCGGCTGATGGGCCGATCGGAGCAGTGGACTGCAGTGCCTGGGGGCTCTGGTCTGGGGAGTAGACGGCCCAGCCGATCAGGGCAGCGAGCACGATCGCCGCGAGCCCGGCCCCGGCCAGCAGCCGCGAGCGCCGCGGTGTTGGGCGGCCGGGACCGCCCAGCTGCCAGAACCGGAGCGCGCCGAGGCCGCCAGACCCGCCGTCATTCCCGGCCGAGCCGGGGCCGGGTGCGGAGTCGGCGCCATCGGCGGGCAGCGCGGCGCTGCGCTCGCCGGTACCCGGTCTGATCGGCTGCCAGTAAATGGGCCCGTCCGCGCCGCCGCGCTCGGGCCCCGACCCCGCTGCCGGCACGGCCCCGCCGCGCGCTGGAGATGCCGCGGCGGCAGGAGGCGCGGCCGGGCGGGCGTCTGTGTCCGCGACCGCGATAACGGCCGCGGCGGCAGGAGGCTCGGCCGCGGATCCAGCCCGCGCGCCGGCGACGTCCGGTGCGTCGGTTAGGCCGCCGGCC
>Ga0302326_10018292_pt1 | contig 14532 bp, 16 predicted proteins | sample Palsa_T0_3_FD_202264 | JGI IMG/M metagenome (GOLD analysis project Ga0302326, IMG submission 202264) | Peat permafrost microbial communities from Stordalen Mire near Abisko, Sweden - Palsa_T0_3 | ecosystem: Environmental > Terrestrial > Soil > Palsa > Peat permafrost | place: Sweden: Abisko... | reverse complement strand
CGGGCTATGTGCCCATCGACGCGAACATCAAATCGAGCGACGCGCCGGGCGATCCGCAAGGCATCAAAACCGGCGAAGGCGCCGGGGCGACGCAGCTTCATTGAATTGAAATCGAACTCCAGTTTTTCCTCCCCCGTTTATGGGGGAGGTGGATCGGGTGCGGTAGCGCGCGAGACGGAGGGGGCCCCCATCGACCCGCTACGCGGGCCACTTTCCCCGTAAACGGGAGAAGAAAAAACGAAGTACAGACCGAGACCGCCAATGGACAATCGCTTCCCGCCGCCGACCGACACCCTTCTCAATGCAGTCTGTCTGCTGATGCAGGCTGTTTGCGAGGCGGCGAAGCTCGCCGAGGAAAACAACGATCACGCGGGCCTTCGAGTCGCAAGGACCCAGTATAGATACCTGGACCAGGTTTGCGAAGCGATGCTGGAACGGCAGCGCGGCGCCACGGTGCATTGAATTTCCAAAGGAGTCCTTCGATGGACATGACGACACTCAATCTTTTCGTGCCCCTCACCAAAGTCGATGTCGAAAAGCGGCTGGTCTATGGCACGATTGCCGAAGAAATCGCGGATCGCTCCGGCGAGATCATGGACTATGCCAGCGCCAAGCCCGAATTCGCGAAATGGTCGTCCGACGTCGCCAAGGCGAGCGACGGCAGAAGCGTCGGCAATCTGCGGGCGATGCATGGCAGCATAGCTGCCGGCAAACTCGAATCCATCGCCTTCGACGACGACGCACGGCGCATCGAGGCCTGCGGCAAGGTGATCGACGACGGGGAATGGAACAAGGTTCTCGAAGGCGTCTACACGGGCTTCTCTGTCGGCGGGAAATATCTGAAGCGCTGGCGCGACGCCGAAGCGCCCCATCTCACGCGCTACACGCCGCAGCCGGCCGAAGTGAGCCTGGTCGACAATCCTTGCATCCCGACCGCGACTTTCGAGGTTGTGAAAGCGGATGGCTCGACGGAGCTCCGCAAATTCCGCACGCCGACCAATGTGGTCCCCGATGTGGAGCAGGGCTGGCGCGCGAAAGACGGTTCGTTCCATGCGACCAAGGCCGCGGCGCTGAAGCACAACTCCGGAGGTAGCGTTGCGATCGATCTGTCCAAGATCGGCGCCCGCAATTCCGCGGCAGATATGGAGCTGATCCAGAAGCTGCATGATTTGGCGTGCGCGCTCGGCGCGAAATGCGCAGCCGCCCCGGTGGACACCGACATGGACGCCAACAAGTTCGCGTCCGGCGCACTGGAAAAATTCGCCGCCGAAAACGCCGCGTTGCGCAAGGCGCTGGGCGATATGGCGCCGAAGATCGACTCCATGCTGGCCCGCATTGCCGAGCAGAGTGCCCGCATCGCAGCGCTCGAGGCGCAGCCTGCGTCCGGCGGCCCGGTCGTCAACGGTACGCGGCTGGTGTCGAAAGGCCGCGAAACAATCGACGACCCTGCACGCGCGTTCGAAGACCATCTCGCGAAACTGTCGCCCGACGAGCGCACGCTCGTGCTGATGAAAATGTCCCTCGCGCAACCGCTGGCGGCGGCACCCGCGCCACTGGGGAAGCGGGTGTAACTCTCGCATTTTTCCTCCCCCGCTTGCGGGGGAGGTGGATCGCGCGCAACGCGCGCGAGACGGAGGGGGACTTCGCGGAAGTGCCCCCATCGGCCCACTTCGCGGGCCACTTCCCCCGTAAACGGGGGAAGAAAACACCAACTCGCAACCGATCGACCGGGTCGCACCGGGAGATTGCGCGCACGCATCCGGGACGCTGCACCGGGCGCGCGGAAACTCGGCCGCTTCAGCAACGGCGTTCCCACTCGAAAGGGTATTCCCAATGAACGTCACCAAGGAAACGATGGACCTGATGCGGGCCGCGCTCAAATCGGGTTCGGCAGACCTCGCCAAAGCCGTCACCGTCAGCTCGGGCCTTACTTATTACGACCTCCAGGCCCCGGCAAAGAACCTCTATCCCACCATCACCAAACTCCGGAACATGACGCCGCGCGTCGGCCGCCCGTCCGGTTACGGCACGCAGGCGAACTGGAAAATCGTCTCCGCGCTCACGGGCTCCGGCTTCGATGCGATGGGCTGGATTCCGGAAGGCCAGCGTTCGGCCGCGATGTCCTACACCACGGCGAATGCATCCGCGCCTTACGTCACGATCGGCGAGGAAGACTACCTCACCTTCGAAGCGGAAAGCGCGGGCGAGGGCTTCGAAGATCTCAACGCCACGCTTTCCATGCGCCTGTTGCAAAAAACAATGCGCAAGGAAGAGAACGGTCTGCTCGCGGGCAACGGCACAAGCTCCGGCGGCATTGCGCTGGGCACACCTTCGACGCCGTCGCTGTCGGCCATCGCCGACACGTCCTCGACGCTGCCGTCCGCGACTTATTCGGTGATCGTCGTGGCGCTCACTTGCGAAGGCTATCTCAACTGCAAGGGCAATGCGGCTGTCGGCTTCACGCCGTCCAAGACCATCACCGGCATGGACGGTCAGAGCTATACGCTCAATGGCGGCAACTCGAACAAATCGAGCAACGCCACCCAGGCGACGGTGTCCGGCACGTCGGGACTCGGCTGCTCCGTCGCGCTGGTCAATGGCGCGGTCGCCTATGCCTGGTTCGTGGGCACGGCGGGCAACGAGACTCTGCAGGCTATCACGACCGTCAACACTGCATACTTCAAGGCGGCGCTGTCGAGCGGCCGGCAGGCGGCGACCACCGTTACGTCGGACAATTCCCAGAACGCGACGGCCTTCAGCGGCTACCTGTCGAACGCGTTTTCCGGCGGCACGGTACAATCGCAGGCGACGCAGACGATCACGGCCGCGAACGCAGGCGTCGGCACGCCGCTCACGTCCTCGGGTCACGGTTCCGTGGTCGAGATCGACAACATGCTCGAATCGATGTGGGCGAATTATCGCCTGGGGCCGACGGTCATCTGGGTTTCGTCGCAGGAGCAAAGCAACATCACGTCCAAGGTGCTGAACGGCGCGTCGAGCCCGCTGCTGCGCTACGACGTGGATGCTTCAGGCGATGCGGGCTTCAGCCTCACCGCGAACGGGCAGATCCGCTACTACTACAATCCGTTCACGGGCGGCGGTACGGGTATCGAAGGCGGCGGGGGCGACAAGATCCCCGTCATCGCGCATCCCGACATGCCGCCGGGCACACTGTTCGCGCACTGCGCGAAGCTGCCCGAATGGTATCAATCCAACGAAGTGCCGAACACCGCGGAAGTCATCACCCGCCGCGATTATTACCGCACCGATTGGCCCCTACGCACGCGACGCCGTGAGTACGGCATCTATGCCGAGGAAGTGTTGGCGGTCTATGCGCAGTTCGCGCTGGGCATCATCGCCAATATCGGAAACGGCTGAGTCGCGGTTCGCGGGACTCGGCCGGGCGCGAAAGCTCCCGGCCGATCCGGCGAAACAAAAAAACGCACCACGGAGCCACGGAGAGCATGGAGAAGAAGGGCACGGAGAAGAAGTTAGCCACGCGCGAATGCGCGCAAGAGAGCTTCTCACTGTCCTCCCTTCTTCTCCGTGCCTCCGTGGTGAAATTTTCTTTCTTCTTGATCGGAACTGCTGATGGCGCTGAACGATCTTTGCCCGCTGGCCGACGTCAAGCTTTGGTTGGGGCGGACGGATACGAATTCCGACGCGCTACTCGCGAGCCTGATCACGAGGGCGAGCCGCGACATTTATTCCTATCTGCAGCGTCCGCTGCTGCTGCCGCGCACCGTTACGGAAATCCGCGACGGCACTGGTCGAACATCGCTGATCCTGAAGCAATGGCCCGTGATTTCGATCGCGTCGGTCGCCGCATGCGAACAGACGATCCCACCCTGTTCGGAGGACGCGGAATTCGGTACGGGCTATGTGGTCGAGCAATGGAGCGGCGTACCGCCCGGCAGGTCGCAAGCGTTGTCGCTGAGAGGATATTCGTTTCCGCAAGGCGCGCAGAACGCCACGATCGTGTATCAAAGCGGCTACCAGGTGACCGCCGAGCCGCAGACGGTTTCCAGTGGAACTGCGACAGTGAATGCGCCGTTCGGTAACTGGGCGTCGGATGTCGGAGTTTCCTACGCAAACGGCATGGCGCTGACGCAAGTCGCGAGCGCGCCTGCCGTCGGGCAATATGCGCTCGATGCAACCGCCGGAACCTATGATTTCAACGCCGGCGACGACCGCGCATCCATCCTGATCTCCTACGGCTTCGTTCCGTCCGACCTGGCCGATGCTTGCATCGAGCTTGTGTCCGAACGGTTCAAATATTCCGAGCGCATCGGAGAGAAGACGCATTCGCTGGGCGGCAACGAGACCGTGGCGTTCGACACGACGCGCTTCACGCCGCTGATCGCCGCCATGCTGCAGCCTTACAAGAATTTGGTGCCGCTCTGATGACGGTCGCGATTGAAATCGATGCAGCCGGCGCCACGGCCAAACTGGCCGCATTGCCGGACAAGGTACGCGCGGGCGTGCGGCAGGTTGTGCACGCCGGGGCGCTCAAGCTGCTCGCGAAGGTACAGCAGAAAGTCTCCGGCGATGTGCTGCAGGTTCGCAGCGGCGCGCTGTTGAACAGTTTGCGCGAAACGGGATTCTCGGATTCCGGCGACGCGATCAGCGACGGCGTGACGACCGATGCGGCAGTGAAATATGCGCGTATCCAGGAATATGGCGGAAAGATCGAAGCGCCCGAGATCGCACCGGTCAATGCGCGGGCGCTCGCGTTCGAATATGGCGGGAAACTCGTGTTCGCGATGAAGACGGCCGCGCATGTGATCGAGATACCGGAGCATTCCTACATGCGCTCTTCGCTGGCGGAGATCGCGCCGTCAATTCTGGATGACATCCGCAAGGTCGTCGCGAGTGCCGCAGATGAGTGAGCCCGGTTTCGTCCGCGAGGACATTTTCGTGGCATTGTTTGCGCTCGCGAGCGGCGCCGCCGATTTCGAAACCGCAACACGTCGGATCAAGGTCTATTCTGCCGTCGCATCGGGTCAGCAACCCGCGCTGCTCCAGGTCGAGTTGGGCGAAAAATGGATTGCGCCGCCGGGAATGCCACCGGTCGTCACGCTTAGCTGCGCGATCTTCATCTATTGCGAACAGGCCGACCCAATGGCGCCGGTCTCGGCCATTCTCAATCCGCTGCTCGACGCGGTGACCAACGCCATCGCGCCCGACCCTTTCGCCGACGAATACCAGACGCTGGGTGGCCTGGTCACGCATTGCCGGATCTCCGGCGACGTGAAGATTGCCGAAGGTCTCGGCGGACAATGCGAAGCGATCATCCCGGTCGAGATCCTCATCAACCACTGAAGGAAGCAGCCGATGCCCAGCCAACAAGAGATCGCCGACATGATCGATGCCTGGTTCAACCAGAACTTCGCCTCCGGCCCCATCGCGCGCGACACAGATGCCTTCAACCAGGCCTTCGAGGCCAAGGACGATTTGAAGAAGCGCTTTACCGCGCTTGAAACCGCTCTCACCTCTTCCAAGGAGTAACGCCATGACTGCACCTCTCAACGGCAAGAAATTGTTCGGCGCAGGCCAGGCCTTCGCCACGCTCAATGCGAGCAACCCCACGCCCATCCGCTTCGGGCTCGTCCAGGATCAATCGATCGCGTTCAAGCGGGGCGCCAAGGAAATCCACGGCCCCAATCAGCTCGCGGCCGACGTGTCGAGCGGCGAAATGAGCGTGACCGGCAAGGTGACGACCGGCACGACCAATGCCCGCATCTTCACCGATCTGCTGTTCGCCGATGCCGGCGCCACGGGACAGATCGCAGAATCCGACAACGAGCTCGGCACGGTTGCGGGCTCGACACCTTATGTCGTCACCGTCGCCAATTCGTCGACCTGGACGCAGGATCTGGGCGTGATCGACGTCGCGACCGGCAACCGGATGGTGCGTGTTGCGTCTGCTCCCGTGGCTGCCGTCTCTTATACCGTCGCGGCCGGTGTCTACACCTTCGCATCCGGCGATGAAGGCAAGACCAGGAAAATTTCCTATCTTTATTCTGTCGCGTCGACGGGCGAGAGCGTCACCTTGTCCAACCAGCCGATGGGGAAGGTCGGCAATTTCACCGCTGCGATGGTGTTTCCGTGGACCCCTCCCGGCGGTGCGGTCGAGCAGGACGTGCTCACGCTCAATTCCTGTCTCGCGACGGACTACGAGATCTCGACAAGGATGGGCGATTACGGCAAGCCACCCTTCGGCTTCGCGGCCGGCTGCGACACGACGGATACGCTGGGGACATTCTCGTTTGCTGAAGCGGCGTAATTCGCTGGGCGAGCGGATAGCGAACAGGGAGTGGCAAATGGGGAGTCTGCAGCCTATTCGCTGCTCGCCATTCGCCACTCGCGTATGGGATAGTTATGAATGAACCCCACACCCTCGGCTCCGAACGCCGCCTGATCTTCGAGAACGTCGCCAATGGCGTGCCGATCGAGACGACCATGGCGACGTTCCGGCGGTCGCGACTCGAGGTTCAAAGGTAAGTCGAGTTCGTTGCGAAGAAGATCACGGAATATCGCTTCCGCCGGTTGACCGACGGCCCCACGAAAAAAGGCGCGCCGGCCACCGCGCGCCCGCTCGTTCCATGCAGCACCTATGCCGATATCCGGTTTCACCGCGTCAATCTGCTCGAAACTTTGAGCAAGCTCGGTGACCGCTATCTGTCGTCGCCGCTTCTTCTGCCCAAGGTCACGATTCAAAAAGTGGACTCGCCGGATGCCGTCCGCGAAGTCTCGCACAGGGTCAATCATTCATGATCTCGCCCGCCGAATACGATCCGAAGAAAACGCCTGTTGTCATCTGGCGCGGCCAGGAGTGGCCAATTCCGGAGCTCGCCGCGCGCCAGCTCATCGATGCGGGCGAACGCATCGAGCGCATCACGGACGTGTTGCGCGCCCTGGACAAGGCCGCGGGCCTGCCGGAGAATTATCCGGAGTTGCCGGACGACGAGAAACGCGCAGTCGACTCGCGGCGCGGCATGGTCACGCTTGAGAGGCTTTATAAATTCACCCGCGAGCAATTCGCCGATTTGTGCGAGGTCGTCTATATCGGTTTGACGCGCGCGCATCCGAAATTGTCGTCCGGCGAATTCTACGACACGCCGACCAGCCCCGCGGAAATGCTGCTCGCCTTCTATGTCGTGCGGCGTCAATCGCGCATGTATGAGTTCGCGCCGCGCCGGGATGCGCCACCGCCGGGGGAAGGCGACGCCCGCCCGACTGGGAGCATCTGATCGCGCGGGCTTGCCGCTATTTCGGCGGAACGCCGGATTACTGGCTCGATGCACTGACGATGACGCGCCTCAAGGCGCAGAACAAGGAATTGCGCATCCGCCCGCCGGTCGAGGAATGGAAGGCCGCGCAATACGGTTACAAGCCGGAGCTTGACGACGAGCCGTCGGGAGCAGCGCTGATCGAAGTCGCCGAGTCCGAGCTGCCCGAATTCGAGCCCTAGGAACGTAACGCCCGAACCGGCCGCAATACTTCGAGACAATTTCAAGGAACTGACGACATGGAAAGTTCTCCCGCAGTCGCCTGGCAGCAATCCCCGGCGCGCAGGGCGCTCGCCGAACAGCTGGCGGTTATTGGCGATCTCAGAACGCGCATCGGTGCGCTGACGGCCAAGACATCCAGGCGCAGGACCAGCGAACATGGCGCGCCGGCCAGCGGCGTCCAGCACGTCGAGGCCGATCGGACCGCCGAGTACACGCGCCTGCAGCAAATGTTGGCCGCAGCCATTGCGGAACGCGATGGCGCTATCGCTTGCATACTGGCGAACGAAGAGCTGCCGCGCCTGGTGCGGGCCTATCAAGACGTGGTGTTTCAGGTGAACGCGGCTTGGAACGATATTCTGGCGTTCGACGAGACGATGCGCCGGCGCTTTCCCGGCCGGCCCTCGATCTTCAACACCGCCGGCCCGCACGAACGCGCCGTGCTTGCGCCGTCGACGGATCATTCGCCGGTGCCGGCACTCGCGATCGACGCACGCAGGCTGTTCGCGGCGGCAGGCGAAGCAATGGCGCGTTTCGTTGAAGCCCTGGCGTCCGACGCCGAAGCCCGATTCGGGAGAAGCTGATGGCTGACGACGCAACCGTTTCGATCCGAATCGCCGGCGCAATCGACTCGTCGCTGACGGCGAGCACGGAGGCGGCCAAGTCCTCGCTGGCCGATCTGGCGGCCTCGGGAAACGCGGCAGCCGACACGCTCGGTGAAAGCCTGAAGGAAGGTTTCACCAACTTTGCACTCGCTGCGATTGCCGCCGCGCGCGACACGGCCTCGGAAATCATCGCCAATGACCGCATTTCATCGCAGCAGAAGCTGGCGGACGCGAAGGCGGTGTGGGATCGGCTTTTGGCCGGCGACAAGTTGAACGCCCAGCAACGTGCGCAGGCGAAGAAGACAGAAGCCGCCGATACGCGCGAGATCGAGCGGCAATCGGCCAGGGACCAGGAAGAAATCGATCGCGGCCAGGTCAACACCCAATTGCAGCTCGCGAAGATCGCCATCGAAGGCGAGAAGGCGGTCCTCGAACAGAGCGTGGGATACAATCAGCTTTCGGCGGCGCAGAAGCTTGCAATCCAGAAGGCCTATTACGACCGGGAGATGCAGCAGGAAATCGATGCCCTCGAAGTGGACATGGAATCCATGGACGCGAGCACGAAGGTCTATCGGGACAAAGAGAACCAAATCGCCGTTCTGACGGCACAGCGGGCGCAAAAGGACATCCAGTACGGTATCCAGGAATCGAACGCCGAGATCGGGCAATGGCGCTCGACGGATGAGGCGATCGAAAGCGCGGAATCGCAACTCGTGAGCGACATCTTTTCGAAGCGTCAGGGGCTCGGCCGCGATCTCCGGCAGATCGGACTGAAGCTGCTCGAGCAGGAAGTCCAGGACGACACGAAGGCGTTGACGCAACACATCCTGACCAATCTTGGCATGGTGGCGAGCGACCAGCAGGCCGCCCAGGCAGGCGGGCTCGCGCATCTGGCGGAATGGGGCGCGCAACAATCTGGCGCCGGCGTCGCGGGGGCGAACAGCAGTCTTGTAACGGCTGGCTCGGGGGCGGGGCAGGTCGCGCTTGCCGCCAATACCCAGGCGCTCGCTGCGCTGTATCAAGCCATCACGGGTCACGTGCTTGCAACCACGACGAACACGAGTGCGCTTACAGTCGGCACCGGCGCCACGACCACGAATACCGGGGCCGCGATTACGCATACTGGCGCGACCCTGTCCGGCGCGGCGGCGACCGCTTCCAACACAGCCGTTCAAAGCACGGGTATTATCGCGTGGACCGAAAATACGGCCGCGACCATCGCCAACACGATCGCGACCGATGCCGAAGCCATCGGTTCGTTCCTCGGCTTCGCGTCCGGCGCGGACAACATCCCCAACGACATGGTCGCGCAGATCCACAAGGGCGAGATGATCATCCCGGCTGCGACCGCTGCCCTCGTGCGTGCGGGCAATATCGGCATTGGAGAAATGGCAAATCTGGCGGCGAGCGGCGATCTGACACCGGTCGATCCCGGCGGTTCACCATCGCTCGCAAGCCGGTCCGATATGCCTGCCCGCAGTTTCGGAGACACCGGCAACGCCGCGCGCGGCGGCGATTCCTACAATCTGGGAGGCCTGCACATTCACGGCTTCGATCTGCCGTCCATCGCGCACAATCCGGCGTTCCAGCGCGAGGCGATGAAGATCGTGCGCAACATGCATCGCAACGCGGTGCGGCGATGAGCGGCGCGATTTTTCCGAAGCTGCGTGGGCGCGGCTGGAGCGTCAAGGAAACGCCGCAGACTTCCACGCGGCTGGCGAGGCATGTGTCGGGACGCACGGTTGCGGTGTCGCTCTTCAAATATCCGCTTTACCTGTTCGAACTCGTCTTTCCCGGTCTGACCTCGGCGTCCGATTCCGCCTTCAGCAATCTGGGTGCGCAATCGCTGCAAGCCATCGAAGGGTTCTTCCTCGCGCGCGCGGGCGGGTTCGACACGTTTCTGTTCCGAAAAGCGGATGCGACAGGAAACGTTGCGGATTCCTGGGTGGAGGGTCAGCAGCTTGGCGTGGGCGATGGAACGACGACCACATTCGTCTTCTTGCGCGAAGTAACCCTGGCGCCGCCGCAGCCGCCCTATATCGAGCCGGTGGGGCAGGTCGAGCTGAACGGATTAAACGTTTATCTGAACGGCGCCTTGCAGGCCGCTTCGAGTTACGCGGTGAAGTGGCCCAACCAGGTTGCGTTCGAGACCGCGCCTGCGGCCGGTGCCCTCGTGAGCGCCGACTATGCCTATTACTTCGTCTGCCGCTTCAGCGAAGACACGCTCGAATTCGAAAACTTCGCGCATCTTCTGTGGAGAGCCGGATCGGTCAAGCTTCAGACGGTGAAGCCGTGAAACACGATTGGTGAGGAATAACATGCGCTATTCCACCGGTTTGTTGTCTGCCTATCTCGCGCTTCGGCCCACGCAGATCATCGCCGTCGATTGCTTCACCGTCACGCTCGCGAACGGCAACGAGTATCGTTATTGCAACGCGGACGTGCCGGTCAGCTTCTACAATTACGACACGACGAATCTGGACAGTTCGCTTCTGAGCCTCGGCAATCTCGGATCGATGGTGCTGGGCGCAGCTGGTGAAGCGCCGATCGCCACCTTCGTCGCCAATTCCATCCGCATTTCAGGCCTCAAATATTCCATCAAGATCGGGATGGGTGTCGACGAACAGGATGTGACGATCTCTTGCCTCACGCCGCCGACCTATCCGCAATCGGCAAGTGTGGACGCGAGCGGCGATCTCGGAACGGGCGAACTGGGCGACATGCTGCTCGCGACGGATGGCGTTCCATCCGCAACCTTTGGGCCATCGGCGGAACTGATCGAAGGCATTCCGTTCCTTCAGGCGTTACGGCAGGGGCTGTTCGACGGCGCATTCCTGCAGAGGGATCGCGCGTTTCTCTATGCCTGGGGCGCGCCGCCCATCGGTACCGTCACCTTGTTTCACGGCCGGATCAGTTCCATCGACAAGATCGGCCGCGTCGAGGCGCAACTGAAGGTCAAGTCCGACTTGGTGCTGCTGGACACGGATTTTCCGAGGAACATCTATCAGGCAAGCTGCATCCATATCCTGTTCGACAGCGGATGTGCGCTTGCAAAATCGGCCTATGCCACAAGCGGCACGGTCGGGTCTGGCAGCACAACCATGCTCATCAACTGGACGAATACGAACCCTTTGGCGACGGCCTTCAACGAAGGAACAATCACCTTCACGAGCGGCGAACTCGACGGTTTTTCCGCGACGATCGGACTGTCCGGCTCGACCTCGTTGGCCATGATCCAGCCCTTGCCGATCGCGCCGCAACCGGGCGACACGTTCAATGCCTATCCCGGCTGCAATCACACGACGGGTGTTGGCGGCTGCGCGACGTTCAACAATCTCGTGCACTTTCGGGGCTACCCGAATGTGCCCCCGCCCGCGACGGCGTTTTGAAAAAAAGCGAATAGCGAGCGGCGAATGGCGAACAGGGAAAACGCGCGGGTGAATTCTTCCCCACTCGTCACTCGCCATTCGCTACTCGCCGCGAGCGAAAGCGAGCAACGCGCTGCCGTTGTCGCGGAAGCGCGCACATGGATACGCACGCCGTATCGGCACATGGCCGATCGCAAGAAGGCGGGCGTCGATTGCGCGATGTTGCTGGTGCGCGTGTTCGTCGACACGGGCCTGGTCGAACCGTTCGATCCGCGTCCCTATTCGAAGACCTGGTTCCTGCATCGCGATGCCGAACTCTATCTCGGCCATGTGTTGCACTATGCGCGCGAGATTTTCGCGGCCCCGCGGCCGGGGGACATCGTGCTCTGCCGGATCGGCCGGCTGTTCGCCCATGGCGGCATCGTCTCGCAATGGCCGCGCGTGATTCACGCTTTTTCGCAGGCCCGTATGGTTCTGGAAGACGATGTCTCGCGCCAGGGTAAGTACGAAGCGGTGGAGAAACGCGTGTTCAGCTACTGGGCTCCACTCTGATGGGCATTTTCGGCGGAGGCAACAGCAGCAGCAATACCTGGCCGACTTTTACCGGCGTGCAACTCAATGTCGCCGTCAACACGATGCCGATCCCGATCCTGTGGGGAGCGGGCAAGCTTGGCACGAATCTGATAGAATATGTGGATTTCAGCGGCCACAAGGAGTCTTCCGGAGGCAAGGGCGGCAAAGGCGGCACCACCGATTACACCGCCACGCTCGAACTCGCATTGTGCGAAGGACTTGTCGACAGCGTCCCTCTTGTGCTCGTCAACACGAACCAGCAGCAGACCTTAAGCCAACTCAAGATGACCCTGATTCCGGGGACCTATCCCGAGCAGGATCCGTGGTCCTACATGGTATCGGCGCATCCCGGCGATGCGTATGGCTATCCGGGAACAGCCATCATTGCGGTGGAGAATTACGATCTGGGCGAGAGCGCGAGCGTTCCCAACCAGAACATGCTTGTGGTGCGCCAATGCCTGTCGACGCAGGGCGACAATTACTTTCAGGCGCCCTGGTGCCTGCCGAACGCGATCCAGTCGACCACCTATCCAATCGTGGCGAACGCGTTTCGCGACGGCATCCCGACCGCCGACATGGCGCTCGTGATCCAGGACATGCTCACAAATGCGCAATATGGCGTGCCGTGCTTTCCGTCCGGCTCGATCGACGCCGCGACGTTGCTTTCGGGGCCCAATGCGGTCTCGACCGGGGACATGGCGTTGCAGACTTATCTCCGGGCGCTCGGCATCGGCATGGCGCCCCTGCTCGACAGCCAGGAGACGGCGCAGAGCATTCTCGAGCGCTGGATGCAGATTTGCAATTGCGCGGCGGTGTGGGGATCGACGCCGACCGGCTGCGCGCTCAAATTCATTCCCTATGGCGACGAGGCGATTTCCGGGAGCGGCGTCGTCTATTCGCCGAACCTTTCCGTGATCTACGACCTCGACGACGACGACTATCTGGGCGATTCGAACAAGGATCCGGTCCAGATCACGCGGACGGATTTCAACGACGCTTACAATGTGGTCCGGGTCGAAGTGACGAGCGCCGACGGCTTCTTCGCCTATCTGCCGGTCGAGGCGCGAGACCAGAATGCGATCGAACTGGCCGGCGGACCGCGCATCATGCCGACCGTCACGGCGCACGAGATCGTGGGCGTCGATGTGGGAGCCATCGTTTCGCAACTGATCCTGCAGCAAGGCCTCTATTGGCGGAACACGGCCACGTTCAAGCTCGACGAGATGATGTGCCTGCTCGAACCGATGGACATGGTCACCTTGACGGATGCAAATCTGGGCTTGAACGCCACCCCATATCGCATCCTCTCGATCGAAGAAGACGACAATTGCGAACTGACCGTGACGGCGCAGGAATTCCGCCAGAGCGTTTCGACGGCTGTCGCCTATTCGAAGCAGGTCAGTGTCTCGGGCGTGCCGAATCCGTCCGCGTCCGCCAGCAACGTCAACACGCCCGTGATCTTCGAGCCGACGAATGCGCTGGTCGATCAGGCGCAGGTCTGGATGGCGGTGTGCGGCGGCGGCGGCGCGTTCGATCCGAACTGGGGCGGCTGCCAGGTCTGGATCAGCGTGGACAACGACAATTACATCCAGGCCGGCACGATCTATGGCCCCGCGCGTATGGGCGTGCTCACCGCCAATCTCGCGAGCTATTCGGGAGCGAATCCGGACAACACGAACACGCTCACCGTCGATCTGAGCGAAAGCGAAGGCGTGCTGTCGTCGGGCGCGCTTGCCGATGCGCAGGCCGGGCGTACGCTCTGCTATGTCGACGGCGAGCTGATCTCCTATGTCACGGCGACTCTCGCGGATGCAACGGCCAGCGGCGAACATCACACAATCCCCACGACGGCGCCTTATCAGTTCGTGGTGAACAACGCCGCAACCTTTATCTCGAACGGCTCAGTGTCGAACGGCTTCGCGACTTACACGGAGGTTTCGTCCAATCCCGGCCCGTTCGAATATTGCATCCCCGAGCCCGGCGTTTACGAATTCGGATCGTGTCCCCTCATCAATACGATGCTGGTGACCTACACCTACGGCAATTCCTATCACTACGCGCTGACGGAGCTCGAGCGCGGAATGTATGGAACGGCGATCTCGGCGCATTCCTCCGGTGCATCCTTTGCGAGATGCGATAGTGCGATCTTCGAATACGACCTGCCCGACGATTATGTCGGCGTGCCGATCTACATCAAATTGGTGTCGTTCAATATTTTCGGGCTGGGCCTGGAAGACATCTCGTCGGTCTCGCCGTTCAACTATACGCCGACGGGCGCGGGCCTGCCGGGCGGCATCGTCAAGGGCGGCACCTACACCGCGACGTCCGCCGATGCGACCGCCGGACACCTGACGATCGTCACGGCGCTGTCATCCGTCGATGTCGCGCAGGTGACGATCACGCGCGGCGGCGTCAACGTGACGGCCGACGCCGTGGTCACGACACCAGGCGCAGATATCGATGTCGCCAACGGCG
>Ga0302326_10018291_pt1 | contig 14532 bp, 12 predicted proteins | sample Palsa_T0_3_FD_202264 | JGI IMG/M metagenome (GOLD analysis project Ga0302326, IMG submission 202264) | Peat permafrost microbial communities from Stordalen Mire near Abisko, Sweden - Palsa_T0_3 | ecosystem: Environmental > Terrestrial > Soil > Palsa > Peat permafrost | place: Sweden: Abisko... | reverse complement strand
TGCTCGAGGTCGCGCAGCAGCCGATCAAGCTCATCCAGGGCATCGGCGGCGGGCTGCTGCTCAGCGTGGCGTACATCTTGTGCCTGTCCGCCTGCGTGCAGGCCTTCGGCGGGTCGGTGGCCATCGCTGGCATCGCCGTGGTCTACCTGACCGGTAGCGCGCTCGGCTCGATCGTCCCCACGCCCGGCGGGGTTGGCGCCGTGGAGGCGGCCCTGACCGCCGGGCTCGTCGCCGCCGGGCTGCACGGCACCGAGGCGGCCAGCGCGGTGCTGCTGTTCCGACTGCTCACCTTCTGGCTCCCGGTACCGATCGGCTGGGTTGCGCTGAACTACCTGGAACGCAAGGACGCCATCTGAACGGGTTGGCACCGGCTCGCCTCGGGTAGCGTGATGAGCGCAGGCTCTGTCGTACCGGGAGCGTGAGATTCCTTCATACCTGCGGTGGACCAGGAAGGCTGTCCTCTACCTCGTCACTTTCCTGATCATCACGGCCGGCTCGATCTGGCTGGCGCTGCAGGTCGCGCCCATGCAGACGGTCTCCGCGGCCGGCCAGACCGCCCAGGTCGGGGCGGTGATCTCGTCCTTGAGCTGGTCAGGCCCGGGCGAGCTCGACCTGTTCGGCCAGAACATCCCGACCAAGCCGCAGTTCGAGGGACCTATCCGCCCGTTGCTGCAGCTCACCCACATCACCATCGACCGCCAGGTCGCCCAGCTGCTCCGCTCGGACAACCCGCGCAAGCTCAAGCTGAGCCTCAGCCAGCAGCTGGCCCAGGGCTGGACCCGGTACTTCGTGTGGGAGACGCTCATCGCGGCCGGCTTCGCTGTCGTCGCTCTGCTCGCGGTGGCCGGGGTGCGCAGGCAGTCCCATCTGACCATGCTGAAGACGGTGACCGCGGGGCTCGCCGTCGTCTGCGCGGTGAACATCGGGGGCGTGCTGCTGACCGCCTCCAGCACGCCACGCGTGCTGCGCAGCGTCAAGACGCTCGACGACCTGGTCGGCACCGATCCGCTCCAAGCCGTCCCCAGCCCGGCCGACCGACGGCTGCCTGGGGTGCAGGCGGTGGTGATCGGCGACTCGACCGCCGCCGCCGTGGGCAACCCGGCCCCCGCCAACGCCACCCCCTTGGACCTGGCCTGCGGCCGCAGTGGCGAGTCCTACGCCGCCGACTTGGCCGCGGTGAACGACTGGAACGTGCTGAACCTGGCTTGCAGCGGCGCGACGATCCAGAACGGCCTGCTCGGCGTGCAGGTGCTCGGCGACGGGCAGGTGGCGCCGGCGCAGTTCTCCGAGGCCGAGGGGGCCACCCACGCGAAGGTGGTCATCGTCAGCGTCGGCGCCGACGACGTCGAATGGTCCATCATGACGCGCCTGTGCGCGGCCAGCGCAGTGTGCAACGACGCGGTGTCCTCCGCGTACTTCAGCGAGCTGCTCAGCGCCTTCACTACCAGCTACTACCAGCTCCTCGGCGACCTGTCCGACCTGCCCGGCAGTCCTGCCGTGCTGGTCAACGAGTACTACTCGCCATTCGGCCAGAACATCGGCTGCCTGGCCCGGTACGGCCTCACCGCGGCCAAGGAGAAGGTGCTGCTGGCCCGCCTCGGCCAGCTGAACACGGTGCTGGCCTCCGGCGCGCAGACCTTCGGGTTCGGCGTGGCCGATCCGCCCTTCGCCGGCCACGAGCTGTGCACCGCTGACCCCTACGTCCAGGGCCCGGACGACCCGGCGCCACTGCACCCGACCGCGACCGGCGAACTGGCCATCGCCCTGGCCGACCAGCAGGCGCTGGCCAAGCTGCTGCAAAGCCCGGCCCCCGCCGCATCGGCCTCGGCCGGGGCGGGCACCGACTAGCCGACCAAGCATTGACACGCAGAGTGACCTTCTGTCACTATACGTAATTAACCCTGGTAGATCGGGGGAGGCTGGCCGGGCTGGCGCGTGCGATAACCGCCCGGACCGGGGAATTCCGCCTGGCGCTCCGGCACCCTAGCCCGCGCATCGACCAGCACCCATGAATCCTGGATATCTCGAAACGGGGGGGCAATGGCCCTGAACTCGCTTGACATCGGCACCGTAGGCCCATTCATCGGTGCAGCCTGGAAAAAGCAGCTGAACACTGGCGAAGACCCCGCCAACGGCCGGTGGTACGTCAACGGCGCCAACGGGGACGCCATAGGCCTCTACGGCGGCCTCTCGGACGCCGTGCCCACCGGCCTGGTCTTCAACGACAGCGCCATGACCTACATTCCTGGTCAGATCATGGCCGCGTCGGCCATCGTGGACAACAGGAACGGTCTCACGCCACAGTCCACCGTCCAGCTCACCTATTCCTACACGAACTCATCCACGACCAGCAGCACGATCGCGCACTCGGTGAAGATCGGCGTGGGCCTGGACATCAAGGCGAAGGCAGACTTCATCATCGCCAGCGCCGAGGCGACGGTGAAGATGAGCGTCGATTACACGTTCAGCTACAGCAGCACGACATCGAACACGAAAAGTGAGACGGTCACCGTTTCCCAGAGCGTTCCGGTCACGGTCCCCACCGGGAAGGTCTACAAGGCTCTCCTGGCCGCGACATCACGGTCGCTGCGCGTGCCCTATACGGCCACCATCGTGGTCACCGGCACGTCCGAGACCTGGTTCGAAGACCGTATCAACGGCCACTACAACTGGAGCTCGGACGCTGGCACCGTGTGGGGATGGATCAACCAGTATCGGACCGCCGGTGACGACTCCACCCTCTTCCAGAACCTGGGTGGCGGTCGCGGCGGCGTGGTCGTTTCCGGTGTACTCGACGCCTCGCAGGTAGCGGACTTCCAGGTCCAGGTGTACGACGTCACGAGCGCCTCCGGGGAGCAGCTCAAGCGGGCCATGGCCGCCACCGCGGTCGGCAAGTCGCTCGTGCCGGAAGGCACCCTGGTCAACACCATCGACATCTAGCCAGGTCAATGCCGGCCGCGGCGCAATCGTCACGCGCTGCGGCCGGCCCCGCCCAGCCGGGGAACTCCTCGCGATAACGCTTTCAGGGCCGGAATGATCTCGCCGCCGTAGGCGGCCAGGGTGTCCTCCTCCTGGTCGTGCATCAGGTACAGGGCGAACTGATCGGCGCCGGCCTCGGCCAGCTCGCGCAGCCGGTCCACGTGCGCGGACGCCGGACCGAGCAGGCAGAACCGGTCCACGATCTCATCCGGCACGAAGTCCACGTCCGGGTTGTCGGACTTGCCGTGATGCGCGTAGTCGTAGCCCTCGCGGCCCGCGATGTAGTCGGTCAGCACGCGGGGCACCGGCCCGTCCGTGCCGTACCTGCCCACCAGGTCCGCGACGTGATTGCCCACCATGCCGCCGAACCACCTCAGTTGTTCCCGCTGGTGCGGCAGGTCGGTCCCCACGTAGGCGGGCGCCGCCACGCACATCGTGATCGACGACGGGTCACGCCCCGCCTCCTTGGCCGCCTCCCGCACCGACCCGATCGTCCAGCGGGCGATGTCCGGGTCGGCGGTCTGCAGGATGAACCCGTCGGCCTGCTCGCCGACCAGCCGCAGCGCCTTCGGCCCGTACGCGGCCATCCAGATCTCCAGTTTGCCGTCGCGCACCCACGGGATGCGCAGCGGCTGACCGTGCAGGCTGACCTCGCGCCCCTCGGCCAGCCCCTTGATCACGGTCATGGCCGAGGCCAGCGTGGCCAGCGACATGGGCGGCTGGCCGATCACCCGCCGGGCCGAGTCCCCCCGGCCGATCCCGCACACGGTGCGGTTGCCGTACATGTCGTTCAGCGTGGCGAACAGCGACGCGATGACCGACCAGTCCCGGGTCCCCGGGTTGGTCACCATCGTCCCCACGGTCAGGCGGGAGGTCGCGGCCAGCACCGCCGAGTAGATCACGAACGGCTCCTGCCACAGCACGTGCGAGTCCCACGTCCACCCGTAGGAGAAGCCCGCGTCCTCGGCTCGCCGCATCATCTCGACCACCCGGCTGGCGGGCGGGTTCGTCTGCAGGACCACACCGAATTCCATGAAACCCCCTTTTTATGCCGAACGAACGTGGTTCCTGCTACAGCAGATACTGATTCAGCCCGCGAGCCAGGAACGTCCCGTGGCCGGTGCTCCCCAGGTACTGGCCGTCATCGATCACCACGCGCCCGCGGGACAGCGTGGTCACCACCCGGCCGGTGATCTCCAGGCCCTCGTACGCGGAGTAGTCCACGTTCATGTGGTGGGTGGCCACCGACAGCGTCTGGGTGGCCCGCGGGTCATAGATCACGATGTCGGCGTCCGAGCCGGCCGCGATGACGCCCTTGCGCGGGTACAGGCCGAACATCCTGGCCGGCGTGGTCGCGGCCACCTCCACCCAGCGCGGCAGGGACAGCTGGCCCGCCACCACGCCCTGGTGCAGCAGGTCCATCCGGTGCTCGACGCCGGGCATCCCGTTCGGGATCTTGGAGAAGTCGCCCCGGCCCAGTTCCTTGCCGTCCTTGAAGCAGAACGGGCAGTGGTCGGTCGAGACCACCGACAGGTCGTTGGTCCGCAGGCCCCGCCACAGCGAGTCCTGGTGCTCCTTGGGCCGCAGCGGCGGGGAGCAGACGAACTTGGCGCCCTCGAAGTCCGGCCGGGCCAGGTCGTCCAGGGACAGGTACAGGTACTGCGGGCAGGTCTCGGCGAACACGTTCTGCCCGGCGTCCCTGGCCTCGGCCACCGCCGCGAGCGCCTGGCTGGCCGACAGGTGCACGATGTACACCGGGCAGTTCGCCACCTTGGCCAGCGTGATGGCCCGGGACGTCGCCTCGCCCTCGAGCTCGGGCGGCCGGGTCAGGCCGTGGTACACCGGGTCGGTGTGGCCCGCCGCCAGCGCCTGCGCGACCAGCTGGTCGATGGCGATGCCGTTCTCCGCGTGCATCATCACCGTCGCGCCCGAACGGGCCGCCTGCTGCATGGCCAGCAGGATCTCCCCGTCGGTGGCGTAGAACACGCCGGGATAGGCCATGAACATCTTGAAGCTGTTCACCCCGGCCGTGATGCAGGCGTCCATTTCCTTGAGCGTCGTGTCGTTGACGTCGGACACGATCATGTGGAAGCCGTAGTCGATCGCGCAGTTGCCGTCCGCCTTGGCGTGCCACTTGTCCAGGGTGGCCAGCAGCGAGGTCCCCTTGGCCTGGACCGCGAAGTCGACGATCGTCGTGGTGCCGCCCCAGGCCGCGGCCCGGGTGCCGGTCTCGAACGTGTCCACGGAGAACGTGCCGCCGAACGGCATCTCCATGTGCGTGTGCACGTCGATCCCGCCCGGCAGCACGTACTTGCCCGTCGCGTCGATGATCCGGTCCGCGGTCATGCTGACCTCAAGGCCCGGCTGCCGGGCCAGGATCACGGCGATCTTCTCGCCCTCGACGAGCACGTCGGCGTCCTGCGTCCCGGACGCCGACACCACCGTCCCGCCGACGATCAGCGTGCTGCTCACGGCTGGACCAGCAGTTCGTACTGGTCGGGGCGGCGGTCGCGGTAGAACTGCCACAGGTTCCGGACCTCGGCCAGCTGGTCCATATCCAGATCCCGGACCACCACCTCGTCCTTGTCGTCGGCGGCGGCATCGCCGACGAGCTGGCCGCGCGGGTCCACGAAGTAGGTCTGGCCGTAGAAGTCGTTGTCGCCCAGCGGCTCGATGCCGACCCGGTTGATCGCGCCGATGAAGTATTCGTTGGCCACCGCGGAGGCGGGCTGCTCGAGCCGCCACAGGTACTGGGACAGGCCCCTGCTGGTGGCCGACGGGTTGAACACGATCCGCGCGCCGGCCAGGCCCAGGGCCCGCCAGCCCTCGGGGAAGTGCCGGTCGTAGCAGATGTACACGCCGATCCGGCCCGCCGCGGTGTCGAACACCGGGTAGCCCAGGTTGCCCGGCCGGAAGTAGAACTTCTCCCAGAACCCCTTGACCTGGGGAATGTGCGTCTTGCGGTACTTGCCCAGGTAGCTGCCGTCGGCGTCGATCACCGCCGCGGTGTTGTAGTAGATGCCCGGGTGCTCTTCCTCGTACATCGGCGCGACGATCACGATGCTGTGCTGCCGCGCCACGTCCTGCAGCAGCCGGGTGGTCGGCCCGTCCGGGATGGCCTCGGTGTAGGAGTAGTAGTCGGCGTCTTGCACCTGGCAGAAGTACGGGCCGTAGAACAGCTCCTGCAGGCACACCACCTGCGCGCCGGCCGAGGCCGCGGTCCGGATGTGGTCCACCGCCGCCGCGATCATCGATTCCTTGTCCCCGGTCCAGCGCTGCTGGATAAGCCCGGCTCGGACGATCTCAGCCATCGGCTCCTGCCCTCCTGATATCTGGCGTGAGTCCCCATCTTCCCGCCTGACCAGCCGGTAACGCTACTCGGGCCGGGCCACGTAGGGCAGCACCAGGGCGGCGGCGGCGATCAGCGCCGCAGCCGCCACCAGCCGCAGCACGGCCGAGCCGGCCCCCGCCCCGGCCGCGGGCAGCATCCCGGCGCCCGCGCCCAGCGCGAGCAGGCCCGCCCCGACGGCCAGGACCTGGACCTGCGGCCGCAGCACGGCGGGGGAGGCGTCAGTCTCGGCCAGGTGCACGGCCAGCAGGTAGGCGATCAGCGCGGCGCCGAGCACCGCGGTGTGCCAGGGCGGGGACCGGTGCAGCACCTCCAGCCACACGATGGCCAGCAGCGCGCCCTCCTCCCACGGCACCCGGCGCAGCGTCTGCAGGAACACCAGCCATACGTGCAGCGGCGGGGGCAGCAGGAAGGTGTCCTCCGGCACCGGGACCCCAGCCAGGGCCAGCCGTATCACGCCCGCCGCCACGCCGAAGATGGCCAGGAACAGCGCCAGGTCGGCGTCGCCCTTGTGGGCCACCGCGGACCCGGTGTCAGCCCAGATCACGCAGCCCGCGCCGAGCAGCGCCGCGGCCAGCCGAGGGCCAGCCGCGGCCAGCCGAGGGGCGGTCACCGGCGGGCCACCACGGGACGCCTGGTGTAGGGGGCCAGCGGCAGGTCCAGGGACGTGACCCCGTCCCAGTGCACGACCGGGATGCCGAGCTCGCGCAGCGAGAACCTGATCGCCTCCTGCTCCATCCGCCAGATCCGCCTGGCCATCCGGTCCGTGCTGTGCCGCCGGACCGGGGGCTCGGCGTTGAGCACGTCCACCACCAGCATGGCGAAGCCGCGTTCGCGCATGTCCCGCAGGGTCTCCACGAACCGCTGGTCGAGTAGCGGGCTGAACACGATGACCAGGGCGCCGGGCGGCAGCGCGGCCCGCGGCAGGCGGCTGAAACTCGCGCCGCGCAGGCTCCGCTCGGGTCCCTCGTAGCCGCCGTCGCTGGAGAGCATGGAGTCGATGATCCGGTACACCTGCCGGCGGCCCAGCCCGGGCGGCAGCCAGCTCACCCCGCCCCACTGGTAGGTGATCACGCCCACCCGGTCCCTGCCGTCCAGGTAGGCGCGGGCCGCCGCCGCCGCGCCGCGCAGCGCCAGGTCCAGAGCCGATGACCCCGGCTCGCCGACGTCGGAGGCGGCATCGGTGAGCAGCACCACGTCCTGGGAACGCTCGGCCGCGAACGTGTTCACCTGCAGCCGCCCGCGCCTGGTGCTCGCCGCCCAGTTGATGCTGCGCTGGCGGTCGCCCGGCACGTACTCGCGCACCCCGGCGAACTCGATCCCCTCGCCGGACACGCGGGCCCGGTGCTCCCCGAGCCGGTTCGGGAGCCTGCTGAGCACCACCTGGCTCCGCTGCTGGGCCGGCGCCGGGTAGCAGTCGATCCTGGGCAAGGTGACGGTCAGGTGCCCCTCGGCCAGCCGCCAGCGGTCACGCAGCTCCACGTCCAAGGTGCCCAGGTCGCGCCGGCCCCACCGGTCCGGGCTGACGATAAAGCGGGCCGCTGGCCCGTCCGCGGTGACGGCGCCGACCGGCTCGATCTCCCGGCCCGGCTGCAACAGCCACCGGACCGTGCAGTCGCCCGGGTCTTCCGTCGCCACGTCCAGGGCGACCAGCTCGCCCTCGAAGGCCCGCCGGGTGCTGGGCTGGCCCTGGACCGCGACCCGCGGCGGCCGCCGCTGGATCCGCCCGGCCGCGAGCAGCAGCAGCGCGGGGGCGGCCAGGCCCGCGAACTCGGGGCGCCGGGTAATCGTGGCGATGAACACCCCGAACAGGCCGAGCGTGAGCAGCCGCCGGGCATGCCGTGACGACCGCCACCGCACGCTCACCGCGGTGCCGGCCGCGTGGCGGCCCGGGTCGTTCGGCATCAGATAGGACATCAGCTGCTGACCGCCGGATCCGGGCCGCGGTCGGCGCGCGTGGTCGGGTCGGTTTTCGGCGTCGGCACGGCGGCGAGCAGCTTGGCGACCACGTCGTCGGAGGAGACCTGGCGGACCCACAGCTCGGGCCGCAGCGTCACCCGGTGCGCCAGCGCGGGCACCGCCACCTGCTTGATGTCGTCGGGGATCACGTAGTCACGCTTGTTCAGCAAGGCCTGGCCGCGGGCCAGCTGGACCAGGGCCAGGCCGCCGCGCGGGCTGGCGCCGACCTGCACCTGCGCGTCGCTCCTGGTCGCCCGGATGATGGCCACGATGTAGTCGAGCAGGTCAGGCGTGATCTCCACTTGCTCGAGCGACTCCCGCATGGCCAGCACGCCATCGGGGCCGGTCACCGCGTTGAGCTCGACCTGCTCGCGGGCGCGGGCCACCCGCCGCCGGAGCATGTCGGTCTCGTCCCCGCTGGTCAGGTAGCCCAGGCGCAGCCGCATGAGGAACCGGTCGAGCTGGGCTTCGGGCAGCTCGTAGGTGCCCTCGTACTCGATCGGGTTGTCGGTGGCCAAGACGATGAACGGCTGCGGCAGCATCCGGGTCTGCCCGTCCACGCTCACCTGGCCTTCGCCCATGGCCTCCAGCAGCGCCGCCTGGGTCTTGGGCGGCGTCCGGTTGATCTCGTCGGCCAGCAGCAGCTGGGTGAACACCGGCCCCGGCCGGAACACCATCTCGGCCGACCGCTGGTCGTACAGCGGGGCGCCGACCACATCGGAGGGCAGCAGGTCGGGGGTGAACTGGATGCGGGCGAAGTCCAGGCCGAGCACCCGGGCGAAGGACCGGGCAATCAGCGTCTTGCCCAGCCCGGGCAGGTCCTCCAGCAGCACGTGGCCGCCGGCCAGGATGCCGATCAGCACCAGCTCCAGGGTCCGGCGGCGGCCGACGACCGCGCGCTCGAGCTCGTCCAGGATGGCCGTGCAGCTCTGAGCGGCTTCTTGCGGGGGGATCCGGGGGGTCGCCCCCGCGGGCAGATACTGCTCGGGGCCCATCAGAGCTTCTCCAATCGGTCGATGAGGCGCGCCATGGTGCGACGCGGTATACCACGCTTGTCGCCTATCGCGCCCCTGGGTGCACTGGTCGGCCTGGTAGCCGGGTCGAGCCAGCGCCACAGGTCGGCGTCCCGGGGATTGCGGCACAGCAGCCTGCGGGCCGCTTCGGGGTCCTGGTAGAGGTTCACGTTGTGCCGTTCGGCCAGCCGGGCGGCGAGCAGGTGCTCGAGCACCGGCCGCAGCTCGCTGTTGTAGTAAGCCTCGCTGGTCGTCGCGGTGTGCACCACGAACCGGCGGTGCGAGTAGCCGGTCAGCGTCCGGGTCTGCGGCTTCTGGATGGCCGTCTTGGCCACGTCCGGGGTCAGCTGCGGCAGCAGGATCCGCAGCACCACCATGGCGATCGCCGCCGTGGCCACCGCGACCACCGCCAGGCCCGGCCAGCCCGCCATGGTGTAGCCGGCCACGGCCGCCGCGCCGACCAGCACCGCCGCGACACCGAGCTCCGGGGTCGTGCCGACCCAGGGGCTGATGGTCCCGCCGGCGTCCCGCTCGTCCCGGATGGCGTCCTTGGCGCTCATGTGCCCGCTCTGACCTGGTCCTCGGCCAGCGCCTCGGCCAGCGCCCGGGCCAGCTCGTCCAGGGCCTGTTCGGCCGCGTCCCGCTGCCCGGCCTCCAGCATGTGGCTGGAGAACCTGGCCTCGTAGAACAGCGCGGTCAGCCGGCCCGCGGCACCGCCGTGCACAATGCCGCTCGTGGTGGCCCGGGCCAGCAGCTCGTCGGGCGTGTCGGCGGCCGTCCGGGCCGCGCCCCGCTCGGCCAGGCTGGTCTCCATGGCCACGTAGCAGGCGATGATGGCCGCCCGCGCGTCGTCGATGGTGCGCAGCGCCGACCGGCCGGATTCCACCGCCTCCCGCAGGTCCTCGGAGTCCTCGGCGATGAGGCCGTCGTCCCGGCCCGCGGCAGCCACATGGAACCGCCGGGCCCACCAGATGCTGAGCACCACCGCGGCCAGCAGGACCACGATGATCAGCGCGTACAGCAGCGCGGCCAGCGGGAAGTGCACGGCCGAGGCGTGCTGTGATCCCGGCCGCGGCAGCTTGAGCGTCGGTGGCGGGCCGCCGAGGGGCTTGCCGTTCGGCTTGGTCTTCGGGTTGAACGAGTGCAGGTGCAGCGCGGTGAGCACGGCGACCACCACGCCGATCATCCCGATGATGATGACCAGGATGAGGATCTCGCGCAGCTTGGCCGCCACCAGGTTGTACGTCTGGGTGCGTTGCGCGGCGGCCCGCCGCCTGAACGTGATCACGAGCAGGGTGACGAGCACGACCTCGAGCGCGACCCCGATGGCCACGCCGTCCTGGTGCAGCGGGCCGTTCCACCGGGGTGTCACCACCACCCCGCGCAGCCCGGCCAGGCCCAGGATGATCAGCAAGGTCAGCGGCAGCACCAGCTGCCACTGACCAGTGACTCCTCCGGTCTGCGGCGCGTTTCCCGGCTGGCGGCTGGTCATCGAGCCTCGCGTTTCGTGTGTGCCCCGGCGGAGTGACACCTGGGCAAACCATACCCACCACCGGGAACGGCGTCGCACACTGAGGAGCATGACTTCGCCAGCCGCCACCCCGCCGCCGGACACCATCTACGTCATCCGCCACGGCGAGAAGCCCGCCGATCCGCCGCCGGTCTCCGCCAGGCAGCCCGCCCCCGCTTCGACCGCGCCCTTCGGCATCGACTTCCAGGGCAACGAGGACCCGCACTCCCTGCTGCCCCAGGGCTGGCAGCGCTCGGGCGCGCTGGCCGTCCTCTTCGACCCGGCCCTCGGGCCGTTGCAAGCGGGACTGCAGACCCCGGCGACGCTGCTCTCACCCGACTACGGCAGCGCGGACAAGACCACCGCGCACCGGACCCACCAGACGATCCAGGGCCTGGCCGACCGCCTCGGCCTGACCATCGTGTCCGACTTCCCCGAGGGCAGCGAGGCGGAGCTGGCCGCCAGCGTGGTGAGCAGCCACTCCGGTATCGTGCTCATCTGCTGGGAACACGACCACATCCCGGCCATCGCCACCTCGCTGGCGACCGTGCCGGGCACCGTTATCCCGCAACCGTGGCCGGGTGATCGCTTCGACGTCATCTGGGTCTTCAGCCTGGTGCCGGGAGCGGCTTCCGCCCAGTACACGTTCAGCCAGATCCCGCAGCAGTTGCTGTCCGGTGATACGGACACGATCATCTCGGCGTGATCCTGGCGGGCCCGTTCGAGGCGGCCGCGAGATGATCGGCTGATGTCCGATGATGAGCGGGAATCCGGTGCCCAGGCCGCGGAGCGGCTGACCTTCTTCTCCGATGCGGTGGTCGCTATCGCGATCACCCTGCTCGCGATCGATCTGCCGGTGCCCGAAGGCGACACCTTCAGGTTGTTCTGGGCCTCGGTCCGGCACGATGACGGCCACTACGCCGCGTTCCTGATCAGCTTCGCGGTGATCGCGGCGGCATGGTTCGATCATCACGACCTGTTCCGCTATATCCGGAGCACCGACGCGCGGTTGCGGCTGCTCAACATGTGCTGGCTGCTGAGCATCGTGCTCAACCCGTTCGCGACCAAGCTGCTCGTGGTCAGCGGGCAGAGCCTGACCGTTCACGCCCTGCGGTTCGGGTTCTACGCGCTGCTGCAGGTCCTGGAATCGGCCATGTTCTACGCGATGCTGCGGCACATGATCGCCCGCGGGCTGGCCAGCCCTCCCCGGCCGGTGGTGGCCACCATGACCAGGAAGTCCTCCGGCCTGATCCTCGGCTTCGGCCTCTCGATCCCGGTCTTCTTCCTCACCACCGCCGGCTGGGCCCTCTGGATCGCCGGCCCGGTGCTGGCCGGCCTGCTCCGTCGCTACCACCGCCGGAGCCACCGCACCCCCGAACCCAGCTAGCGCGCGTCCCCGCCCCGCCCCGCACCTCACCGGCCGGTCCCCGGCCCGCCCCTCACTGGCCCCGCCCGGCCCCACCTCACTGCCCCCACTCACCCCATCAGCGACAGACTTAGAATACGTATACGATGAGGTGAATATTTACGTGGTGGATTCGGCTTCAAGGGAGGATTTAGGGGTCTGTAGTGCACCAAATCCTCCACGAAACCCGAATCCTCCAAGATCTTTTGCGGGGGCGACCACACTGTGATCCGCTGACGCACCACAGGACACACGGGCACCAAGGGGTAGGCGGGGCTACGGGTTCCCGTCCGTCCCGTGCCCGGATCCGGCCGCCCGCCGGGCGCCGGCTACTCCGCCAGGCGGATCGACCGGGCAAAGCGAGCCTTCATCGGCACTCGTTTCGCGCCTTATGCTCGACCAGTGACGGATGTGACCAGCGACCGGTCACCGCCGCCGGATCGCGTCGCGGTGGAACGCAACGTCCTGGATGTGGTGCTGGCCGTGGTGCGGCGGCGGACGCCGCCCGGGGTCGGCGTCGTGGTCGAGGGCCCGCCCGGCGTCGGCAAGACGTTCCTGGCCCGGGCCATCACCGAGTCCATTGCGCCCGGCGCGGCGACGGTCCTGCGCGTGGCCGGGGAGTCCGGCCGCCGCCATGATCCGTTCGCCGGCGCCGGGGCGCTGCTGGGCGACGGTCCCTGGAGCGGCGACCCGGGTGACGCGGCGTTCGACCGCGTCGACGAGCTGTGCGCCGAAGCCCCGGTGGTGCTGTGGGCCGACGACGCGCACAACCTCGACGCGGCCACGCTAGTCGTATTGCGCCGGCTGGTGTGGGCCAGCCAGAGCCTGCCGCTGGCCGTGCTGGTCACGACCCGGCCCTATCCAGAGCGCGAGCCGGTGGCCATGCTCGTCCAGCAGGCCGACGTCCGGCTCCGGCTGCCGCCCATGGGCCCGATGATGGTCGAACGGCTGGTCTACGACCGGATCGGCCGCTGGCCCGGCCCGCAGCTGCGCCGCGTCCTGGGGCTAGCGGCCGGCAATCCGCTGTTCGTGGCCGAGCTGCTGCGCGCCTACCAGGACGCGGGTGCCTTGGCCGAGACCGGCCCGGACTCGGTCGAGGCCAGGTTCGAGCTCGACTCACGCGGCACCGGCCTGGAGGAGATGATCCGGACCCAGCTCGGCCAGCTGGACCAGCCCACCTGGGACGTGCTCGGCGCCATGGCCGTCTGGGGCACCGAGATCGGCGCCGCCGACCTCGCTGCCGTGCTGCCCGCCCGGGCGGCCTCGCTCGGTGAGCTGCTGGACCGCGCCCTCGCGTCCGGCCTGGTCCGCCGCGACCCGGCCGGCACGGTCGGGTTCAGCCACGATGTGTTCCGCGAGGTCGCCTACGGCGAGCTCGGCCAGGATCAGCGCCGTGACCTGCACCGGCAGGTCGCGTCGGTGCTCACCGCGGCCGGCTACCGCCCGAGCCTCATCGCGGACCATCTGCTGCGCGCCGCCGGGACCAGCGGCGACCCGGCCCTCGCCACCGCGCTGCATGAGGCGGTCGAGGACGCCCGCGGATACGCGTCGGAGGTCACGGCCGACCTCCTCGATGAGGCGGCCGCCCTCGGCGGGCCGGACATGCCCGACCAGCTGCTGCTGGACCACGTGGATGCCCTGTTCCACCGGGGGCACGGCCAGGCCGCAGAAACGCTGATCCGCGGGCGGATCACGACCGTCGCCGACCCCGTGGTGGCGGCGCAGATGCAAGTGATCCTGATCCGCTCGCTGGCCAACCGGGGCGACCTCGGCGCGGTGCTGGCCGTGATCGAACGGACCATCGCCATCGCTAGGCTCCCCGACGCGACCCGCCGTCAGCTCGAAGGGACCCGGGCCTTCCTGCTGGCCCAAGCCGGGCAGCCCCCGCCCGCTGCCGAGCTGGACGCGATGATGGCCCGTTTTACCGCCGCAGGCGACCAGGACGCCCAGGCCAACCTGCTGGCCACCGTCGCCCTGCGCGCCTTCCTGTCCGGCCACCCGGACCGGGCGCTGGAGTTCATCCGGGACCGCGAGGAGCTAGTCCCTGACCCTGACAGCCTCCGGGCCCGTTCGTCGTCGCTGGCGCTGCCGGCCGTGTTCGAGCTGGCCGCTTCCGGCCCGGCCGCCGCGCAGGCCGCGCTTGACCGGGCCCGGCGGCTGAGCGCCGAGCGGCACGCCGAGTGGGTTGATCCGATTTTCGGCTTCGTGGCCGGCGGGATCGCCTTCACGGCCGGCGACTGGGACGGCGCGGTCGCCGAGCTGGACGCGGCGCTGGAACGGGCCGAGGAGACCGATAACGGCTGGATCTCGGTGCCGG
>Ga0302326_10018289_pt1 | contig 14533 bp, 14 predicted proteins | sample Palsa_T0_3_FD_202264 | JGI IMG/M metagenome (GOLD analysis project Ga0302326, IMG submission 202264) | Peat permafrost microbial communities from Stordalen Mire near Abisko, Sweden - Palsa_T0_3 | ecosystem: Environmental > Terrestrial > Soil > Palsa > Peat permafrost | place: Sweden: Abisko... | reverse complement strand
TGCTCGGGGCGATTCCCCAGTTTAACCCTCAAGAGGGTTGAAGAATCATTCGGCGAGTTGGCGGGTCTGGCAACCGAAAGTACAGATACCTTGAGGTCACGAGAGGGCTGCGAGGATTCCGAACCACCGACGGCCACCGGGTACGTCCCAAACCGATCCCCGATCAAGATCATCGATTTTCTGTAACCGACTCGATTTATTCTGATCTCACCACATGAGCGATTCGAATCAGTTTCATTTGCGCTAAAGTAAGGATTGTCGAGCGCGTTCCACATCAACAATGCAAGGAGACCCCCCCGTGACCGACTTCGACCCACAAAAAGCCGACTCCTTGGCTGACGAATCAGAGCAATCCGACCAGAGCGGTCAGACTGAACGGGAAACTGAGCCAATCGACGATCAGCAGGAACTGGACGACATCGGCGGTTACAGTCGTCGCGCCTTCCTCTCACGAGTGGCCGAGGTCGGCGTCGCTGCCGCGGTCAGCCCCATGGTGCTGGCCGCCAGCACACACGCAACCATGGATCAAGAACGAGAGGCCGAACTTACCTCCAGCCAGCATACAATTCCGGTCACCCTGAATATCAACGGCAAAGCATATCAGCTGCAAATCGAGCCGCGCGTCACGCTCCTCGATTGCCTACGCGAAAATATCAGCCTTACCGGCACAAAGAAAGGCTGCGACCACGGCCAGTGCGGTGCCTGCACAGTCCACATCAACGGCCGCCGCGTAAATTCCTGCATGACCTTCGCCGCCATGCATGGAGGCGAACAGATCACCACCATCGAAGGGATTGGCCAGCCCGGCAATCTCCACGCAATGCAAGCCGCCTTTATCGCGCAGGACGCCTACCAGTGTGGCTATTGCACTTCCGGCCAAATCATGTCCGGTGTAGCTCTCCTGAAAGAGCCGTGGGGTCCAGAAGACCGCGACGTGCAGGAAGGAATGGCCGGCAATATCTGTCGCTGCGGCGCATATGCGAACATCGTCGCCGCAGTACAGCAGGTTCGAGCCGAACAGAAATCAGGGGGCACGGATGATTGACTTCGACCTAGTCACCGCGAAAACGCCAACCGACGCCATAAAACTCAGCGCCGCATCGCAGACGGTGCAGCAAGGTGCGCAAGTCCGTTTGGTCGCAGGCGGCACCACGCTGATCGACCTAATGAAGCTCGATGTCGAAACTCCTAAGCAAGTCGTCGACATCAATCGTCTCGATCTCGGCCAAATCGAAAAGCAATCGGATGGCGCCCTGCGTATCGGCGCGTTGGTGCGCAATTCCGACTTGGCAGACAACGAAATCGTTCGACGCGATTATCTGGTTCTCGCTCAGGCACTCCTATCGGGCGCTTCTCCGCAGCTTCGAAACATGGCGACCACCGGGGGCAATCTTTTGCAGCGCACCCGCTGCACCTACTTCCGCGATCTCAGCTACCCTGACTGCAACAAGCGTACTCCCGGTTCCGGATGCGCTGCCATTGGCGGCCACAATCGAACGCACGCCGTCCTCGGCACCAGCGACCATTGCATCGCCACTCATCCCTCGGACATGTGCGTCGCCATGACCGCTCTCGAAGCTCGCATCCACATCCAGGGCGCGAGCGGCGACCGCGAGGTCGCCATATCCGATTTCTACCAATTGCCTGCGGACAGCCCGCATCTCGAAAACGTGCTTCAGCCGGGCGACCTGATCACATACGTCATACTGCCCCCGCCCACCGCGGGTACGAAATCCGTCTACCTGAAGCTGCGCGATCGCGACGCATACGAGTTCGCGCTCGCTTCCGCCGCCGTGATCGTAAATCTTTCGGACGGACAAATTAAGAAAGCGCGCGTCGCCCTCGGTGGGGTGGGCACCAAGCCGTGGCGCTCGCCGGAAGCCGAGCACGAGCTTCTAGGCAAGTCGCCTGCAGCAGTCCATTTCCGGGCGGCAGCCGAAGCCGCCCTGCGTCGCGCGCGGCCACAGACGGACAACGGATTCAAAATCGAACTGGCCAAGCGTTGTATCGTCCGTGCGCTGCTTATGGCAACCGCCAACACCTAGGAGCTCTAGAATGGCCACTCCCAGTACGCCCGCCTCAACCATCGGCACCGCGGTTCCGCGCATTGACGGCCCGCAAAAAACCACCGGCGTCGCGAAGTATTCGTCCGACTACAATTTGCCGGGGATGTTGTTCGCCGTTCCCGTCTGCAGCACCATCTCCAAAGGCCGCATCAAGAGCCTTGATACCAGCGAAGCCGAAAAAATGCGCGGCGTGGTGCGAATCTACCATCACGGAAATCTGCCAGGCACTTACCGCCCCGTTCCGGGAGATAGAAATGCCCATGTCGATGAGCCTCGCCCGCCCTTCGAAGATGAAGTGATCTACTACGGTGGACAATACGTCGCTGCGGTGATTGCCGAAACCATCGAGCAAGCACGTGCCGCCGCACGCGCCATTAAAGTCACCTACGAAACCGAGAAGCCTAATCTCGCTACGGATCTGAGCGACGGGTTCGCTGATCTCAAACCAGCTAGCACTCGGGGCGACGTCGACGCTGCTTTTGCCAGCGCTCCGATAAAGTTGGAACAGACTTACACCACGCCGGTCGAGACCCACAATCCGATGGAACTGCATGCATCCGTAGCCACATGGGATGGAAAAAAGTTCACTCTGTACGAGACCACTCAGTCGCTCGTCAATCAGCAAAATGCTGCCTCCGAAGCGCTCGGAGTCCCGAAGGAGAGCGTTCAGGTCGTCATGAAGTTCCTCGGCTCCGGCTTCGGCAGCAAACTTTGGCTCTGGCCACACACCACGATTGCGGCCGCGGCCGCTCGCGATCTGAATAAACCGGTCAAGCTGGTGGTCGATCGCCGCATGATGTTCTCAAATGTCGGCCACAGGCCACGCACACAGCAGCGCGTCCGCTTGGGGGCCACGCCCGAAGGGAAGTTGGTAGCCCTCCAGCATGACTACACCAACCACAGTTCGATCCTTGATGACTACGGCGAGAACTGCGGCGAGGCGACGCCATTTCTCTACAGCACGCCGAATCTTCGCGTCCGTAGCTCGATAGTGCACCGCAATATCTCCACTCCCACCGCGATGCGCGGCCCAGGTGCGGTCCCCGGATTGTTCGCCCTCGAGTCCGCGATGGACGAGCTCGCCGTCCAGCTGAAAATCGACCCAGTACAGTTGCGCTTGATGAACGAACCCGAAAGAGACGAAAGCGAAAATCTCCCTTTCTCCTCCCGCCATTTGAAAGAGTGTCTCACCACCGGTGCGGAAAAATTCGGCTGGTCCAAACGCAATCCGGAAGTCGGTTCCATGCGTCGAGGCGACGTAATCTTGGGATGGGGCGTAGCGGCGTGCACCTGGATAGCGATCCGTATGGCGTGTAAAGCGTCGCTGGCTCTCAACGATGACGGAACGGTACGCATCAGTTGCGCCACGCAAGATGTTGGCACCGGTACCTACACTATGTTCGCCCAATTGGTTGCCGCCAAGACCGGTATCCCGATTGACCGCATCGAGGTGGTGATCGGCGATACTTCCCTGCCTGCGGGACCACTCTCCGGCGGCTCGTGGGTAACCGGTACCATCGTCCCGGCCGTCGCGGCCGCATCGAACGCCGCTATCAAGCAAATGCTGGCTGTCGCAGCAAACGGCGATGCGGCCGCATTCCCCGGCAAAAAAGCTGATGACCTTCAATGGACTGCCGGGCACATTCACCTGAAATCCGATTCGCCCCAGTCCGGCATAGCCTTCGAGTCAATTCTAAAGAAAGCCGATCTCCAGGCGGTGATCGGCGACGGAGAGTCTGCCCCCAGCTTCATGGATCCCGAAGCAAAAAAATACTCGTTGCATTCCTATGGCGCGCATTTTGTCGAGATCGAATGGGATCCGGGAATTGCCCGCCTTCGCGCGAGCCGCGTAGTCTCGGTGATCGACATCGGTCAAGTCATTAACCAGAAAACGGCGCGAAATCAGGTCGAAGGCGCCGTAGTCATGGGCGTAGGCATGGGTCTGTTCGAAGAAACCGTCTACGACCAGCGCACCGGCCTCCCCGTAAACAATAATTTTGCCGATTACATCGTCAGCACCAATCCCGACTGCCCGAAAATCGACGTGGCCTTCCTGAACTATCCCGACAAAATCCTCAACGACGTAGGGGCCCGCGGCGTGGGCGAAATCGGCTTAGCGGGTGTTGCCGCTGCCATCACTGGTGCCGTCTACCACGCCACCGGTGTACGCGTGCGCGAACTGCCCGTCCGCATAGAAAAACTAATGATGGCCGACGCAATCCGCGCCTGACGAAAGCTGGCCCGTGACGGACGTCTCCGAGTGCGACCTTGAACCAATCCGCTCATCCATATGCAACGGATTCTTCTCACCCAAACGCGCGTCTCTCGACCTTTGCTGCGCTCACCACGTTTAAGGTAATGGCCGAGCGGGAAGAAACGAAGGAAAGGAAACAATGACAGAGCCGCCAATGTCCAGAGGCACCGATGCGAACAGCGTGCGGAAGGTCGTGAGCGTTCAGGCACCGCGGGCAGTGGCGTGGCGGGTGTTCACCGAGAAGATGGGCGCAGGGTGGCCGCTGGCATTCTGCAAAATCGGTAAGGCCAATGCAGTGGACGCGATGATCGAGCCGCGCGTCGGTGGCCGCTGGTACGAGCGCGGCGACGATGGAGGCATGTGTCAGTGGGGCAGCGTACTCGCATAAGAACCGCACGCGCGCCTGGTACTCTCGTGGGATATCAACGCCGACTGGCAGTATGATCCAACCCTGAAGACTGAAATCGAGGTCCGCTTCAGCGCCGATGGTAGCGATCGCACACGCGCCGGCTTGGAGCATAGTCATCTTGATCGGTATGGGGCGCGTCGCAATGAGATGCGTGCAATGATCGACACCGCAGTCGATTGGGTCGGCTCCTAGAGGCGTTCGCCCGTGCGGCTCAGACAGGAGATTACATGTCGGATATCAGACAGGCGCGAAAAGAGCTGGCGAGGCGAATCTTGGAAGGAGCTGGCAAGGCGTCACCTTCCGAGCGTCGGGCCGCGTTCAACAACAGCGGCCTAGCCGAACCACTAGGTGCGCTAGTTGACAAGGTTGCCAGGCATGCCTATAGGGTCACCGACGAGGACATCACCGCAGCGACGATGTCAGGCCTCAGTGAAGACCAGGTCTTCGAGATCGTGGTGTGCGCCGCGATCGGGCAAGCCACTCGGCAGTACGACACGGCACTTGCGGCCCTTGAGGCCGCGACCGGGAAGGAGTGAGCATGCGGCTTGCAATCCTCGATAGCGGCCACGGTTTCGGTACGAAGACGTTTTTCGCGCTCATTCGAACGGTCTCGCGCCAACCGGTGCTCGACGTCATCAAGCTGGTCAAGTACAGGGCTGACTTCTACGGCGGGCCGATGCAGGGAGTGACCCATGAGGCGATGCGCGGACCCTCCACTTGGTCTGTCGGTGATCGCGAGTTGATGGCGGCGTTCGTCGCGAAGACCAACCAGTGCGAGTTCTGTACGAAGGCGCACGCGGCCGTCGCGAAACGGGCATATGGCGACGGGAAAATGGTCACCGCGGTGTTGTCCGATCTCGACACCGCGCCCATCGAGGAGCCATTGCGGGCGACGCTGCTCATGCTGGGCAAGTTGATGCGCGAGCACGCGGTGGATGCGGATGACATGCGAGCAGTCCTCGCTGCCGGCGCTTCGCGCCGACAGATCGAGGATGCGCTCGCGGTGTGTTTCTCATTCAATGTGATCGGTCGATTGGCCGATGCCTTCCGGTTCTTCGTGCCTGGTCCCAAGGCCTTCGAGGCTGGCGCGAAATACCTCCTCGCGCGCGGCTACCGCTGAGCACGTACAGTGGCCGAGGAGGTTGAGAGGTGTCACGTTCCATCGTGTTTCCGCAGGTTCCATAGAGGGCAGTTCGCCTTTTCAGCGCTATACCCAGGCCGTGCCAGCCCGAGATCTCGGAAATCTGCCCTTAATCGTTCTGACGGCAGGGCAAGCTCCGGATTTCCGTGGCTCGCGCCTTCACGCCCAATCATGCATTTGTCGTCTGCAGCCGCTCTCGGAAGTACTCCTTCCAACCCTTCGGCAATGGTGCAACTCGTAAGGCCCGGCGCATCGAATCCACGTCGTCTTCTGCAAATCTTTTCGCGACATACAGTCTGGTGATTTCAGAAATCGAGACGCCATTTGGTTCTTGAGAGATCAATTTGATCGCATCGGCTGTACCGACTTCGCCCTCGCGAGTGACGGCGAAATAGAACCCGGTACGACCACTTGCCAGAAATCGCCTCACTATTTCATCGGACTCGAATCTGATGCCAAGTTTGTAGCAGGGGAGGCTCGGCTGTGTCACGACCACCTCTGCGGAGCCGATAGTGAACACGTCGCCAAGGTGGACTGAGTTTTCGAGCAGCCCGGCTGTTGTGAAATTCTCCCCGAAAATCGCGATCGGCAAGTCCCGGCCGGGCAACTCTTCCCTCCAGTAGTCGTAGTGTTCGGCCGGGTAGCAATAGACGGCTTTGTGCTCGCCGCCGTGGACGCTGAGGTCCGCCTGACGGTCTCCGTCGAGATTGGTCTTCCGCAAAGCGACCCGGCCTTTGACCGGTTGCTTGTAGATAGCAGTGAGCACGCTTTCGCCGTGCCACATCACCTCACGAGGAAGTCCAGTGCGCACAGAGACTAACTTCATCTTCCGGCCCTTGTCGTGTTTCTGAGTTAGGAGTTTGCCAAAAACTAACCATCGGATTGTTACCCGCCGGCAATAGCGCCAACGATGAGTAGAGGTTCCGCACCGGAAGCGACTGCATCGGGCAACGGGGCGTCGGGTTTCTCGTGGGAAAGATCTTCGCCGCAGGCGAAGAACCGCAAGAAGGGCCGACGTGTTTGGGTGATGTGATCGCGGATCGCGCCGCGTAGCATCGGGTAGCGGGCTTCAAGCGCGTCCACTACCGAACGCTGCGTGGCCAGACCTTGAATGTCAAGCTCGACCTCACGGGTGACATGCGCGAGTCCCCGGAGATGTGGAGGGAGCTCAACTCGGATCATGGCAGTGTCTGGACCTCGATGGAAAGCACGGCCGGAAAGTCCCGGACGATGGGCATCCATGTATCTCCGGCATCGGCAGATGCGTATACCTGGCCGCCCGTAGTTCCAAAATACACACCACATTTATCGAGGGAGTCCACGGCCATCGCATCGCGCAGTACGTTGACGTAGCAGTCGGTTTGCGGCAGGCCTTTGGTGAGCGCTTCCCACTCGTTTCCGCCTGTGCGGCTGCGGTACACGCGCAGTTTTCCGTCCGGGGTAAAGTGCTCCGAGTCGCTCTTGATCGGGACGACGTAGATGGTTTCCGGTTCGTGCGCGTGAATGTCGATTACGAACCCGAAGTCCGTCGGCAGATTTCCGCTGATCTCCTGCCATGACTCGCCTGCGTCGTCGCTGCGCATGACGTCCCAGTGCTTTTGCATGAATAGCACACCGGGACGCAAGCGGTGCATCGCCATGTGGTGAACGCAGTGGCCGACCTCGGCGGTCGGGTTGGGGATGTATTGGGAATACAGCCCGCGATTGATCGGCCGCCACGTCTTCCCGGCGTCATCGGTGCGGAAGGCACCCGCAGCCGAAATCGCGATAAAGATTCGTTCGGGATTGCTGGGATCCTGAATGATGGTGTGCAGGCACATGCCGCCAGCGCCCGGCTGCCAGTGCGGTCCTGAGCCGTGGCCGCGCAGGCCGGAGAGTTCCTGCCAATTCTGTCCGCCGTCGTTCGAGAGGAACAAGGCGGCGTCTTCCACCCCGGCGTAGACCGTATCCGGATCGGTGAGCGATGGCTCGAGATGCCACACTCGTTTGAATTCCCAAGGGTGCGGTGTGCCGTCGTACCACTGGTGCGTGCCGGGGACGCCATCGTAAGCGAACTTATTGCCCACCGTCTCCCATGTGATGCCGCCGTCATTCGAGCGCTGAATTATCTGGCCGGACCAGCCACTCGACTGCGAGGCGTACAGCCGATTCGGATCAGCGGAAGATCCCTTGAGGTGGTAGAGTTCCCAGCCCGCAAAGTGCGGGCCGCTAACGCTCCAGCGTTCGCGCTTGCCGTCCGACGTCAGGATGAACGCACCCTTCCGCGTACCCACCAGGACCCTCACCTTGCTCATTTCTGCCTCCTGCTTGAGTTTCTGGAGACGTCCGCCGTTGGCCATCGAGGTGCGGCAGCATTATTTTCCCATACTTGCGGCGGGCAGCAGCGGCATCTCGGGGGCGCCGTCGTAGGTCCTTTTCTTTCCGTTCACTTTGAAGCGGATCATTTCTCTTCCGCGTTACGAGCAGATCGAAGCCGAGCTAAAGCCGTCCTATCTTAGTCACCCGCAGCGCCAGCTTCAACAGGGTACAAGACTCAGCCGGGATCGGTTGAGTGCAGCCCATCCCGACCTCGCTGGTGGTTGCGCTTGCTCTTTGATTCCCGTGCCTGGTTGGCCACGCGCTGATCAACGACTTCCAAACCGTCCTCTCTGCCTGTCCCACTCACGAAGCGCTGCGCCTCGATTGACCGCGGGTGAATCAGAAATTGGACGTCCTGCCGCTCGCTGTCTCGCAGTTTCTTGCCTGAAGAATTCGTGGAGTCCGAGTATCCCTTTCGTGTTGGATTGCTTGAACCAATCCAGCGCCTGGGAAGTTGAATCCGCCTGATCATCGTACTTGGCGTTCGGGAAGTTGGTGAGCTCATGCAGATACTCGCCGAGCCAAGCCGCCTTCTCCGGTAGGTGAACAAAGCCGTTTTCAATCGTGGCAGTAACCGAATGCATCCGCATGACCTTTTCCATCGTCGGCGTATACTGCTTGACCGCGTGCACGCCCTCATGAACCAATTCCTGAATCAATTGTGTGCCGGACGCCTTGTCTTCGATCAAGATCGTTTTCGCACCAAATGCTTCGGCTTGCTCCCGTACGGCGCGCTTTAGTTCTGGATAGCCAAGCCGTTTCCGGGTGACCTGAAGCAAATAGACATGGTTTTCCTTCACACCCCACGTGGTACAGACACTGTAATCGGCGAGTTCTGTGGGCTTGTTGGCGGTATCCCAGCTTTGGAAGACCATGTCGAACTTCGCCGGTAGATTGGCCTCTGAATAGGTCTTAAACCAATCGGCTTTAACCAATCCGCCGCCCAACGGAGCGGGAGACTGCTGATACTGCCCGGCAAAGTGGTATTCCCCCAATGATTCCCGGATTTGACTCAATACCTCGAGTGGTTCTCTCTCCGGATGGAGGGCTTCACCAGCCCGGCGTTTAAATGTCCGCGTTCCATAAGGCGTTTCAATCACGTGCGTCTCGTCCTCTTCCGCAATTGCCGGAAACCGAAGGATTTCCCATTGTTCTTTGGCGAGAACATGGCCGGCCAGACCGTCCTCGTGCAGCCGCTGCATGATCAGAATGATGCATCCCTTCCTCTTGTCGTTTAACCGACTGCAAAGGGTGTGCTCGTACCAGTCATTGACAGACTTCCGTTGGGTGTCCGAGAGCGCCTCATCAGGCTTTAGCGGATCATCAATGATAATAAAGTCCGCGCCCCGGCCGGTCAGTACCCCGCCGACCGATGTCGACAGGCGGAAACCTTGCTTTGTCGTTACGAACTCCTGCACGGCTTGTCGCTGGGTCGAAAGCCGAGTGCCAGGAAAGAGCTCTTGATAAAACTTACTGGACATGAGCGTGCGACAGTCGAGAGCATGTTTGTTGGCAAGATCCTGCCCGTAACTCGCGCAGATGATTTGGGCGGTGGGGTTATGGCCCAGCAGGTTCGCCGTAAAAGCGACCGAACCACAATGAGATTTGAGAGACCGTGGAGGCTCGTTAATGATCAGGCGGTTGAGCTCTCCGCGACGGCAGGCTTCCAGCTTCGCAGCGATACCTTCGATATGCCAGTTCCGAAGGAATTCAGTTGTCGGGTTTAGCTCATAGAAACTGCGCTCAATGAAACTGTAAAGATCGGTTCGTAGCAACGACCGGTATTCCATCGGTGTAATAATCTTCGACATTTTATTCGTCTCCCTTTTCAGTATTTTCCAAGCGCTTCAATAGGCCCTGGAGGACTTTCTGATCGACTTCAGCGAGTTGTGAATCTGCGACCGGCGCCTGGTCTGCTCGTTCTTCACCTGAGCGAACCAAGCCAGTCAGCAGGTACAGAGCTTTCAGGTCGCCCGAAGCTGCTTTGTTCATCAGTTGCTTGATTGCGGCTTCGAGCTTGGTCACTGTCTTGCGCACTCCGTTTTCGTTGATAACCACCTTCTCTTGCAGCGTCCGCTCGAGCACCGTCGCTAAGTTCTTCCGGCCTTTAGGCCTTCCTTTCGGGTTACCGGAAACACCCGTGCGAAACCGGGTTTGTTCGGGCGGCTTGGAAAACCCGATGTCGTACAGTGAGGTGTCATTATTCTTGGTCATCGGCCACTTCCTTCTCCCGTTGCGCGAAGCTCTGCCCGGTGCTTTCATGTTTGCCTTCAAGGCCGGTAAACCTCTGCCAGCGGCGCACGACCGTGTCGACATAGATGGGGTCCAGTTCCAACCCATAGCAAATACGACCAGTTCGCTCTGCCGCGATGACCGTGGTCCCGCTTCCCAAGAATGGATCGAGCACCAAATCGCCACGAGCCGAACAATCCAGAATGGCATCCGCTACGAGAGCAACAGGCTTGACGGTGGGATGGAGCGCGAGCAAATCACCTTCGCTTGAGTTGCGGGAAAAGGAATTTGCCCCAGGGTAGTGCCACACATTGGATCGGGAGCGTCCAAACCGCCCCAGTTGGACATTATTGCGATGGCTCCCTTTCCCATTCTGAAAAACAAAAACGAGTTCATGTTGACTCCGGTAAAACGAGCCCATGCCCGCGTTATCTTTGGTCCACACGCACAAGTTTTTGAGTTCGGAGTACGCGGCACCGCCAGCTTCGAGCACCTCGGCTATGTGGCGCCAATCCATGCAGATGTAATGAAGACTCCCCTTAGTGCTGTAATCAGCCAGGTAACTGAGGGCGCCTGTCAAGAATCGAGTGAATTGGGGCTTGCTCATTTCGCCTGCCCCCATCGCGAACTCGCGATGCCTGATTTTTCCGTTTCCGCTGAAGTTCCCCGCAATGCGAACGTTGTAGGGCGGATCGGTGAAGACAACATTGGCTTTGCGATCGCTCATTAACCGCTGGTAGGCAGCAAAAGCGAGGGCATTGCCGCAACCAACCCGGTGCCCACCTAGCTCCCAGGTATCACCGGGCCGACTGACGTGGATGGGCGAAGATTCAGGCAGTGCATCGGCAGGATCGTTTTCGCCCTGGATGGCTGGATCGAGGTTTTCGATACGCAAATCGATCTCGGCCATTTCAAAGCCCGTCGCCTCTATTGGAAAATTCAGCTCTACCTCGGCGAGAATCTTTAGCTGCTCTCCCAAGAGCCGTTCATCCCACTCTGATTTTTCCGCTAGACGGTTATCGGCGAGCATGAACGCTTGCTTTTGTTGCTCGGACAAATGTTCCACTTGGATCGCTGGAACCTCTTTCATCCCAATCGACCGGCAAGCGAGGACCCGGCCGTGGCCCGCAATCACGTGCAATTGGCCATTTATAAGGATGGGGACAATACATCCGAAGGTACGGATGCTGGTGGCCAGTCGACCGAGTTGCTTATCGCTGTGCAGCCGGGGGTTCTGAGGGTTAAGTTGGAGCGATTCGACTGGAACATACTGAAACGACAACAGTTTTGACGCCATAGTCACGCCTCCTGAGGAATCGACAATCGTCGTGCAGGATAAGCGTGACGTGACCCGTGAAACTATCCATCGCCGCTACATCGCAATGGACAACTTTGAGCTCCGATTACAAGCTCCTTTTTGAGCTACCCAAAGAAGAAATCTTCTTCCGTATGGTCTCCGATTCGTGTCCTTTGCAGAATGCAAGCCAGTCAATAAAGAGTGAGGCGGGAGCCAAGCATTTGGCAGACATTCGGTCTTTGATTGAGGCGGGATACTTTTCCAAGAACGCTCGCCAGCGGACTCCGTTTGCTGAGAGAAAGGGATACTTCGAACTGGATACTGAGACGATGCGAGTGAAGGACTCCAGAATGTCGGCGTCAGAAATGTTGTGTTTCACGGAAAGCGCGGCTTTCATCTCGCGCAGTACGCCGCGGAGTTCTTTAGCGGTGTGAATTTGCACAGACACCAGATCCGGGTCGTCAATCGGCGGAAGTATTCTTTTCTGTACTATCTGGCTTGCTTTGGCCAGTGCCCTGCCCAGACACATGAACTGTTCCGCCCCGTTCGGCGACTGTTCTTCCCACAGACTGAGTCGCTCTAGAACTCTGGTGCTCGTGAGAATCCTCCATCCAAGGGTTTCCGCTTGATTGAGAATAAGCGCGTCAAACTTCGATAGAGCCCTCATTAGAATCGCGTTTCGCTGGTTTCGTGTTAGTCCCGGGGGTATTTGCCGCTCTTGGTTCGTCAGAAGACCGGACCACACGTCGTTTAGCTCTTTCGTAATGATCTGATCCAATTCGTTGCGCGATATGTCCTGGTGAAAATGAATTCGGGAGATGATCTGCGGCACATTTTTCAGACGCGGCAAACCTGTGGGATAGGGCGTTCGGATTTTGCCAACTTGTCGATTCTGCCGTTTCGTTCTATTTTTTGTGCCCGCATCTTTCGACCGTTTCGTCATGCCCGTTCCTCCGCGACGATGCTCTATTGGGCCTCGCCAATCCACCGGACCAGAGAACCATCAAAAGTTGTACTGAGCTTGCGCAGCACGACGCCAAAGTGCTCAAAAACGCACCTCGACCATAGCGAGGAAAACTCTCGCCATTTAGCTCTCACACTTCTCGCTATTCCACGGTCGGGTTTCGCTTGACTGTTCGCCCCCGGCAAGCGCCAATGCCATCGAGAGCACGGAGGAGAAAATGAGCGCAGATATCCCCGATCAGATCGCTAAATTACGGTCTATGTCCCGGCCGCAATTGCTCGACCTTTGGCGAAAGCTCTACCGGAGAGCGGCTCCAACCGGGTTCAAACGAGACTTGATGGTTCCTTTTCTGGCCTATCGAATCCAGGAAAACGCTTACGGTGGTCTGAAGCCATCGACGCGATCTGAACTCCGCAGAATCGCCCGGCAGATGGAGAACTCATCTACCACCTCCAATGGGCAGACTTGTCGGCCTAAACTGAAGTCCGGTACTCGCATTCTTCGAAAGTGGCGCGGCGAGACCCATGAGGTAGTTGTAACCGAGTCGGGGTTCGAGTACCGCCACGCTAGATTCAAAAGCCTCTCTGAAATCGCGCGCAAGATCACCGGCACGCGCTGGTCGGGTCCCGCCTTCTTCGGTGTCAAATCATCGAAGGCAAATTTGGATCGTCACAATGACTAAGTCGAACATTCGGTGCGCGATCTACACACGGAAATCCTCAGAGGAAGGGCTGGAGCAGTCCTTTAACTCGCTCGAGGCTCAGCGCGAGGCGTGCCGCGCTTTTGTCCTGAGTCAGAAGCACGAGGGATGGACTGCCCTCGATGAACACTATGACGATGGAGGATTCTCGGGCGGCTCCATGGAGCGACCCGCCCTCAAGCGGCTACTGGTGGACATCCAGGCCGGCAAAATCCAACTGGTCGTTGTGTACAAGGTTGACCGCCTCACCCGGTCCCTCACCGACTTTTCAAAGATCATCGAAATCTTCGACTCCCAAAAGGTCAGTTTTGTCTCCGTCACGCAAAACTTCAACACCACCTCGTCGATGGGCAGGCTTACGCTGAATGTGCTTCTTTCGTTCGCCCAATTCGAGCGTGAAATTACCGGCGAAAGAATTCGGGACAAGATCGCGGCTTCCAAGAAGAAAGGGATGTGGATGGGAGGGCTCGTCCCTCTGGGATACGATTGCGTCGATCGTCAGCTGGTGATCAATCCAGGCGAAGCCGAGATCGTGCTCGAAATATTCCGAGGATACCTGCGGTTGGGAAGCGTCAGGAGACTTAAACAGTCTTTGGAGCGCAAGGAAATCCGAAGCAAGATTCGTACTAGCCTCGCCGGGCGTACGGGTGGCGGCGCAACGTATTCTCGGGGTACCCTCTATCACCTGCTCAACAACCGAATCTACGTCGGCGAAATCCGCCATAAGGGCACATGGTATCCCGGACAACATCAGCCCATCGTGTCGACGAAGCTTCGGGAGCAAGTTGCAGCGCTCCTCCAGAAGAACAACCAGTCGCACCGCAGAGAAAAATCCCAGTCCTGCCCCGGTCTGTTTAGCGGCAGGTTGTTCGACACCAACGGTGTCCGGTTTACGCCGACGCATGCCCTCAAGAACGGAAAACGGTATCGTTACTACACCTCACAGGCCTCAATTCGGCAGACCGGTAGCAAGCCCCTTGTCACACGATTCCCGGCTGAAGGCCTAGAGCAGTTGGTCAAATCGCAAATGCGCGTCTTGCTCCAATCGCCCGAAAAGGTGACCCGAGGTATTGAAGACGGTCCAAGCAAAGATGCCGCTGGGGAGCACGCTA
>Ga0302326_10018287_pt1 | contig 14535 bp, 13 predicted proteins | sample Palsa_T0_3_FD_202264 | JGI IMG/M metagenome (GOLD analysis project Ga0302326, IMG submission 202264) | Peat permafrost microbial communities from Stordalen Mire near Abisko, Sweden - Palsa_T0_3 | ecosystem: Environmental > Terrestrial > Soil > Palsa > Peat permafrost | place: Sweden: Abisko... | reverse complement strand
CGCCAGACTGATACATTTGACAGCATGGAAGCTCAAAAGCAGATGTCGTGGCTGAGGAACATGCACTACAATAAGGCCCCGATCAAAGAGGCAATCATCGATATTCAAATCGAGAAGCCCCCCTCACTTACTCCAGTGAGCTTCGAGAACTTGGAGATTTCGCCGCCCCAGGGTTATGCGCAGCGTCAAAAGTTGATGATCGGCCAGGTACATGGCCAGATGGAGGGGGGATTGCTCACGGCGACTGCCAAACAAGACAAAATAGGCTACGCATTTGTCGGAGGCGAAGGCAGGCACGTCGTGCAGTTTAGGGTGAACGGCTTCACCTTTACTAGGCTAGCTCCGTATCAAACGTGGGAACAGCTTCGAAATGAGGCGAAGACGTTGTGGGACTCATACCGCCAGATCGTCGGCGCAGTCCCCGTTGTCCGCGTCGGGCTCAGATACGTGAACCAGTTAGATCTTCCAATGCCAATGCGCGACTTTCGAGACTTCATCCGTCTTTACCCGGAGGTCTCGTCGGACCTCGCTCAACAGCTGGCCGGATTCTTCTTGCAAGTTCAGATTCCGCAAGAGGATCTAGGTGCCATGCTAATCGTCAATGAGGCCATGGTCCCCCCGTCGGGCCCAGATGTCGCCTCCGTCGTACTCGATATAGATGTTTTCAAGCAGGGGTTGAGACTGGAGTCGGATGATGACGTGTGGAATACAATGGACGCGCTCCGCCTGCGAAAAAACCTGGTATTTGAAAGCTGTATCACCAATAACACAAGGGAGTTGATCAGCTAATGCCAGCAGCTCAAGCGCCGCCTGAACGCGATCCGTTTCGACTTGATCGGTTTAGGTCGGCGATTCACCGCGTGGAGACGCCGAACTACAGCCAGCGAAGCCAGGAACTTCGGGATGACTTGTTTCATCGGCAAGCGCAAAGCATATACTTGACGATCAAATACGGGCTCATTGATGCGGACGCGGAGCTCCACCGAATCTCCGGCATGGAGACGGGTTGGGATTCGTACGGAGCAGAGCCCCCCAGCGCTGAGGCGATCCGGGCATCCCAGGAAATCCTACAAGATCTCGCCGGCGATCTGATCTTACCGTCCATGATCGTCCCGTCTGCTGATGGCGGTGTTTCGATCTACTTCATGGCCGGCGATCGGACTGTCTATGTTGAAAGTTACAATCACGGATCTCAGGCGCTCGTTATGTACGATCAGCATGGCAACACGGAGGTTCTTGAGGTTGGGCGCGACATTCCTCGATCTGATGTCGGTGGAAGGATTTTGGCGTACCTCGGCTAAACCATGTGTTGCTCGGGCGAACCTGGACATCCACGGTATCGAAATAGTGATCCGGAAGATCCTGACTTCACTGAAGGGGAACTTCTGTTCAGGCGTTACTTGGCGGACCATTTTCAAAATCAGCAGTTGCTCCCATCAGCGTTCCAGTTCCCACGCCAGTCCTTCAATCGCGAGAAATATAGTCGTCCCGAAGACGTTTTGCACCCGGATTGTTGCGGTGGCAAGCAACTGAAAAATGGGTGGGGAGTTTTGGAGTGTTCATCAACCAATCTCCCGACGCCTGTTGTTGGCCAAGATGGCCAAACCTTTCAGTTCGAGCCTGTCCATAAACCGCTGGACTGCTGCTACGCCCACACAGAAGTATGGTGTAGAGCCTCTGAAGGCGGCCTTGTCGACGCGCCCAGCCCAAAGGTGAAAGAAACTTTCCGGGTGAAGCTCGCCCAAAGGATGACAGTGCGCATTGAGGCGAGCAAGTGAAACAGCGTTACCCGCTCCGGACTGTAAGGCTCGTTAAGGAGACTAAGCCTTCAAGGCCGGCATGCGATCCCGTAGGGGCGGAATCGTGGGAAAGTCTGTGTGCGGGGTGGTCTGGGTAGTTCCGCCGAATCAGCCGATCCCGGGTGATCAGCACGGATCCCCGGAACGGCTTACCGTTAGGCGTACCGTCCGTGTGACCGTATAGCTGCATCTCGACGTGCCGCGCGTCCAGCCACCGAAGCGCGTGAAAATACGAATGATTTGCGGCAGGATTTGCGTCCGATGTAAACCGAGACGCCGCGGTGCCGTCGGCGGCGAGAATCTGGCGGCGCAGGTCGATCCGCTCAAGCGTTTTCACGTCGTAAATGTACGCGTTCTCAACATCGCTAAAGGCGCGATCGTTTGCAATGAAGGCGGCGCTGTCGGGAGACCATGACAAGGTCACCGTCGGAAGAACCGTGACTTCCATCACCTTCCTGCGTTCATGTGCGTTCATCTTCCAACCAGAGCGCGTTATCGCCGCCGAAAAGAGCGAAAGCCCCGTCGGGAGAAACAAGCTGGTTTTGGATGCCAAACGGCGGTTTGAGGTACACGCTTCCCCGTTGTCCTGCCACCTGCGAGATGGCTATGACCGCGATTAGGCAGGCGCCGCGCACGTTTCTGTTGTGATTATAGCGTCGATGGGCGGCGGAGTCGCGGCTGGCCGATAGCCCCTTACGCCGGTTGGAAGCTGACATCCTCAGCATCCACGCGGACCACCGCGGGCCGGGCATCCGGAGAGGCGAGAGCAAACTTGCAGCTGCGGCCGATCACGCGGCGCGCGTGGCGGACGTAAGCGCCATAGGCGGGAATGCTCGCCCCGAACATGCGGATTTCCGGATAGGCCGCGGGCGCTTCCGGCAACTCGGCTTTGGCATCTTCGCTGGTCCCGCCGCCGGGCAGGCGCAGATCGATATCCTCGAAGGTCACGTCTTCAACCGGGTGGCCCGGCACGCCGCTGATTAAGATGCCCGGCGACTCCAGAGCGCCTCGCAATCCACGGATCGCGACGTTGCGTAGCGTGCCCACCGGCAAAGCCCGGTCGCCCTCGCGAAACGTCTTCAGCCGCGCGCCCAAGCGCAAGAATACGGCCACGTGTCCGGCATCCATGGTGATGTTGCGGATACTCACGCCGTCGATGTGCGCTCCATCCACGGAGAGCAGCTTGATACCGGCCAGGCGCGCTTCGAGAATGTGGCAATCGGCGATTTCAATGCGCTCGAAATTGCCCATGGATTCGGTGCCGATCTTGATGGCGGCGCAGTTGGTCTTGAGCGCGCATCCGCTGACGGAAATGGCGCGGCAGGGGAGCGCGCTGGTAGTCTTGAGGCAAATGGCGTCGTCGCCGCTATCGATTTCGCAGTTGCGGATACGGACATCTTCGCAACTATCGATATCGAAGCCGTCGTTGTTTGAGCCGGCGCGATTCAGAATATGCACGCCCTCGGCGGTGACGCCGTGGCACTGAAAGAAGTGGGCCATCCACGCGGCCGATTGCAGCAGATGGATATTCGTCAAGCGCACGCCCGAGGCGCGCACGAAGCGAAGCAGGAACGGGCGCTTGCTCTTTTCGTTGGAGCCGCGGGCGGCGAGCGTCTCTTTGCCGCGTCCGTCGATGGAGCCTGGGCCTTCGATGGCAACATCCGCAACGTCGACGCCGGCGAGCAAAGCGTAGCCCATCTGCGCACCGGTCCCATCGACAAACGGGTCCACCAAACGGTAGTCGGCGAGATTGGTACTGCCGAGCAGCGCAGCGCCGTCTTCTAGATGCAGAGCGATCTTGCTGCGCAGGAGAAGCGTGCCGGTGATATAGCGGCCGGGAGGGAAGACCACGGTTCCGCCGCCCGATTCCGCGCAACGGTCGATGGCGGCTTGGATGGCGGCGGTGTTGAGGGTCTGGCCGTCGCCGATGGCGCCGGTGGCGGTGACGGAAATGGATGCGGCGCGGGCAGGACGGGCGGATGTTGCGAGCGCGGCGGCCAGCAGGCTGCGGCGCGTGACCGTTACTGCCTGCCCAATTCGCGATTGCGTTCTTTCTCGGCGAGCCATTGCTGAACTACTTCCAGGTGATCAAGGCGCTTTTCGTGGGCTATTGCAACATCGCGTAAGGCCTCGCAAGAAATCTGCAAATTCTGCGCCGCGCTTTGATGGGCTTCGGCGAGTTTGTGGAGCCGAAGAGTTTCCTCTTTGAGCACCAGGGTCTCGTCGTATAGGCGAGCCAGGGAATTCCAGAACTCCATCTTCTCGTGTTCGTTCATGTTTACCCTTGGCGGCGAGGGCGCACTTTGAGTTTATCAGCCGGCGGCATGTTAATAATGGCGTATGGCTGAATTTCGCGTCGAAACGCCGCAGCGCTGCTACCACGCGATTGTCGAGCGTGGCATTATCGCGCGCACGGCGGAATATGTTCCGCGGAAAGCCGGTAAGGTCTTTGTCGTCTCCACCGAGGACGTGTGGCATCACCAGGGCGCGGCGCTTGAGAAGGCCCTCGCCGGCGTGGACTATGAAGCCCTGTTCCTTCCCGGCGGCGAAGAGCGCAAGCGCCTCGCGCCGCTGGAGCAACTCGCCGAAGAAATGGTGGAGCGCGGGGCGGACCGCACCAGCATGGTGATCGCGTATGGCGGCGGCATCGTGAACGACATGGGCGGATTTCTGGCCGCCATCTTCATGCGCGGGATTCCGGTGCTGCAAATTCCCACCACTCTTCTGGCGCAGGTGGATGCGGCTATCGGAGGCAAGACCGGCGTCAACCTGACCGGCGGGAAAAATTTGATTGGCAGCTTTCACCAACCCCTGGCGGTGCTGATCGATCCCGCGCTTCTCGATACTCTACCCGATAACGAATACCGCGCCGGCCTTTATGAAATTATCAAGGCCGGCGTCATTCGCGAGGCCGGGTTGTTCCAGTTCCTGGAAGATTGCAGCCGGGAAGTGCTGGCGCGTGAACCGGAGTCCGTGGACCGCATCGTGGCCGATTCGGTCCGCATGAAGGCCGAGGTTGTCTCGGCCGACGAGCGCGAAGGCGACCTGCGCCGCATTCTCAATTTCGGCCATACCTTTGGCCACGCTCTCGAAGCCGAGACCCGCTACACCCGCTTTCTGCACGGAGAAGCCGTGGCCTGGGGCATGCGCGCGGCCGTCCATCTGGGCAGGCTGACGGGTCATGTTGGCGCCGAAGATAGCGCCCGGATTCTCGGCATGCTCGATACCTACGGGCCGATTCCGCCACTCGACGGGATCCGCGCGGAAAACCTGTTCGCGCGGCTGGCGCACGACAAGAAGACGGTCCAGGGCAAGGTTCACTTCGTGCTGCCGGTGCGCATCGGCGAAGTGACAGTGGTTTCGGGCATCGAGGAAAAGCTGGTGCGCGAATCTATAGAACGGGCGCTTTCGTGAGCGGAGTTGCCTCGAAGGGGACGACGCCGGCGGGAGCGCACGACGAGCGGGAAGCGGCGGCTTGGGTCCGGGGCATGTTCGGCCGCGTGGCGCATCGCTACGACTTTCTCAACCACCTGCTCTCATTCAACGTGGACCGCTATTGGCGTGCGTATACTGTGCGCCGAGTGCGGCCAATTCTTGAGCGGCCCGCCGTGCGCGTCCTCGATCTTTGCTGCGGCACAGGCGACTTGGCGCTGGCGCTCGGCCGGCGCTCGCAAAGCGTTGTGCTGGGCTCCGATTTCTGCCACCCGATGCTGGTGAGCGCCCGCGGCAAAGTGGAACAACGCCAAGCCAGGGTCGTGCTATTCGAATCCGATGCGCTCCTTCTTCCGGTGCGCGATGGGTCGATGGATCTGGTCACGGTAGCTTTCGGCTTCCGCAATCTGGCCAACTATGAAGCCGGCCTGGCGGAGATGCGCCGCGTGCTGCGTCCCGGCGGGGTGGCGGCGATTTTGGAGTTCTCCCAGCCGCCGAATGCGCTGTTTCGCGCGGTGAATAACATATACTGCCGGCGTATTCTGCCGTGGATCGGCGGGCTGGTTTCGGGCGCGCCGGACGCTTACAGCTATCTGCCGGAATCGGTGCGTAAGTTCCCCATTGCGCCGGAACTGGCGGAAGCCATGCGCCGGGCGGGATTCGATAGCGTAAGTTTCGACTACCTGACGGGCGGGACGGTGGCGCTGCATTTGGGTGCGGCCCCCGAGAAACCCTAGGCTAGGCCCATGCGCCAGGGGCTAATAGACTTCGCTGCCGCCGCGTGTTACGTGTCAAACTTCTGCTGCAACGTTTGCAAGGTCGAGTTTGCGTGGAGCCCTCGGACTCCAAAATGCAAAACCCCGCCGAGTAGGGCGGGGTTGCAAATCCACTGGAGTGGAAAGAGTGATCTTAATGATCCTTCTGGTACTGTTCTTGTTCCTGCTGTATAGGACGAGACGGATCAAGCTGAAGATCGAAATCGATCTCTAGTCGAATCCGAGGGAGGTTAGCAGTAGACAGCTGCTGGCCTCCCCAGCACCGATTATATCAGAACTGGAACTGAGATGTAATCTCACCATGGGATCCGTTTTCTGCCTCGTCCACGCAACCCGATTTGACAACCACCCCTAAAGCTCGCTAGTCTAAAAGACTGAAAGAAGCGTTGGGAGAGAAGTGTGTCGATGAGTACCGAGTTTCCTACGAAGAATGCCATTCCGCGCCGGTGGCATGTGATCGATGCCGAGGACGCAGTTGTGGGCAAAGTGGCTAGCAAGGCCGCTATGCTGCTGATGGGCAAGCACAAGCCCATCTATACGCCGTTCATCGACACAGGCGATCATGTGATCGTGATCAATGCCGCGAAGGCCCGGTTGAGCCGCGGCAAAGAAGAAAAGAAAGTGTATCGCCATTTCACCGGTTACCCCGGCGGATTGGTCGAAAAGAGTTTCAAGCGCGTCCAAAATGAGCGGCCCGCCCGCATCATCGAAGACGCAATCTCGGGGATGCTGCCCAAGACCAAAATGGGCAAACAGATGTACCGGAAATTGAAGGTTTATGCGGGTGATAAACACCCGCACACGGCGCAGCAACCCGCCGCGTTGGCCTTAAAGTAAAGGAATTTTTAGTGGCAGCGACAATAATTCAACATTTGGGCACGGGCCGCCGCAAGCGTTCGGTTGCTCGCGTAATCTTGCGGCCCGGTACGGGCAACATCAAAATTAATAACCGCGCTTTCGAGCATTATTTCCCGACCGAGAGCGCTCGCGCCGTGGTGCGGCAGCCGCTGGCGGCAGCCGAAATGGTGGATAAGTTCGACATCCTCATTCTCACCGATGGCGGCGGCGTTGCCGGACAGGCCGGCGCGGCGCGCCTGGGGATAGCCCGGGCTTTAGTGGAGTTCAATACGGAACTGCGGTCTCGCCTGAAAAAGCTGGGCCTCCTCACCCGCGACCCTCGCTCGCACGAGCGTAAGAAGTACGGGCAAAAGGGTGCGCGCAAGCGGTTCCAGTTCTCCAAGCGATAAGTTTTTCACATACAGGCTGGACATTGGCGTCCAGCCTGTATGTTTGTATGAAGCCGCTTTCCGTTCCGTTCCCGGCGTAAATCTCGCTTTGGAACGCGCCTGACGGAGCCCAAGGAAAGCGAAAACCGAGGGATTCCCCTTAACCAACTCAACTAGGAGGTTTTTTGCCCGCAATCTCGATGAAGGAATTGCTCGAAGCAGGCGTTCACTTTGGGCACCAGACCAAGCGCTGGAATCCGAAGATGAAAGAATATATCTTCGGCGAACGCAACGGCATTTACATAATCGACCTGCAGAAGACTTTGAAGATGTTCAAGGACGCCGCCCGCTATGTGGGCGAGATGGCCGCGCAAGGCAAGAATGTACTGTTCGTGGGCACCAAGCGCCAGGCGCAGGAAGCCATCGCGGAAGAAGCCACCCGCTGCCAGATGTACTACGTCAACCAGCGCTGGCTGGGCGGTTTGCTTACCAACATGGCCACTGTGCAGAAGTCGATTAAACGGTTAAAAGAATTGGAAGGCATGGCTTCGGTGGAAGGTGGATACGCCGGCCGCCCGAAGAAGGAAGTGATCCGGCTCGAGCGCGAACGCAAGCATCTCGATCAGAATCTGGCGGGCATCAAGGATATGCCCGGGCTCCCCGATGTTCTTTTCGTGATCGATTCCAACAAGGAAGCGATTGCGGTGAAGGAAGCGCGGCGTTTGGGCATCCCGGTGGTGGCTATCGTCGACACCAATTGCGATCCGGACGAAGTGGATTACGTGATTCCCGGTAACGACGACGCATTGCGCGCCATTCGGCTCTTTGCCAGCAAGATTTCCGACGCTGTGACCGAAGGTCGCGCCCTGGCGACCGAGCACGATTTCACCGCCGATAAGATCGTTCAGGATGAAACCCCGGCGGGAGAAGGCATGATGGAGTATGCGGAATATGTAGATCCCAAATATGCGGAAAAGGTCATGGCGGAGAGCATGAGTATGGCCGATGAGCCCCATCAGACTTCGCGTAAAGGACCAGCCTCCGAAACAGCGGTCGATCCCATAGGCGATTCCGCGGCGACGGAAAGCGGGAGCTAAAGTAGGGCGGACCCCCTGGTCCGCGGCCAGCCCCTTGGCTGGCCTTTCAAGGATTTGCCTGAGGCGGATTTGATACTCCGAAGAGCGGGTCCAGGGGGTCCGCCCTACGACTAAAAGGTAAAACACACAATTATGGCGGAAATAACCGCGGCACTCGTAAAACAACTCCGCGAACGCACGGGCGCGGGCATGATGGAATGCAAGAAGGCTCTGGTGGAAGCCAAGGGCGATTTGGGAGAGGGCGAAGTATTGCTCCGCAAATGGGGCATCGCGTCCGCCGGGAAGAAGTCGTCGCGAACGACTAAACAGGGCCTCATCGGAACCTATATCCACGCGGGCGGGCAGTTGGGCGTGATGGTGGAAATCGGCTGCGAATCCGATTTCGTGGCGCGCACCGACGATTTCAAGGAACTGGTCCACGATATCTCCATGCATATCGCGGCTACCGATCCGCGCTTCATCCGCAAGGAAGATGTGACGCAGGAGACCATCGATAAAGAGCGCGACATTCAACGCGCCCGCGCCATCAACGAAGGCAAGCCTCCGGCGGTCGCCGAGAAGATGGTGGAAGGGCGCATGAACAAGTTCTACGAAGAGATCTGCCTGTTGGAGCAGCCTTTCGTAAAGGAACCGACCATGACGGTGGGGCAATTGGTAAAGACCAAGATCGCCAAACTTGGCGAGAATATCACGGTGGCGCGCTTTGTCCGTTTCAAGGTGGGTGGGACTAGCGCGGATGCGAACCAGGCCGATGCCAGTCCAGCGGAAGCCGGCGGCGATCCAGCAGCCGCGCAATAAATTATGCCGGGCTATCAGCGCATCCTCCTGAAGGTGAGCGGTGAGGCCCTGGCGGGCGCGGGCACGTTCGGCATCGATGCTGAACGGGTGAAGGCTTTAGCCCGCGAAGTAGGCGATGTCGCGGCTACCGGCATCCAGGTTGGTCTGGTGGTAGGCGGCGGCAATATCTTCCGCGGGCTTTCCGCCGCCGCGCAGAAAATGGATCGCGTCACGGCCGATCACATGGGCATGCTTGCCACTGTCATCAACTCCCTGGCAATGTCCGACGCCCTCGAACAGATGGGCGTGCAAACGCGCGTGATGAGCGCCATCGAGATGCATCAGGTGGCGGAGCCGTACATCCGCCGCCGGGCCATCCGGCATTTGGAAAAGGGCCGGATCGTGATCTTCGCGGCCGGCACTTCCAATCCCTATTTCTCCACAGATACCGCGGCCACCCTGCGGGCGCTCGAGATCAAGGCCGATATTATCGCCAAGGGCACGCGCGTGGATGGCGTGTACGATCGGGATCCGCTCAAGTTCCCCGAAGCCGTGAAATACGAACGGATTACGTATCTGGAAGTGCTGTCACAGGGTTTGGCAGTGATGGATGCCACTTCCATCGCCATGTGCCAGGCCAACCGACTGCCGATTGTTGTTTTCAATTTGAATACAACCGGCAACATCATGCGCATGTCGATGGGCGAAGCCGTCGGCACGGTAATTGAATAGGTCAGCTGCTGAAAACCGCCTGCCCCAACTATCATTTACGGTAATGATACGGTTACGCTGACGCCTTTGTTGGGCGTCTCCGGTGTTAGCATGTTACCGGTTACTGTCGGGGGGCTTTTCCGGCGGCCGGCAAAGAAGATCCAAAATCAATGCGAACACTTCACCTCGTATCAACCGCCGTCTGTGGCTGTGTTGCCGTATTCGGCGCCAACTGGTTAACCGACGGCTTCGACCCGCAACGCACCAACTGGCAGCGGGACGAGAAGATTCTCTCCCCTTCGACCGTCAAGAACATGAAGTTGCTGTGGAAGGTAAAGCTGGACAACAAGCCGCATGAGATGCACGCGCTTCTGTCCCCATTGATTGTGGACAAAGCCGCGACCAAATCGGGTCCGAAGGAGATCGCCGTCGTGGCGGGGAGTGGGGACAACATATTCGCGATCGATGTCGCCAAAGGCGAACTCTTGTGGAGCCGGCACTTCGACAGCGCGGCGCTCGAAGCTGCCGCGGGCGGTAGAGGCGGCGGAACACTGTGCCCCGGTGGATTAACAGCCACGCCGGTGATCGGGCCGGCGGCCGAGCCGGATCGGTACACGGTGTATGCAGCCTCATGGAATGGAATGCTTCACCAGCTAAACGTGGCCGACGGCGAGGATGTGGTTCCGCCAGCCAAGTTTATGCCGTCCAACGGAAAGCCGTACGGCCTCAATCTGTTTAACGGCGTGCTTTACACCACGACGGGGCAAGGCTGCGGCGGCAACCCAAACTTGGTGTATGCATACGATCTGGCTACACGCAAGGTGGGCACTTACTTCCCCGGTTCCGGCGGCATGTGGGGCCGCAAGGGCCCCTCCGTGGGCCCCGATGGAACGGTTTACACAGGCACAGGCGACGGCAACTTCGACCCGGAGAACTCATCCTTCGGACAGGCGATCATCGGCGTAAAACAGGACCCTGCCACCAAGTCGCTGGCCCTTGCCGATTATTACGGACCCTCAAACAACGAGTGGCTGGTCAAAAAGGATCTCGATATCGCGGTCAGTCCGCCAGTCTTTAACTACAAAGGCAAGGAGATGCTGGCAAGTTCCAGCAAGGAATGCCGCATCTGGCTGTTGGATGCCAATGCCATGGGTGGCGACGACCATCGTACGCCGCTCTACCGGACTCCGGTGCTGTGCAATGAACAGGTGAACATGAACCTCGGAATCTGGGGCGCCATGGCAACCTGGGAGGATCCCAAAGGCAGTCGATGGCTCATAGCGCCGCTGTGGGGTCCGCTGCACTCGGGGATCAAAGCGCCGGTGGAGTATGGTCCGGTGGTGCATGGAGCGCTGGCGGCTTTCAAGGTGAAGGAAGAGGGCGGAAAGTTCTCTTTGGACCTCACATGGATTTCCCGCGATATGAATCAAGCCGATCCTCCGGCGATTGCCAATGGAGTGGTGTACGGATACGGCAGCGGCGAGAGCGTAACCCTGCACTGGCCCGATCCGAATCACATCTCGGGAACTGCCGGAAGAATCGCTGAATCGACGCACGCCGTTTTGTATGCCCTAGATGCCCAAACTGGCAAGGAATTGTGGTCCAGCGGAGATCAGATCGCCTCCTGGAATCACTTTAGCGGGATCGCCGTGGCCAACGGAAAGGTTTACATCGGCACCTACGATGGCTACGAGTATTGCTTCGGAATTAATAAATAGCGGCCGGATATAACAACAAGTTCCGGCGGGAGTCTTCCATGACGAAACGATACAGGTTGGGAGTTGGCAGACGCTGCGCGGTGCTTTGCCTGGGCGTTTTCTGCGCCGGCGCGGCTCTGGCCCAGCGTGGCGGCGGCAGCGACTGGAAAACCGCGGGCTTTGACGCTCAGCGAACATCGTGGAAGAGAACGGACCGGAGACTCTCGCTCGAAACCATCCCGTCAAAATTTCAGTTTCTCTGGCAGTTCAAGGTTCCGAACCAGGCGAGACAGCTGAACTCCCTGACTCAGCCTGCCATGTTAGACGGGCTGCACAGTTACACGGGAATGCGAACTACCCTGGTAGTGGGGGCTTCGTCCGGCGCGGCCTACTCGATTGACGCTGACCTGGGGCGTCTGGAGTGGAAACATTCGTTCGCTGGACCGGCTACGGCTTCCGCGGGATCTCTTGCATGTCCGGGCGGCGTAACATCCAGCTTCACGCGCTCAGTAACACTAGAGGCCCAGACTGCACAGACCCAGGCAGGCGGCCGGGGCGGCACACGTGGCAGACATGCTGAGGGATTGGTAGGGGCGCCCGATCAGGGGGCGCCCAATCTTGCGGCCGACGGCGCGGCAGCGGGCGGCCGAGGCGGCCGTGGCGGTGGCGGACGGGGCGCCGCTGCTGCTTTTCCCGTTCCGCCGGGAGAGGAAGGGGCCGAAGGAGGAGCTCCGGCAGGACGAGGCCGTGGCGGCCGTGGCGGCATGAATTTGGGGTCAACCGACGCATTCTATTCGGTGGACGGCGCCGGAATGGTCCACCTGCTCAACGTTATGGATGGTTCCGACCTGGTTCCGCCCTTCGCGTTTCTTCCAGCCAACGCGAATGTATCCGGCTTGATCCTATTCGACCGGGTTCTCTATGCCGCCACGACGAATAACTGCGGTGGCGTCGCCAACGGCATGTGGGCCATCAACTTAGCCAGCCCGGATAAGACCGTCACCAGCTGGAAAAGCGATGGCGGCGGCAGTGCCGGCACGCTTGGGCCTGCCGTAGGCACAGATGGCAAGATTTATCTGGCGACAGCCGACGGAGAATATTCGCCCACCAATTATTCCGATGCGGTGGTTGCACTGGAACCGAAGACGCTGGCGCTCAAGGATTACTTCACGCCCGGTAAAGTGGCATTCGACTCTTCTCCCGTTGTCTTCCCGTACAGCGGCAAGGACTGGATTGTCGCCGCGGGAAAAGAAGGGCGGCTCTATCTGCTCGACAGTGCTTCGCTGGGCGGCAGCGACCACCACACGCCTGCGGACTCCACTACTCCGCTCACTAATTCCACCACCGATTTTTCCGCCGGCGCCCTGGCGACGTGGGAGGGCGACGATAAGACGCGCTGGGTACTGGCGCCAGCGGGGGGGGCCCTGGCATCGAATGCCAGCTTCCCAATGACGAACGGGAAGGTGACGAACGGGGCAGTGGTTGCGTTCAAAGTAATCGCACAGAACGGAAAAACCACGCTGCAGCCGGCCTGGGTATCGCGGGATATGGTGGCGCCGGCCACGCCCATGATCATCAACGGCGTTGTCTTCGCGCTGGGGACCGGCGAATACCACACCGGCGATGCAAAGATGACAGCGGCTCAGCGCGCGCAGCATTCCGTCCCGGCGATTCTCTACGCGCTTGACGCAGCAACCGGCAAGGAACTGTGGAATAGCGGGAAAACGATCACGTCGTTCGTTCACTCCGGCGGACTGTCGAGCGGCAATTCGCAGGTGTACCTTTCCACTTGGGATAGCGTGCTATACGCCTTCGGCGTTCCGATGGAGCGATAGCGAGCTGGCCTTCATTGTCTACTGCTTTTCGTTCCAGTATTCGACCATGCCGACCCAGCCTCTGTCGTCGGGCAGGATCCGCACCAGTTCGCGGCGCACGTCCAAGGTGTCCGGTTTGCCTTCCTTGCGGTAGACAACCTTACCATCCGGCTGGATAATCACCATAAAGGGCTGTCCCTGCTTCCATTTTTCGCCGAAGGCCGCCTGGAGGCTGGCCTTGTCGGCCGAGGCGAACTGCAGGTTGGGGCCCGACGCATGTTGCTCCTGCAAGTATTTCAACACCGCCGGGCTGTCCTTGGGATCGTCGGTCGAGACCGTCACGTAGGCGTATTCCACGCGGATGCGGTACATGCGATAGCTGGTTTCCAGATCGTAAAATCCGTTGAGGCACTCTTTGCACTTGGTCGACCAGAAATTCACCAAGAGATATTTGCCCGCGCTGTTCGCGCGCAACTTCTTGATATCGTCGGCTGTCGCCATGTCGAGCTTCACCGGCTCCGCCATAATCTTCGCCCATTCCGCCTGGACATCGCCCGATTTGGTGAGCCACTTGGTGGAACAACCGAAAGCCCGCGTGGTTTCGACAGGCACCGGCTTGCCCGCCAGCAACGCGTCGATGGCATCGCGGGCTTCGTGCGTGGTGGCTGCGGACCACAGCATATTGTCTTCAATGCGCCCCTGGTACCGTAATTTGCGGTCCTGATCGAAAATGAAAACGTGCGGCGTCGAAACTGCTCCGAACTTGGCCGCCACCGCCTGGGTCTCGCCGTCGTAGAGATACGGCCAGGTAAATTTGCGGTACTCGGCATGGAGCTTCATCTCGGGCAACGAATCGCTCATGTCGGCGTGGTCCAGTTCGTTGATACGGATCGCCTTGGGATTGTTCGGATTGATCGCCACCACCTGGAGGCCTTGAGCCTTATAATCCGCCTGGATTTTCTTGATGCGGCCTTCGAAGAGCTGCGAAATGGGGCAGTGATTGGATTGGAAGACGATCACCAGAATCTTGGCGCTGGAATATTCGGCGAGCGTATGATTCTTGCCGTCGATGCCCGGCAGGTTGAAATCGGGCGCGGACGCTCCAATCGGAAGCACCGGGTGCAACGGATCGGGTTGGATTCCCCGCCCCGCGCCGCGGCCTCCACCTTTCTGCCCCGGCGCGGCCGTTTGCGCCCCATTTTGTGT
>Ga0302326_10018286_pt1 | contig 14535 bp, 11 predicted proteins | sample Palsa_T0_3_FD_202264 | JGI IMG/M metagenome (GOLD analysis project Ga0302326, IMG submission 202264) | Peat permafrost microbial communities from Stordalen Mire near Abisko, Sweden - Palsa_T0_3 | ecosystem: Environmental > Terrestrial > Soil > Palsa > Peat permafrost | place: Sweden: Abisko... | reverse complement strand
TGCGGGTGCGGCGGTATGGATGAACCTTGGTGATAGCCTGCTCGGTTACGCGACTAGCATTCAGAATGTTGAACTGAATGCAGATATGGTGGGAAATGACCCAAACATTGTGTTGGGAAGAATAGCTGCCTTATATATCGTTCCTCGAATGATTGCAGCTCATCCAGTAACGGGAATCGGAATTGGGAATTACCCTTTGGTGCGAAATGATCCGGATTATCTTGGTCAATTACCAGCAATCACCGACCTCGAGGACCAGCCTGGCCTGGGGATCCCAGGTATCGCGGCTGAATTTGGAATTCCCGCCACGCTGTGGCTCCTGGTGCTTCTATTTAGGCCATACTGGCAAGGTCGAAAGAAAGCCTCTATTCTCGTGATTTCTGCGCTGTTCCAACCGTTGGCGCACGCCGTTGGTGTCCAGCTGACTTTTTTCTACCCGTGGTTTGTAAGCGCCTGCGCGCTTGCAGCGTCTATTGGTGAGGAAAGGCAAACCGCAGCGAGAAGTGCAGATCTCGATCACCTGGAAGCGGGAGTTATCAGGTGATTGAGATCGGCGCTCATAGGTCTAAGTATTTTGTGCCCTCAAGTCGTGCAACCTCTTCGTGGCCATCTTCTGCGGGTTCCACGTCTGGATGCAAGGTCGTGGATGGCGAGTAAGGCCCTCCTTCTCACCGCGAACCTCGACTGAAGATGTCTCTCTGATTGCGCAAGAGAGAGGCGAATTCAAGATATTTCATCAGGATGGTATATCGATCGGGTCCCAGCACCCGAAGGGCTAGTCGAAACATTGAGTTAATTAGAAGAACCCTCGTGTCTGAAGCGCTATAGGCCTTCCTGCCATACTTTGCGATGGAATCCTGGCTGCCCTGCAAATGATTGCGCTTTGCCCATTTATAGAATGGGCCGGCCGCGTCAAATGGATTCAAATTACCGAAGTGATCTAAGTTAGCGGCGAATGCTGCCCGTTGGAGTTTATTGATCAACTCTCCATTGTTGAAGGAGCCAAATGCATAACGGTAGCGCCCCATTTCGCGAATTCCGTTGGCGATCAGTCGCCCGCGATAGTCCGCAAACAGTTCAGCGAGGTCTGGGCGGGAGGTGAGGTCGAATTGATCGGTATGTTTTGAAATTCGCTGACCGCCGTCAACGCTTATTCCGCTGAAATGGAAGAAAAGAAGAGGTGCGTCGCCATTCACGAGCCAGGAAGTCTCTGTTCTCTCGAGCGTCCTCTCGTGAAGATTCCAATAGGCTACATTGCAGCCCGGCTGCTTTAGAATCAGGACGGATTCAAAGTAGCAAGGAACGAGATTGATCCATTTTTGATCGACGAAGAGACCTGCCCATCGCTCGTCGTAACCGAGAGTAAGACATCGGTGTTCCCACCAGTTCAAAAAGCGATCTGTCTCAGCTAATTTGGATACGCCGATAAAGCCAAGATTGTAAACGCCTCCTCCAAGTAGAAGCACCTCCGCGTACGGACCCTGTTCATTGGGCGATGTGCAATGCGGTGTGATGACAATTCCGTTCTCGCCCAGCGAATCGTAGATTAAGTTCAGGTGGGAACAGACTAGGATATCCGGGTCGAAATAGATAACTTGATCCAGCCCTCTGCCTAAGAGCTTCTTGAGGAATGTCGGCTTCACATTGGTATTCAGTTCGAGGATGCCATATTTGAAAGCGACTTCCTCAAAATTCGTGATTCCCAAATCTTCAACTAAAACCAATTCAAATTGTTCCCGTGAGAGATCCAGGCCGCTGGGTATCCGATCGACCAGGAGAACGTAGAACTTATAATCCGGATGAAAAGCGAGAAAGGATTCGCAAAGTGTTCGTGCGTACGGAAGATAGTTCAGGGAAACAATCGTGCAGGCGGCGCGATTCATTTGATGTTGCTCCATTTTGGGTATCAAAATTGAAGATTTTCCGGACGGTTGCCGGGATTCTGGTTACTAGGCCAAACGGCGGAACACTTCCGAGAACGACGGAATTGGCGCCTATGACTACGCCTTCGCCGATCGAGGAGCCGGGAGCAACTACCACCCCGTTACCCAGCCAAACATTCCGTCCGATTACAACTTGCTCATAATGATCCAAGGCCCGAAGGACGCCCTTTCTTGCCGTTGGATCACGCCTATCATGGGCGCAGCCGAGAGCAATTCCTCTTGGCAAGCTTTACCCAGTCCATGCTATTCGAGTATGAATTGGTTGCCGTTACGCACTTCGCAATTCTCGCAAATGAACCGTCAGCAGAGGCACTGTCGCAAACTACAACGCGATAACCGTGACATTTGAGCGAGAATACCGATTCCAGGCGCTCAATGGTATTCTTCCAGTCATTCCAATTAATGAGAATTGGGTAGATACACATTCCGTCTGATTCTCCTCGACGCGACAGAGGCAACACGCCAAAGAGCAATTTACTCATTATAACCCCTCTCGTTTTCCCATTCTCCCGGTCAGGCCATCCCAGGTTCCAAGAAGAAGATTGCGAAACTTGCGGGCGCGTTCTGTCTCCACGATGAAACTCTTGATCGTCTCCCGCAAGGCTTCCCATATGGAGTGGAAAACCCAGCCTGGAAATATGACAATATACTTCCGATAGAGTACAACTCGATTGCGCGACATGTAATAGCGCCTCAAGGAACTGTGGTGGCCTGGCCGGAAGCTGAATCCCAGTATGGAGAACTTTTTGGGATGGCCCGCAGCGTGCACCAGAACAGCCTGTCTTGAGTCTGCAATGAGGTAGCCTGCCGCCCTGATACGGTAACAAAACTCCGAATCTACCTCATCGATAAAGTACTCCGAGGCGAACCATCCAATTCTATCGAATATCCAAGTCGGCATCAGCGCTCCCGAGGTGATGGATATTACAGGTCCGCCGTCGGACGCGCGCCACACGTGCCCTTCTCGGCCCGTCTCCGGATGCACGTACCGGGGGTGAATCGAGCACACACGTCCACGGTCGGGGTGAGCCGCCCATGCCGCGAACATCTGATTTATAAAACCATCGGTGATCGTGCTGTCTTGATCGAAGAGGATGACCCATGGAAAGTCCTGGCTCTTCGCCCAACGCACTCCCTGGTTCAAGGCTTCTGCAATTCCGAGGTTATCTCCATTCTCTATTAACTGAAAGCCCAAGGTTTGCCTTGCTAGGCGCAGCGGATCCAACTCATCTTCATTGGAACCATTGTCGATGACTACCAGTCCTTGTACTTGTTCAAAAACTTGGTGAAGGTTTTCGATCATTCTGCCGCTGGGGTGATAGGTGACAATCACTGCGCAGACGGATTGCGCTTTCACTTTGCCTGCTCCTTGTAAGGGTTAGTGCCGAAGGAATGATTCGCGCACGAAAAAATCAGAAACACGAGCGAAAGATTTAGTAATCCCAACGCACCGTCAGAGATTAGACTCGCCCGAGCAGCGCCAAGCCAACCATGTGTTGGGATCCACATAAAATTCAGGGCGAAATTGAGCGCCGCAACGACGAGTTGCGCGACTGTGCGGTAATTCTGTCGTCCAGTGGCTGTCAGGGCGCACGCTGCCAACTGATGGATTCCGCGGAGAGCAGGCAACCAGCACAGCCAGCGGATTGCTAGCATTGCATTCGCAAATCCATGCCCGGCCATTCGAAGCAGAATTGGAGATGCGAGCAGAGTAAAGCCAACAGCAGCTAAATCAGCCATTGTTGCAATGGGAATTATCCGGCTGGTCATGCGCCTGACTGGCGCAAGGCCCCTCCGGTTCAGCGCAAAGAATCTGGGCAATAGCGCTGCGTCGATCGCAGAAACGGGTGTTGTTGCGAAGTCGACAACCTTGTATGCCATGGTGTAAATGCCGTTAGCGGCATTCATTCCGTAGTGACCAAGCATGATTTTGTCGACGTCGTTGTAGATAGCCTGCGTCGATCCGGCAACGGAAAGCCCTATACCTTCCCAGAATCGGAGACGGAGCAGTTTTGCGCTGACGCATGTTCCCCTTATGGGGTTCCGGATCAATATTATTGAGACTACAGCGCCGACGGTCGATGAGGCGATAATGCCCAGAGAACACTGGAACGCGGAAGCGCGGTAAAGACAAATCATGAGGCCCGCAATAGCTAGCAGATGTAGCAGATCAGACGTGGCTCGCAACCATGCAGTGATCTTCAGCTGCTCAAAGGTCTGAAAAACCACGCTGGCGCTCTTGACAACCTGGCTCATGCAGCAGTTTGCCGCTACCAGAACCACGATCAGGCCAATGCTCCCCTGATCTAAGACTTTACCGCCGATCACTGCAAGAATTGCCGCAATTACGATACTCGCTGCTACCGTGGCCGCGAGTATAAATCGCCAATAGGGTTGAGCCAGATCGCGGTCGACGCTCACATAACGCATGAAGAGCATTGGAGAGCCAAGCGAAGAATACGGTGTAACGGCGTTGACCAAGGCAAATGCCCCCGCGAATATTCCATATTCCGTAGCTCTAAGCAATCGGGCTAGGAGCAGAAAATAACCTGCTTGTAGGAAGAAGTTGCCACGCTGCCCGAAGGTCATCCAGCCGGTATTGCGAACCATGGAACTTGTCCAAACCCTGGCCAGCCAACCTTTCAAATCAAGCATGAAATCTCTTCTTCCATGATACTTAAAGTGCATTCAGACTCTCATGAGAGCTGACCGCGGAGAGCTTTCTGGACCCGCGAAGCTTCGATGAGCTACCAGGTGTACTCTGGGTCAAAATAAAGCCAAGGTGATTCCCAAATTTGTTGCTCCGAGAAAGCCGATAAGCGCATTCGCGAGCGCATTCAAAAACGATTTGAAGCGCGACGGGGCTGGAGAAAGTGTAGTAGTAGCCTTGCTCTTTGGGGGTGAGAAACTGCGCGATCAACAACACGGTGACAATGCCCGCTGTCGCCGACCAGAAGCGCGTCATCACAGTAAATGCGATAGCGCTGTCCAATCCCAACCAGTGTTTGAGTTGAACTCGGAGAGACCGAAGAGCAACCATTGTGCCATCGCCGACCGTAGTCTTCACTAAAACTCCGTCCTCAAAGAATCTCGCGAGGCCGCTACTCGCAAAGACAAAAGTCCGACCCGTTCCGGCAACCTGACCTCCCACCTAGGCGACAAACCAGCCCTCAACGCGGGCACGCAGTCATTTCTTGATTATAATGACTCTCGCTTGAACGGCCGTGAGCGTTCTCATTGGTACGCATAGCCATGCCACATAGCAGTTCGCCGTATCGCGTCCTCAAGGGACACCTCGCATTCCAAGACTAGTTGCTCCCTCGCTTTTTGACGTTTGGTACGTCTGCCGCGTTGGAACGCCTTCTGTAGCTAACTGCAATCTCTGTATAACTGCCGTCGCGTCGACTGCTGCAACAACAGCGTGCGCGAGTTCGCAGATGCTGATGGCCTCATCCGATCGGTTTTCCGCTGACTTCAACCACGCGCCCAGCGTTGTTTCTTCATTTAAGCGGCGGCCGAGTCCTCCCGCCGAATAACTGCTTTCATCTTCCGGTCTCGATCCTTTCCAGCACCGATAGCGTGCTAATCATTTGCTGTGACGTGATCGCGAGTGGAACACTCCGCACTATTCCAGATGAGTCCGGTGACCAAATCTCACCTGACAGCTTGTTATCATGGATACAGGCAGAAAGCTGAAAGCACCGCCCTTTCGGATGTAGTTTGCGAGTCTCCGCGCTACTGGCAAGGTCATTATTGGACAGCGCCGAGGCGGCGACCCTCGTCGGGATACAAGAGAGGGAATAGGGATTCATGAAACGAGGCAAAGCGACCAACAGGCTAGTCGATTTCTATGTTGGGATTCCATTACTCAATTCTCTGGCAACTGTATGCCGAAAAGGCAGTCTTCCAGAGAATCCGGACCGGATCGGTTTGCTCTTCAATCCGGCTCTGGGAGATACGCTGCTCGCATCCGCTGTCGTACAAGACATTCGGGCTCTTTATCCCGACGGAAAACTGATCCTGTTTGCCACCAGCGCGAATGCGGCCGCCGCAAGATTGCTCCCCGAGACGGATGCCATCGAGGTTCTCCCGATCACGCGTCCATTCGAATCGATACGACTTCTCCGCCGGGCCAGGCTAGATCTGATGATCGACTTCAGCGCATGGCAGCGGATCACCGCACTCTATACGCTCCTGTCGGGGGCCAAATTTACCGCGGGCTTCGAGCGCAGAAAGCAGTACCGACATCGTGGGTACGACAAGACTGTTCCGCATCAGGGAGACTGTCATGAATTGGAAAACCTGCGCCGGCTTGCGCGCTCCCTGGGAGCCACCACTCATGCCGCACCGCGGTTGAACATCCCGGAGGTGCCGCTTCCCGAGATTTTTTCGGATACGGAGGAGGTCGTTCTCTTCCATCCATGGGCCTCGGGCGCAAAGAGTTGGCTTCGGGAGTGGCCAGAAGAAAACTGGACAGGTCTTGCTCGGGAATTGATAGCGCCCGGTCGTAACATTCTGATTACCGGATCTCCAGCTGATGAACCGCGCTGTCTGGCACTCAGCCGCAGAATGGCTGCGGATGGGATAGGGGTGCAAATTCTGATCGGACGCGCTGGAATTGGCGAAATCGCTTGCGTGCTCAAACGGGCGAAGATGCTTATCAGTGTCAATACGGGGATCATGCACCTTGGCGCAATCGTGGGAACGCCCACGATTGCCATCAATGGGCCGACCTCGGCAGACCGTTGGGGACCCGTCGGGGCGAGAGTCGCGAATGTCTGTCCTCCCGATGGGAGTGGTGGCTTTCTCGATCTCGGCTTTGAGTATCGGGGAAGGCCAACGGATGTTATGAACAGAATCTCCGTTGCCGATGTGATGCGCGCCGTACGGCAGCTGCGCACAGTTATAGTTGGCGCTCAGTTGGTTGCTGGCGAATAGTCTTCACTGAGTTCAACCAGGCAAAATCGGACTTAGAGGAAACGTTCAGGCCACCTAACCTGGCGCCCTGAACGTGTTCCTTCTTTCCTCATAGTAGTTGGATTGCTGCGACGCCGAGCGCAAATTGCGAGAATAATTGCGACCAGTCAAGCAAGCCCCGCAACGCGGTGGGACGTAAGACCTTGTCCGGCACGACAATGGTGTCTCCTGGATTCAATCTGAGAGTATTGAACGTATTCCCCCAAGGCCCCTTGACTGAGTTGTGGGCGACCACTGAGCCATCGGCCCGAATCACAAAGGTACGTTTCGAATCGGCGTCGCGATCAGGGCCGCCAGCCATGCGGAGATATCCTCCTGCCGAACCGCCGGTATGATAGAGGAATGAATTCTGGTCATATACAGCGCCTACGACGTTGATTGTCGCCGGCATGGGGGGAACCGTGAAGCGGTCAAGGTTTTCCAGGCTGATCGCCGGCACATCGTCAATACTTGCGCTGGTCGATTGGAAATTCAAAACGATGCGTCCAGTAGCCCGGATTTGTTTGAGACGGTCAATCAAATCGCGTTCGGCGGCCGAGGCGGCAGCTGTGTTGATCGGACTAGTCCCAGTCGAGGAAGCAGTTAACGCAAGGGAACCACGCCCGGCGTCAATACCAACGCGGCGGATGTATTCGTCAATGCGCTGTTGCTGCAGCACCCGTGTCGATTCGCGATCGAATTCGGAACCATAGAGATAGGCCTTGCTGGTGAATCCTCCGGCCCTCCGAACCAGGTCACGCAGAGTCTCGCCGGGTTGCGCGCTATAAATGCCGGGATGAACGAATTCGCCTTCCAGGTGGATGTATTTGGTCTGTTCTGCCAATGGAACCCGAATATCTGCCTGCGAGAACACTGTAACCGTGTCGCCTGGCTGGACAAGCAAATTCTGGCTTGGATCGTGGTTGAGCACCAGTTTTCCCAAATCGAAGGAAATCAGGGAGGTTTTCAGGGTGTCGGGGTCAAGACGTTCGATGACGGCATAATTCCAATCGATTTCCGGAGCAGAGATCCGTACATCCGTCCGCCTCGTCTGCATGACGCTTCCCGTTCCAGACAGCCCGAACTGCGAGGCTACCGTTCCCCCTCCGCTGGCTTGGCGCGAACCCTGATTTTCCGAGTCGTAACCGTTGGCATCTTGTCTGTCGCTTGAGGCCAGACCATAGTTGAGTGCTTCCTGGGCTTCGGGAGAAGTGTAATCCCGAGTGTACGGTTGTTGATTGGTAGTATTTTGGTTATTTGGATAGCTTTGGCCGGTATACACGCATGGATTGTCAGTGTTCTGGGCATTTTGGGCGTTCTGGGAATTCGTGGAACCCGCGGAATTCAAGGTCAGGCCATCTGAAGACTGATTGGTCGACGACGGATAATTTCCATTTGGAACACATGGATAATTGCCCCGATTAGGGTTTCGCTGGTTCGCTTCAAAGTTAGCAATAAAAGGTTCGAATTCGGGCCCGGGCAGTCCGAGGTGGCTCCGTTTCCACCAGTAATCGCGGCTCAGCAAGGAATCGCGATCCGGGATCAGGTCGCTTAGATGCATATCGGCGTGCCAGGAAAAGCGCCCTGGGTTCGCCACGTCTCCACGAAGGGTGACCGTCTTCTGATAGGCAGGAAGAATCGAGAAGACACGTAAGATATCGCCGTCTGCCAGTGGCGATGCCAAACCGGAGGCGTCAAGAGGAAATTCCATGGCTTGACGAATCTGATGCTCTCCCACGCGCTCCAGTGATATCCGCGAACTGGATGCGATCGTGGTGGTTTCGCCTGCTGCTTTGATCAGGTCGCCGATTGTCTCCGTTCCATTCAGTTCATAAATACCTGGGTTATGGATACTGCCCATAATCGCGACTTGAGCTCCCGCCGGGGCGAAATAAAGAACATCTTCAGGAAGCAAGCGGGTGTCTTTCGACTTATCCCCGTGGATTAATAGAGCGTACAGGTCGAAATCGGCGACAGTCTTTCCGTTCCGGCGTAATTCCACATGGCGAAGAGAGCCTTGAGCCGATGGTCCCCCGCTGGCAAAAAGAGCGTCGACAAGAGAACTCAATGAGCTCACGGTATACGCGCCGGGACGTCGTGCCTGGCCCGTCACGTAAATCTGCATCGAGCGGATCCGCCCAATGTCGACGGAAAGGTCGAAATTTCGATACATTCTGCCGACGGCTGAACGCAGATGCTGGTCTATCGCAGAGAATTGCAGACCTGCTACATGTACGGAGCCCACGTCGGGAAGATAAATGTCGCCCGACCGGTCCACACGCAGATTCCCGGAATAATTGACCTGGCCCCAGATTCGGATTCTCAGCTCATCGTCCGGGCCCAGGACGTAGTCGGAGGTAACAGGAGCGAGATCATTTGGGGAAAACGTCGATGGCACATTCCGAAAGAGATTCGCTCCATATAACGGCAGAAGCTGACCGGTCGTAGCAGCCACAAATTTTTGATATTCCGTTAGACGTTCTGGGGGAAGACCCTGGTTTTGAAGCGAATTTCCGGCCCTGGGCTGTCCGGTCAGATCGGCGCCTTCCGCCGTACCCGCCACGGTATTTCTCCGGTTAACCGGCTCAGATAGGTCCTGAGGTACCTGCTGCTGTTGTGATGTCGGCTGGCATCCTAGGCTACCGTCGGCCATCGTTGTCGCAGGAGAACCGTCCGGACAAACGGAAGTCGAGCCCTGCTGTCCGTCCGGCGAAGAGCTTTGGCCGAGAATTTGTGAAAAGCCTGGAGATTGAAGTGCCAGAAGAGCAGCAAGAAGCAAGAGCGCGGAGGATACGGAAAAACGCCTAATCATAGATGAACTTCATTCTCTGGGATTTGATCCCGCGCCTGCAAACATATTCAACGCGTATGGGCTGGTCGACGGGGCTGATCCGAGACGACGCCAGCGAGAGTATCCAAATTCGAATACTCAGACAGCATGCATTAGCGCGGAATAATAATGATTCCTGCTTAAATGCGCCACTTAAATGCAAATGCAAAACTGTAGGCAGAAATGCGGGACACGGCTCCGTCAACCGAACCAGGCTTGCTGCCTGGTCGATATGGGATTCTACCGTGCTCCCACTCGGCCAAGGACAGCGGGGATGGTTCGCAAGAGAATGCCGAAGTCCGATCGCAGACTCCAATTCCGGACATAGTGCGCATCAAGATCCGCGCGGGCGGCAAAACTCACGTTGCTCCGTCCGGAGACTTGCCATAAGCCTGAGAGCCCCGGGGTTACCGCAAGGTAGAAGTGCTGCAGGTGTCCATACAACGGTACCTCCGCCTCAACAACGGGGCGAGGGCCGATAAGTGTCATATCTCCGCGGAGCACGTTTATTACCTGAGGAAGTTCATCGAGGCTCCAGCGGCGAAGAAATCCACCCACCGGCGTGATGCGGGGGTCCCGCAGGTTCTTGTGAACCCTCCAATGCAGGAAATTTCCGCTGGACGGACCCGCCTTTACAATCTCGCGCCACTCCGCCTTCTGGCACATTGAGCGAAACTTCCATATTCGAAACGCCCTACCGCCGCGGCCAATCCTCATCTCTCGATAGAAGATTGGACCCTCCGAAGTAAGGGCGATTGCTGCCGCAATAAGGAGCCCTGGGACGAAAGATATTGTGATCATCAGCAGAGAGCCGACAATATCAATCCAGCGTTTAGCATGCAGATACCGCCAGGAGTGAATGTGCGTCCCGGTCGATAGTAGCGGCAGTTGTGAATTGCGAGCTTCAGAAACATAGGCATTTCCTTCGAATGCCATACCCGCATAGTCGTACTCAGACTGAACCTGAGCCTCGAGCTTTCCCATTGGACCTCTCTGGAAAATGATCGTTTGAAATGTCGTTCTTACAAGGCAAATGAAGCAAATGGACCGGAGACTCAGTTGGCTTTCTTGCCTCGAAAGATTCGACTCAAATCGAAGGCAAAACGGTTCATGAAGCACAACGCATCATTACCCGACCATGCGTTGTAAGTGGCTTGATTTCATCTGCCTTCATGTGCTAAAGCGACTTAGGCCCAGCCAATCGACGCGTTTGACGCTCGTGGCATTCATCCGTCACCCTTACCAACACTTTATCTTCGTGTTGCCTACGGAAATTGCTCAATTCAGAACACGTGAGATGCGACGCCGACGTCACGATTTGTGAACGAAAGCATGGTGCCTAAGCAAGGTCAAAACCCCGAGAAAAGCCAATGCGAACGCTCATAAGGCCTTTTCCATTCTGCGGCTTGGCACCCGGATGCGCGATCAATTGTTGCTGTTGCTTATGAGGAGCATAACACAGCGCTAAACCGAATCCTGAGTTACGTTTCGAGGAACGTCGTTCTCCTTCGCCGGGGCAATCCATTTGACGAAGTACCTTGCGTGTACTACTAAGAATATACAAAATAGCGCGAATTGCGGGTGATGTCCATCATCTTCAATGGAATTAACACGGCTTATTTACTACTTTCTAAATAAAGAAATTGTTCGAGGTCCTATCCCAGCTATAGGGAATGTCTATCACCTCGCATCCCCTCCAGGCGATATTGAGGGGTTGCAGCTTAGGAGGAATTGGCTGTGCGATCCTGAGAGTGAGGACAGAGTATTTCGATGGAGATGTTTCCCGTCTTCTTCAAGCTTCAGGGGCGCCGGTGTCTGGTGGTGGGCGCCGGCGCGATCGCCGTACCGAAGATTGCCAGTCTGTTGCGTGCAGGGGGTGTTGTGACAGTGGTAGCGCCCCACGGCCGACCGGAAGTGGAAATGCTGGCCCGTGCAGGCGAACTGGTGCGGTATGAGCGCGAGTTCGTGGACGCGGACCTGAACGGGATGTTCCTGGTGATTGCAGCCACGGATTTGCAGCAAGTGAATCATCAGGTGGCAGAGTCTGCTCGCGCACGCAACATCCTGTGCAACTCCGTCGACGATCCTCCCGATTGCGACTTTTTCTATCCCTCAGTCGTAAGGCGAGGTGACCTGCAGATCGCGATATCGACGGCAGGCAAGAGTCCCGCGCTCGCCCAGCGGCTGCGCGAAGAAGTAGACGCATTGCTGCCGGCGGATACCGGTGCATGGCTCGATCAACTGGGAGTAACCCGCTCGAGGCTACTCGCAGCCTTCCCAACCAGTGAAGAGCGCAAGCACGCACTACACCTGCTGGCCAGTCGGGATAGCTGCAACCCTGTTGACTGTCCGGTGCAGCGCACGCTCGATCGCCTGCTAGAACGAATGGGAGAGGATTCAGGGCGATGAATGGCAGGACACGCGCAGAAAGCGGCATGGTCTATCTGGTTGGCGCAGGTCCTGGCTCTCTGGATCTGCTTACGCTGCGGGCTCATTCCCTTATTTCGTCTGCAAGCTGCTTATTGCATGACGACCTGGTCTCCGCGGAAATCCTGTCTCTGGCCTCGTCCGACGCCTTAGTGCGCAACGTTGGCAAGCGGTGCGGCACGAAGATCATTACACAGGATGAAATCAACACGTGGATGGTTCAATACGCTGAGGCTGGTCACAGCGTGGTCCGCCTTAAAAGCGGAGATCCGCTGCTCTTCGGTCGCGCCGCTGAGGAGATCGAGGCACTCACAGATGCGGGAATCCCGTTTGATGTGATTCCGGGAGTCTCTGCTGGCTTCGCGGCAGCTGCGCTTGCCGGTATTTCATTGACTGGCCGCATAACGAGTTCGCGAGTGCTTTTCGCAACCCGGCATTTGGCGGCCGGTGCAACCAACGGCCTTGCCGGTATCACGCCCGATGTCAGCCTGGTGCTTTACATGCCGGGAAGGGATTATGAAGCAATCGCGGACGAACTGAGCGCTAACGGCTGGGCCGCAAATACTCGTTGCGTGGTTGTATCCTCCCTCGGCACGCCATCGCAACAATGGAAAAGATGCGCTTTGAGCGATCTGCCGCGTCTCTCACGCTTGCCCTCTCCGGCGTTGATGCTGTTCTTTCCGGCAAAGAAAGAATCATTTAAGTCTTGTCGACAGAATCCGCCAGAACTGTCGTGATTTTCGGAGATTTCTCCGCGATAGGGATTTGTCGGCACAGTTTGCACTGGCGCATTCGAGAGGCGAACGGTTCTTAATAGCTGCAGGGACTTCCCAGATCCACGCCAGGCGATTTAGGCTTGAAATTCAACTGCGCGGTCTAAGAGCACCGCAAATCCCGTTCTTTGGACCGTGGGAGGATACTTGACTGTGGCGAAAACAACCTGTGGACATATTAAAGATCATGTCAAGGCGGTAAAGCCCTCCGCAAAAGGCTGCGAGGACTGTCTCAAGACAGGCGATACGTGGGTTCACCTGCGTATGTGTCTTGAGTGCGGCCATATTGGGTGCTGTGACTCTTCAAAGAATCGTCACGCGCGGGCTCATTTTGGCGCAACCAGTCACCCAATCATTCAATCGGCAGAGCGCGGCGAGAAATGGCGCTGGTGCTACTTGGACGAAGTCTATCTGGACTAGCAGCGACGCAGACCGGCCCGGATATTCCTCGCTATTCTCGATCGGGGCATTCGCGAGGAGCAGCGATCTTTGGAATGCACTTCAATTGCTCGTGGGTGAAGTCGCACATGCGTCAAATGCCCCGGTTTCGACCGTGTTGCCATGCTTCATCTGTACAAAGATGCGGTACGCACCGGGGGTCGGAAATCCGTAAGGGAAGCCGACTGAATTCGGCAGTTCGCCAGGATTATTGATGGCCTCAGGCCTCGCCATACCTGGCATCGAGGCCATCGGGTCATCTTTCGATGCACCTGTCTGATTCTGCGCCGCGGCGATCATAAGCGCCGCCATTGAAACGGTTCCCGACGGATGTACGTGCGCGAAGACAGTGCCGTCTTCCTTCACGAATGCGGCATGACCCAGCATGCCCATGTAGAGCGCTGTGTCAGAAGCCGGCTTGCCGTTGGCATCCAGGAGCGAAAACTCAAAGATCTGTGGGGTTTTTGCGCGCAATGTTCCTGGGTTATTCCAGACCATCAAATAGCCATCCGGCAGATGGAAACGCGGTCCTGCAATCGGGTTTGGTGGGCACGAATCTCCCTCTGCGCGCATCGGATGCAGAGCTTGCGCCAATCCCTTTGCGTCATCTCCAGCCAAAGGCCGTCCGACGATCTCCGGCAAGGTAAGATCTCCCACCAGCGTCTCAGGAAACCCGGTCGCGTGGACTACATCCGCATACAAACTATAGGTTCCTGCTGGTGTAGATGGCAATGTGACCCGGAACTGCCCCGGTGCGATCAGATCGGGATGCAGATGGTAGACCACGTCCATCCCTGGCCTGCGAATTAGATACAGGTGCATCAGGTGGTCGTGATCCAGCACAAAATCGTCAATCTTGCGACTTTTGAGCCAGCCGGGGTCCTCAATTTTGAGGTTCAGTACCTTGCCTCCATTCGCTCCAGTCTCGAGCAAAACCTGCATTGTCAGCGGTTTATAGACGTATCGGGCGTAGTTGTCCGCTTCCCCTTTCCACCACACATTTCCGAACCAGACGGCCGCGATCATGAATACCAGAGCGCCACCCATAGCTATCCATGCGCGTTTGCTTGCCTGCCGCGAAGCCACGGCGCCCGGCGGCAACTGAGCATCGCGCGCCGCCGCGCCAACAATGCCGACTACGCCCACTGCCAGCAGCAGCCCCAGGCTG
>Ga0302326_10018284_pt1 | contig 14536 bp, 10 predicted proteins | sample Palsa_T0_3_FD_202264 | JGI IMG/M metagenome (GOLD analysis project Ga0302326, IMG submission 202264) | Peat permafrost microbial communities from Stordalen Mire near Abisko, Sweden - Palsa_T0_3 | ecosystem: Environmental > Terrestrial > Soil > Palsa > Peat permafrost | place: Sweden: Abisko... | reverse complement strand
GCGTCGGTGGCGATCTTGGTGAACGGCATCCGGGTCCTCCATCGCACGCTCAACGAGGTGATGGATATCGCGGTGCCTGATCGCATTGAAAACGATGTGCGAGCGCTCGCCTTGTCGGTTGAAGGGGTAGCAAGCCTTGACAAGAGCCGAGTGCGCAAGAGCGGGCTCAGCTATCTGGTGGACATCCAGATCCGAGTCGACGGCGACCTGAGCGTGCGGCGCGGCCATGACATCGCGCACGCGGTGAAGGATGCGTTGCTGGCTTCGTCGCTCCGTGTGAGCGACGTTTCGGTGCACGTCGAACCGGCGTAACGACCGTTCAGGAGTCGATCTTGCGGGCGAGTTTCCAGCCTGCGTAGACCCCTAGAATGGAGCCGACCCCGCTTCCCGCGAACGCAGCCAAGAGACCGAAGCGCTCGAAAAGAAACCAGCCCACATAGCTGCCGAGCGTCGTCCCTCCGAAGATACAGAGCTTGTTCATCGGCGCGAATGACTGCGGATCTTCACGCGCCGAGTGTGCTGCCGAATGAGTGGTTTGGCGATCGAGAAACGTCATTCGCGTGCCGCCTAATGCTGGACGCAGATTTACTTCATTGGATGGGCGCGGCGGCCTTTGCCGTTTACTCACCAGGTTCCCGGGCTTACGCTAACGGGTCCATGAAGAAGCGAACCCCTTCAAAGCCCCTCAGCGAAAATAAGCATCTGCTTCGGTGGATCGACAAGATGGTCGATCTCTGCCGCCCCGACGCCATTCATTGGGTGGACGGGTCCCAGGAGGAGAACGACGAACTCTGCGGGGACCTGTTGAAGTCGGGCACGTTCGTGAAGCTGAACGAAAAGCTCTGGCCGGGCTGCTACTACGCGAAGAGCGATGCGAACGACGTGGCCCGGGTCGAGGACAGGACCTTCATCTGCTCCCTTTCGCGGGAGGCCGCGGGGCCGACCAACAATTGGATGAACCCCTTTGAGATGCGCAAGAAGCTCCGCGGGCTTTTTGCCGGGTCGATGAAGGGCCGCACGATGTACGTGCTCCCCTTCAGCATGGGTCCGGTGGGTTCTCCGATGGCGCAGATCGGCGTGCAGCTGACGGATTCGCCGTACGTGGTCGTGAGCATGCGTATCATGGCGCGGATTGGGTTGCCGGTCTATCGTGAGATCGATCGCGCGGAGAAGCGCGTGGTGCCCTGCGTCCATTCGGTGGGCGCCCCGATTGCCGCCGGGAAGGACGACGTGCCGTGGCCATGCAACGCCGAGAAGTACATCGTACATTTTCCAGAGACGCGCGAGATCTGGAGCTTCGGTTCGGGCTACGGCGGCAATGCGCTTCTGGGGAAGAAGTGCTTCGCGCTGAGGATCGCGTCCAATATGGCCCGCGACGACGGATGGATGGCCGAGCACATGCTGATCCTGGGCGTCGAAAGCCCGTCAGGGGAAAAGACCTACGTGTCGGCGGCTTTCCCGAGCGCCTGCGGCAAGACCAATTTCGCGATGATGGTTCCGCCGAAGTGGTTCACCGAGCAGGGTTGGAAAGTATGGACGGTGGGAGACGACATTGCGTGGCTGAAGCCCGACAGCGAGGGGCTCCTCCGCGCGATCAATCCAGAGGCGGGATTCTTCGGCGTGGCGCCCGGCACCTCCGTGAAGACCAATCCGAACGCGATGGCCACGCTGTCGAAAAATACGATCTTCACCAATGTGGCGCTCACCCCGCAGGGCGGCGTCTGGTGGGAAGGAATGACGGATGAGCCGCCGCCCAAACTGACCGATTGGCAGGGCAAGGAGTGGACGCCGGATTGCGGGCGGCCCGCCGCCCATCCCAATGCGCGCTTCACGGCGCCTGCGTCCCAGTGCCCAACGATGGACGCGGATTGGGAAAAGCCGGAGGGCGTTCCGATCAGCGCGATCATCTTTGGCGGGCGCCGGGCAACGACCATGCCTTTGGTGTATCAGTCGTTCAATTGGAGCTCGGGCGTCTACACGGGCGCCACAATGGGTTCGGAAATGACTGCGGCGGCCGCGGGAACGGTCGGCAAGGTGAGGCGGGATCCGATGGCGATGCTGCCATTCTGCGGATACCACATGGGCGATTATTTCCAGCATTGGATCGCGATGCAGAAGAGGATCGGCGAAACACCGCGCATTTTTCACGTGAACTGGTTCCGCAAGGGGGCCGACGGCAAATTCATGTGGCCGGGTTTTGGCGAGAATATGCGCGTGCTGAAATGGATCGTCGATCGCGCGCGGGGACGGACGCTGGGGGCGGAGACACCCATCGGCTGGGTGCCGCGCTACGCAGACCTGGAATGGTCCGGCCTGGACTTCAGCAAGGAGCGCTTCGATGCGCTTCAGTCCTTCGATCGGAAAGCCTGGCGCGCCGAGGTGATGGGCCACGAGGAGCTCTTCCTCGACCTGCATGATCGGCTGCCGAAGGAGATGATTTACGAGCGCGAGCTGCTGATTTGTCGACTCTGAAGCGAGACCGAGAGGCGGGCTGCGGAGCTGCTGATTTGCGCCGGCCGGGCTCGCTTCGCGGCTTGTGCTGGCCAAGATCCAGAGCGCCGGCATACCGGACGCCCATCGACCGCCGGGAACTCTGAGGCGAAACTACGGCGGCTCTCCGGGCCGTCCCAGAGCCGGCGCGGAGGCCAGCGATGCCGGCTCTGCGAGCCCGGCCGGCGCAAATCAGCGGGGCTTCGGCTGCCGTGGTGAGGATTTTTGTGCGGTCTTCGGGTAAGACTATCGATGCCGAACCAATTCGCCTCCTAGAACCAGAAAGACGGTGTAAGTTTCCGCTGGCTGCGGCACCAGAGGCGGTGGAATCGTTCGTGAATGCCGTGGGGTCTAACCGGAGCCCAGAGCCTCTTCGAGTAGTTCTACGTGGCCACAGCGCTCCGCATGCTCCCGCAGCTTCGCTATTACAAGCTCGGAACGGTCTACGGCGAGAACACGCGCGAGAACCTTCTTCGCCAATTCTAACTGCCCGGCCCCAGCATACGCTTCAAATTCTTGGGCGACTGGATTTACGACCGAGGCAACAAAGAGCATCTTAGCCATCTGCGGGTTGAAAGACAGATCGACTCCCAGCGCAGATGGCACAACAAGCGGCGATTCCGAGGCTTTCGCAAATGTTGAAGAAGACATTATTTCGACCGCCTCCTTGTATCGTTTTGCCTCGAGCATCGCCCAGAACAAAAATTTGCGTTTAGGCACAATCTCCGTCGCTGCCATTGCGGCGTCATAACTGCGAAGTGTGGCGCTGTTATCGTTAAGCGCCCGGTTGATCGCGAAATAGTCGCTCCATGCGTCTTGGTCGTGTAGCGCAGAGGCAAGCGCGCGCTGACGTTCTCGTAACGCCTCAAGCGCCGGTGGATAGAATTTCCCCAAGCGCGCGATGGCGCCAAGTAGGAAGCTCCGGCGTACGCCCCCCATGGATCGCACCGACTTCATTCCTAAATCCCAAAACCGTAAAAGTTCGGCCAGGTGATCGGAGTCGCGTCCCCAGCGAGCCACAATTTTGCGGTTTATCTGCGTATAGATCGCGTTGATGCGGCCACCTTCCTCAATATCACTAACGTAGTCTGCTAGCTCTGTCCAATTCTTGAATCCGTATTCCTGGGCGAGCTGGTGCTGAGCATGAGCCAAATCCAGTTCGCTCGAGGATTTGGCTAGACGCTTCGCCTGCTTGCGCAGGTGCTCGAGACTCGGCTGTGGCGGGAGCTTCTTGTGCTCCGGAGGCGTGGACATATGAACCCTTTCCTTTTGCGCCCGGCGTCCGCAATTTCGGGCAAGAAACGGTTCAGTTATGGTAGAGACTCAGGCGGGTTGAACCCTTTCCGCGGACAGGATGCACCCTGAAGTGCACCGACATCGTCGGTTCTTTACCTTACACCGTCAACCTTCTGCTTGAGGGAATGCGCAAGGATCTGCTTTCGGAAGAATAGAGCTCTTCTCGCTCTGTCGCAGCCTCATTTGGCTGAATCAGGCCGGGCTCGCGAAGTGGCATCGTTGGCCTCTTCGCGGGCTCTGGGACGGCCCGGAGAGCCGCCGGAGATTTACCTCAGAGTTTCCGGCGGTCGATGGGCGTCCGGTATGCCTGCGGTCGGGGTCTCGGCCAACACACGCCACAGAGCGAGCCCGGCCTGATTCAGCCGAATGAGGCTGGGCAGACGTGCGACAGGCTTCAGCCGGCGTCAGATCGCCCTTCAGTCTACCCGCACCTTGATCACCGCCTTCTTGACTGCAACCGGTCCCAACAAAGAGCAGCCTCCCTTGTGAGCGTCGCTCGGAAAGAAGATTGTGAAGGTTCCGGGCTCGCACATGAGCGAGGTCATGGCCGGCGGGTCGTCGTAAAACACGACGTCCCTGGCCTCGTCAAAAGGCCCCTGCGGATGGAGGCGCGCGGCGTCGGCCCACATCATCGCTTCTGTTCCGCGCGCGATATACTGGATGTCGATGTGCGCCCGGTGCGTCTCCATGCGCTTCTCGGCCGCGGGAGCCGTCGAGTAACTCTGAACAAGGGCGAAGACCGACGAGCCATCGATCTCGATTCGGCCATCGGGCGTATCCGGGGAGAATCGGGCGAGCCAGTCAAACGCGACCGCAAAGCGGGGATGCAGAAGCCGGCTTCGGCTGGAGTGGGAGAGGATGTCCAGGATCATGGAGAAGGAATCGGTTGGGGATGCGCGAGGCCAAGCGGATGGGCCCGCGGGACTCGCTTCAAGTCGAAACGCCCAGAAGGCCGCGGGTCAGTTGAAAGTCAACGTGGCCTTGCGCCAGCGAAGCGGGCGTGCGGCGGCCCGAAGCCGCGGCGACCACCCATTCGAGAGCCACTGAAAGGTTCTCCTCCGGCTGATCCGAAAGGAAACCGTCGACATCGTCCACGGTCGCGATCGTTTCGCGCACCGCTTCGGCCAGTTGAATGACAGGGATGAAGGGGTGTCCCGGCCGGGCGCGGTCGCGCACAAGAGCGAGGATTACCTGGGCGCCGCAGGCGCCCAAGCCAGTGAGGTTTTCGACCCAATGCCGCGTCTCGGTGGCGACGATGTGCAGGCCCGGCTTTGCGGAAATCTGGCCATAGGCGAGCGTGGCGGCGAGGCGCTGGGAGCCCATCGTCTGCGAGCGGAATTCGCCCGCTTCAAGCAGCGGGTCATCCTCCGGTATCAGGATTGTGCCGCCCGAATCAAGGACCAGCCGCGCCAAGTCGCCGAACGCGGCTGCGGCTGCGGAGGCGGGCGCGCCTTCGGACACGAGGCCCAGAGCGAGGGAGGAGAGGGGAGCGGCGCTTCGTTCCGCGGCCGGGATGTCCCTCAACCGGTCGGTGAACCAGCCTTCGATCCGGTCGAGCACTTTGGCGATTCCTCCATCGAGTTGGACGCTGGCCCAGCCAAATCGCGACGGATCCGCGCCCGCGAGGGTGAGCTGTCGGCGCATCACATCATTTGGAATCTTTTCGCAGCCGTGCTCAAGGAAGAGCGCCAGGGCCGCGGACGGATGCTGCGCGTAGCCGCCGTAGGTGCGGTGCAGCCTGGCGTAGTGCGTCTCACCGGTGAAGCCGCATCCTTCGGTGTGGGGCAGGGCGACGAACCGCGTGATCCCGCCGTCCTGGCCAATATCCGTTGCGTTGAGGCGTTCGGCGGCGAGCCGGGCGATCTGACTCGAGCACATGCTTGTGGGGACGATGAGACCTATGCGGTCGCCGGCCCACCCGCCCGAGTGCGTAGGGAACACATCGACCGAAGTCGACGCGTCCAGGGCCGAACGACCGGCCTGTCCAGGCGCCCGCGGTGCCAGCGAAAGAGGAACGCCGTCGGGCACTCGCCGGCTGTGAAAGGCGGCCACATGGTGGTGATCGGTCTGGCGCCAATTGCGCCAGATTGACACTTGCGAATGGCCGGCTTTCTCGCCCTTGGTCTTCTCGCCCGATGCGGTGCGCTGCACCAATTCGAACATTTCGGCGCAAAGGGATTCGATCGGCGTTCCCTCGAGATAAGAGCCTGCGTTCACATCCATCTCGTTTTCGAGCAGATGGTGGCGCCGGCTGGTGGAGGTGATCTTGAGCGTCGGCACGAACGGGAAATTGGTGACCGAGCCGTTGCCTGTCGTGAAGAAGATCATGGTGCATCCGGCGGCGACCTGGCCGGCAATGCTCTCCAGGTCGTTGCCCGGACTGTTCATGAAGGTGAAGCCGGGTTGGGCCATGGGCTCCGCATAGTCGATCACATGGTCGAGCCGGGTCCGCGGATCCTTCTTCATGGCCGCACCGAGCGATTTGAGGACGATATTGTAGAGTCCGCGGAACCGATTGCCGGCGGACGGATTGCCTTCGACGGTGGCTCCGTGCCAGCCGAGCCTTTCCTTGAACTGGGCGATCTTTTCAAGGAGGCGCCGTGCCGTCATCTCGTCGCGCACGCTGGCCAGGACATACGATTCGGCCCCAATCAATTCGTCGGTTTCCGCGAGGTTGACGCGCCCTCCGTAGCGCACGACCTCGCGACCGACAGCGCCCACCAGTGGGTTGGCCGAAACCCCTGAGAAGGCGTCGGAGCCGCCGCACTGCAAACCGATGCGCAGTTCGGAGAGCGGGACCGGCTGCCGTTTCTGCCCCGCGACCGAAGGCATCCACGCCCGCACAAGAGCCTCTCCCTCGGCGAGTTCTCCCTGAAGGCTTCCGCGAAGCGTCAGGAAATGGTGGGGGGTGGCGGCCAGGGGATAATTGGACTGCCGCATAAAATCGCGGAGCAGGGCATTCGAGACGGCGTCCAATCCATAGTCCGCTATAATGACGGCGCCGACATTGGGATTGACGATGAATCCCGCCAGCGCGCGAAGCAGTTGCGCCAGGTTGTTTGGCGGTTGTGGGCCTTCGCCTTCGGTATGGGCGATCGGGACGATCCCGTCCAACGACGGATGGGCGCTTGCGAACGGCTGGAGGCGGTCGGCGAGCTGGCGCACGTAGCCTGCGCTGCGCGAGGTGGTGCCCAGGAGCACGATGTAATTGCGCGTGCCTGCGCCGCGCCCGCCCGCGCGCGGATATCCGAGGAATGTGCGCGTCGAGCTGTCCGGTGCTGGCTCGGTCGGCGCACCGGCCTTGAAGCCTGTCTCCTCGAAGATATAAGGAATGATCCGGTTCTCAAAGTTGGGCGCCGCCGGCAGCGAAGCCCCCGCAACGTCCCGTTGGCCGAGGGCTTCGAGCGTCATCGCGTTGCAGATATATTCGCCCGCTTCGATGTCGCGGAGCGCATAACCAAACGGCAGGCCCCATGAGAGGAGCGCGGTTCCGCGGGGAATCGATGTGACCGCGAAGCGGTGTCCCTCGAGAACCGTGTGCCCGAACGTCGCGACGGCCTTCTCGCCGAGTCGGATCTCTGTGCCTGCCTCGATCCGGGCGATCGCGATCGCTGCGTTATCGCCCGGAGCCGGCAGCCTGCCCAGGGAAGCCAGCTCGATCGGCGGAGAAGGGTGCGGCGAGGGCATAACGGCCCTAATTGACGACGTGAATCGGCTGTCCCGCAAGAAAAGCGCGCAGATTGCCGGCAACCACCTCCTGCAAGCGCGCCCGCGTCGCCCGAGGCGCCCAGGCCATGTGAGGCGTGATCAGGCAGTTGCGTGCGGACAGGAGAGGGTTTTCCTTTGGCGGCGGCTCAGTCGATAGGACGTCGAGGGCAGCGCCGGCGATCCGGCTTTCGTTCAATGCCCCTGCGAGATCGGCTTCCTGGATGAGAGCGCCTCGGCTCGTGTTGATCAGAAGGGCAGTTGGCTTCAGCCATGCGAGGGTCTCAGCGCGGATCAGTTCACGCGTCTCCGGAGTGAGGGGACAGTGCAGACTGATGACGTCGCTTGCCTGGAACATGGCTTGGAGTTCCGCCGCCCCGTCGGACCGCCGAGCCCAGGCAACCTTCATGCCGAAAGCCTCGCCGATTCGACCCACCGCTCCGCCGATTCGGCCCGACCCCACAACGCCAAGCTGCAGGCCGGAAAGCTCAATGGGAGATCGCTCCCAGTAACACCAATCCCGGCTCGAGGTCCATCGTCCCTCTCGAACCGAGGTGGAATGGAGGCCGACGTGCTGGGTCAATTCCAGCAGGAGCGCCCAGGTGTGCTGGGCGACAGCGGGGGTTCCGTATTCGGGCACGTTGCTCACGGGAATGCCGCGCGCGCGGGCCGCTGCGGTGTCCACGACATTGTATCCGGTTGCGGTGACACCGATGTATTTGAGGCGGGGAAGCTGACCGAGCGTAGTCGCCGAAAGCGGGGTTTTGTTCGTGAGAATGATCTCGGCGTTCACCGCCCTGGGGACAATCTCTCCGGGCGTCGTGCGATCGAAAAGGGTGACTTGGCCGAGTGCCTCAAGGGCGTCCCAGGACAGATCGCCCGGATTGAGCGTGTATCCGTCGAGGATGACGATTTCTGGACGATGCATGGCGTCGGGAGGCGTGGGCGCCGCGAGGCGGCAAGGGGGGACAGCTACAAAACAGTCTGACGGGCCGAGGCCGGCTGGCAAGCGGTGGCGCTGGGTCGTCGGGCAACGGCCAAGTTCGGGGTGTCCGGCTGGTAAAATCGACGCATCTGCGTTTTGTGCTGCATGAAGCCGTTCTCTCTTCTTGCGGGTTTATGCGCGCTCATGAGCCTATGCGCGGCAACCATCGAAAGGGCGGCGGCTGGAATGCCGATGGTTCCCGTGGCGGATTCCCAGGCGGTTGTCACCGTGGGACATGCCCGCTTCACGGTTCTGACCTCGCGGCTGATCCGCCTTGAGTGGTCCGCCGATGGCCGGTTCGAGGACCGCCCGTCCTTCGTATTTCTGAATCGCCGCCTGCCGGTCCCGGTATTTGAGCGGCAAGCGGGGCCCGAGGGCGCGACCATCCGAACAAGCGACGTTTCCCTTCACTATGCCCCTGAGGCCGGGACCGATGGCCGGTTCTCTGCCGCCAATCTCTCCATCCGATTTGAACTCAATGGACAGCCGGTCGACTGGCACCCCGGCCTTCCGGACGCCGACAATCTGCTGGGCACCACCCGGACGTTGGATGGCGCGCGCGGAGACCGAACAAAGGAACCGATGGGGCCCGGACTGGTGTCACGCTCCGGTTGGGTGGTGGTCGACGATTCTGCACGGCCGTTGTTCGATTCGTCGGACTTCAGATTTGCCCAAGGCGAAGCGAGCCCTTGGCCGTGGGCGGTGGTGCGTCCAGCCGGGGAGCGGCAGGACTGGTACTTCTTTGGATACGGGCACGATTACCGCGGAGCTCTGGGCGACTTTGTGCGCGTTGCCGGCCGCATCCCGCTGCCTCCGCGCTTTGCATTCGGATCCTGGTGGTCCCGGTATTGGGCCTACAGCGATCAGGAACTGGACGGGCTTGTGCGCGGGTTTCGGGAAAACGATGTCCCGCTTGATGTCTTCGTGATCGACATGGACTGGCACAAGACTCTCGGAATGCATTTCGATCAGTTGGACGCCTCCAAGCACACGCGCGGCTGGACCGGATACAGCTGGAATCGGCTGCTCTTTCCGGACCCGGAGCGCTTCCTGCTCCATCTGCATGACGAGGGGCTGAAGGTGACCCTCAATCTCCATCCGGCTTCGGGCGTTCAGCCGTGGGAGGACCGGTATCCGGAAATGGCGCGCGCGATGGGGATCGATCCTTCCACGCAGCAGTACGTGCCTTTCGATATCACAGACCGCCGATTCGCGCGCAATTACTTCGACATCCTGCACCATCCCCTCGAGCACGAGGGGATTGATTTCTGGTGGCTGGACTGGCAGCAGGAGCCGACGACGGCGCTGGCGGACGTCTCGCCGACATGGTGGCTCAACTACGTTCACTTCACTGACCAGGAGCGGGAGGGCAAGCGGCCCTTGCTCTTCCACCGCTGGGGCGGGCTTGGGAACCACCGCTACGAGATCGGCTTCTCGGGCGACACGATTTCGGTGTGGGACTCGCTCGCATTCCAGCCCTGGTTCACGGCGACCGCGGCGAACGTGGGCTACGCTTACTGGAGCCACGACATCGGCGGACATATGCCTGGCAAGGTCGAACCCGAGCTCTACACACGCTGGGTCCAATTCGGCGCTTTTAGTCCAATCCTGCGCACCCACACCACCAAGAACGCGGAGGCGGAGCGTCGAATTTGGGCCTATCCGGAGCCCTATTCCAGCATCATGCGCCACGCTTTCCAGCTGCGCTATGCGCTTCAGCCCTATATCTATACCGAGGCGCGCCGGACGTATGACACCGGCGTGGCCTTCCTTCGCCCGCTCTACTATGACTCGCCTGAGGCTCCGGAGGCGTATGCGAGCAAGGGACAGTATGCGTTTGGTGATTCGATGATCGTGGCTCCCGTCACGGCTCCGGTAGATGCCGGTTCACAGCTCGCCACGGAGCGTGTGTGGCTCCCCGCTGGAACCTGGTTCGAGTGGCCGACCGGGCGCGCTCTTCGGGGGCCGGTTTCACTTGAGCGGCGCTTCTCGATCGACCAGACTCCTGTCTACATTCGCGGAGGATCGATCGTCCCGATGCAGCCTCCGATGAGCCATACCGGCGAGAAGCCCGTGGATCCGTTGATTCTCGAGGTGTTCCCGCTCGCGGACGGCCAGCTGTCGAAGTATTCCGTATATGAGGACGCGAGCGCCTCGGAAGACTATCAAAAGGGTGTCTGCGCTTGGACGCCCGTGCAGGCGAGCCGGCGCGGAGGCGAGGTTGAGATCGTCATCGATGCGGAGCAGGGCCGCTATCCGGGCATGCCTGCATCGCGGGCCTACGAGATCCGTTTGCCGGGAGATGTGCCGCCCGAGTCGGCGACAGTCAACGGAAAGCCCCTGGAATTTGATTCCCGATACGGGGCTGATGGGTCTCCGCCTTCGGGCCCGAGGGATCTCGGATGGCATTTTGAGGGCCAGACGCTCACAACCGTGCTTGCCATCCCTAGAACCGCGGTGGGCGAGCGCGTGGTTGTCCGCGTGCGCCGGCCGGCGGGTCGGACCGCTCCAGGCGGTTTTGCTGGCCGCATGACCCGGCTGCGTGGCGCTTACGACGCACTTAACCAAAACTGGCCGCACACCCGTTCGCCGGATGCGTTGATCGACGCCCTGCAGTCCGGAAATCGATTGGGCTACCATCCCTTTGAATACGAGGCAGAGTTCGCGCATTTGCGGGAGGTCTACCCGGCGGCTGTCGCCGCCGTCCGAGTGCTGGTCGATCAGTCGAACGCGAGCGACGAGGTGCTTGTCGGCAAGATCGAGGGCCTCAAGGACAACTGGCGGAGCGAGAATGGGCGGCAGCAGGCGGCCCACTACCGCGAGGCTGTTCGGCGCGCTCTTGCCCTATTGGAAGACGGCGTCGAGAATTGATCGATGCCCACCGTATACGAACAAATCCGAGCCGACATCGTCGCGGCCATGAAGAGCCGGAACGCCTCGACCACCCTCGCCTTGCGCACCACCGATGCGGCGATCCAGCGGGCGGCGATGGACGCCGGCAAGCCCATTGACGACGCGCTCGTCGGGGCGACTGTGCGCAAAATGGTGAAGAACCTGACCGACGCCAAAGCCGAGTTTGAGAAGGGCGGTCGGCCGGATTTGGTGGCGGCAAACGAGGCGGAAATCACTCTGTTGCAGAAGTACCTTCCCCAGTCGCTCGATCCGGCGCGGCTGGACGCGCTGGTCGATGAGGCGATCCGCGAAAGCGGCGCGCAATCGCGCAAGGAAATGGGCAAGGTGGTGGGCGTCCTCAAACGGAAGCCGGAAGCCGGCCAGATCGATTTTGCGGATGCGAGCCGGCGGATTCAGGCCAAGCTGCCCTAAGCGAGCGGCGCACTCAGCGCCACGGGGCTCCTTCCGCTGGAGGCTATCGCTCAAAGCGCATCCAGGAAAATCTGTGCGAGCTCTTGCACGGTAAGGCTTGCCGGATTCGCTTTCATGCTGCTCGCGGCGAGCGCTCGGGTGGCCACCTCTTCGGCGGCCGCGGCCGAAGCGCCGTAGTCGGAGAGGCGGGGAAAATTTCCCTTGGCGGCGCGGCTGCGCACCCACTCCACGCCTTCCTCAGGAGAGGCGTCGGAACGTCCGGTCAGCCAGCCGGCCACTTCGCCATATCGCCGCAGGCCGTCCGTGGGCCTCGTTCCGCTTCGGCGCAACGCGGCCAGATTGGCCGTCATCACGGGTGCCAGAAGCACGGCGCAGACGGCACCGTGAGGCGCTTTCCAAAGGCCCCCGATGGGAGCGGCCAGACCGTGAACGGCGCCGAGGCCGGCTCCGCTGAGGGCCATGCCGCTCCAAAGGGCGCCGAGCGCCAGGTCTGAGCGAGCGGCCAGATCTGAGGGGTTCTGCTGCACCGTGGGAAGCGCTCGGGCCACGCGCGGAAGGCCTGCCGCGCAGAGCGCATCCGTCGCGGGATTTGCGCGGAGACAGACGTAGGCTTCGAGCAGCTGCGTGAGCGCGTCCATCCCGGCTGCGGCTGTGACGGATGCGGGCGCATTCAGGGTGAGTTCCGGATCAACGAGCGCGGCGCGCGCATAGAGATGCGGACTGCGAAGGCTCGCCTTGACGCCGCGTTCCGGCACTCCCAGGACGGCATTGCGGGTGGCTTCGGCGCCTGTCCCCGCTGTGGTCGGGATCGCGAGCCAGGGCGCGGCCGGATGGGACAACGATCGGCCACGGCCCACGACTTCGAGGTAGTCGAGCGGGTCTCCGGGATTGGTCAGGAGTCCGGCGACTGCTTTTGCTGAGTCCAGAGCGCTGCCGCCGCCGCATCCGATGACGGAGTCGGCGCGGTAGCGCCGTGCTGCGTCAGCTGCAGCGCGCACCGTGTCGACCGACGGCTCTCCCGCTGTGGCGCAGACCTCGACCTCGATCCCGGCATCCTGAAGCGCGAGCCGAAGCCAGTCACACCGCGCGGGAGTCGTTCCGGTCAAAAGGAATGCGCGCCGCCCCCAATCCGCCACGATCGGCGCGGCCTCCGCGCGCACTCCCGGGCCGAAGAGGATGCGGGCGGCCGTGGCGAATTCGAAACGCATGCCAAATACTGTTCGCATTGCCTGGGCCGGCCGAAAGAGAATTCGCTCGGTATGACATCCGCACCGCACCCCCGGACGCTCCGTCGTTTCGCGTGGCCCGTAATGGCCGCAGCTGTACTTCCCCTGCACCTCTTCGCGCTCGATCCGGCGCCCGCCGGCCCCCCCGCGCTGGCGGGATCGGCGATCTTTGATTGGGACGCCTTGGCCGGCAAACGGACTTCCGCCGGCTTTTCCCGACCGGTGGCCGATTCACCCATACCAACGATGGCGCGATTTGAGATGCACGTCACCACGTTGAATCCAGGGAAGCCGTCCCATCCGCCGCATAACCATCCCCAGGAGGAGCTCGTTTTGGTGAAAGAGGGCACGCTCGAATCCTCCATCAACGGCCAGAAGGATCGCATCGGCGCGGGCTCGCTGCTCTTCTTTGCCGCCCACGATGTGCACAATGTGACCAATATTGGCGAAACGCCGGCCACGTACTACGTGATCAATTTTTACACGGCCGCGACCGCGACCGTTCGCGATCAGCCGGCGGCCGATTGGGCCCCTTCTGGGATGCTCCGATCCTCCGTTGTCCATTGGGAAGCGCTCGATGCCAAGCCGAATGCCGTGGGAGTCCGGCGCTCCTATGTAAATTCCCCGACGCTGACCTTCGCCAACCTCGAAATCCACGCCAGTACGGTCAATCCGGGCGCGCCCGCAAGCGCCGCCCACCGGCACCCGTGGCTGGAGCTGGTCATTATTCGGGATGGCAGCCTGGAGGTGAGCCTGGACGGCCGCAAACAGACCGCCGGCCCCGGCTCGATCGTCTACATGGCCCCGAATGCGCTGCAGAGCACCCGGAATCCGGGAACGGTGCCGACAACCTATGTGGTCTTTGCCGTCTCCTCCGCGGCCACCGGCAAGGCTTCGGACAACTGAACCGCCAGCCTGCGCATCCGTGTGAACGCATCCGACAAGGAATCCCTCGGAATCGGAATCTTTGGACTGGGTATGGTCGCCGATTTTCATGCGCAGGCCATCTCCCATCTGAAGGGCGCCCATCTGGCCGGCGTGGCCTCGCGCAATGCCGCGAAGGCCCGGGAATTTGGCGAAAAACATAAGGCGCCTTTTGTGGGACTTGACATCGACTCGCTTGTGGGCCGATCGGAGGTGGACATTGTTTGCATCACGACCTCCAGCGGCGCCCACCTCGAACCGGCCCTCGCTGCGATTCGGGCCGGAAAGCATGTGATCATCGAGAAGCCGATCGAGATCACCACCGAGCGTATCGACCAGATTTTGGAGGCCGCTCGGACCGCCGAGGTGTGGGTGGTCCCCATCTTCCAGGGCCGTTTCGGAGAGGGCGCCCGCACGGTGAAAAGTGCTGTCGAGACGGGCCGCCTCGGCCGACCGGTCCTCGCGAGCGCCTATGTCAAATGGCATCGCGGCGCCCAGTATTACACGGGCACCCGCGGTTCGCTCGCCATAGACGGCGGCGGGGTGCTCATGGCCCAAGCGATCCATGCGATCGATCTGCTGCAGT
>Ga0302326_10018275_pt1 | contig 14539 bp, 12 predicted proteins | sample Palsa_T0_3_FD_202264 | JGI IMG/M metagenome (GOLD analysis project Ga0302326, IMG submission 202264) | Peat permafrost microbial communities from Stordalen Mire near Abisko, Sweden - Palsa_T0_3 | ecosystem: Environmental > Terrestrial > Soil > Palsa > Peat permafrost | place: Sweden: Abisko... | reverse complement strand
GTCTGCAGGCTCTCGGTGAGCTTGGCGTATGCCTGCTCTGAGCCGACACCCTTGACGATCGGCAGCAGCAAGTCGTTGACCTTGACCGCGAGGTCGTTGTCGATGCCGTGCACTGCCTTGGCAGTCCGGAGACTTTCTGTTCTGAGAACTCAGCCAGCGGCTGGTCTCCGGTTTGAGCGTAATAGGCCGTCTCCAGTTCGATTGGTGGAATGTCGCCGCAATACTCGTAGAGGCGGCGGTGGTTGAACCAATCCACCCATTCGGCGGTGGGCTCGAGTGTGCAGAGCCGGGATAGTACGGCGATCATGTCGCCGATCCCGGTGACCATCTCGGCGGTGGAGCCGTCTTGGACCAGGTCGTCGTCGACCCAGGTGCGGATTTTCAGGTCGGCTGGGTCGAGGTCGTGTGAGTGTTCACCCAAGCGGACAACCCACGGATCGTTTTGCAGCCCGTGGCCTTCGGCCTCAGCTGGCCTCCATACCGTCTATATCGGCGGCGGAATAGCTTCAAAATTGCTCGGCCACTTCTCATTTGAAATGGCCGCACGATGGCCAATTGGCCGGTTACAGCTGGTTTTCGTAGATACCAAGCTGATTAGCATCCACACGGAACACCACGTCGGGTAGGCCAACCGGATGAACACGCAAGTCGCGCAGAGTGTTCGGGGTGTCATCGATGCAAATGACGTCGCTGGCGCCTAGGAGCGCTTCCGGTGGCTGGCCGGCGTCATACGTCAGTCGCATCCGCTTGCCGTGCAGGTTGGTGGCGTCGTGACGGAAGGGACGGACCCGGGGCTCAGGGCCGCGCTGAGACTGCTCCATCCTTCTCCTATGGCTAACTCGGTATCCAGCAGCAGCCGGTATGGCCCGCCACGGCTGCCGCCGCCGCTTCTCCCGCGTCGCAGTTCTCAGAGCTAACTTCCGCGAAGACCGATCGGGTCAGCGAATGCTGTTGCAGCACTGGCTGCCATCATGCTGCCCCGTATGAGGAAATATGTCAACTTCGATGTTGATTAGCTAGGCGTCGACTTTGACATCGTTCGGATAGCCATTTTCGAGAAGCACTCCAATCGCGCCACGGGCGTTGGCTAGCCACGCGATCGGAGTAGCTGCTGCTCTTCCGGGCCTCAAGTAGAACGCGGTGCACTCAACAGCATGGTGCCGCACACGGAAGCTCCGACCGAATCCATCCCGCTCGTCAAAAACTGACGCCGACTGATGCGCGCTCGCGACGAGCGGTGGTTGGCCGACGAACCTGGCGGACCGGGGCGCCCTCGGGTCAGGCCCGAAAGTGTCCGACCAAAGCGGTCTGCCTCGGCGCGGGCCTACGAAGCGGGAGCCGTTCTGCTGCACCCTGTGTAAGTTCTTCGGCCGAGATGCCTTCGTCGCCAACGAAGTTGAGCGCATGCGGTAGGGCCGCTCGACTCTTGATACCCAGCTTCTCGTACACGCGTTGAAGTCGGTTCTCGACGCTACGGACCGAAAGGACAAGTTCGTCGGCGATGTCTTTGTTTGACCGGCCTGCGGCGGCGAGCACTGCAGTCTGGTGCTCGGCAGGCGTCAGACGTGCGCGTGAATTGATGGAGCGAAGCGACGGAGTGCTGGCGCCTTGGCAGAGTTTGGCGGCGTCAACCGCCGCCCTTGTTGCCGCCGCTGCATTCCGTGTGCTGCCACTGCGGGTCCAGGCTACCGCCGCGTCGGCCCACGCTTCTGCGGCGAGAAGATCGGCACCAAGGTCGGTGAATGCCGCCGCTACTTCTTGCAAGCCCACAGGGTTGTCGGCCGCCAGGTGGCGAGCGTGGGCAGCGAATACGTCGACGATCCCAGGGTCGATACGTTTCTCAAGGTGGTCGAGTTCCGCGGTGACATCACCGGCTGCACCGAATCGTGCCTGGGTGTGCAGGGCAGTAGCGGCCATCACCAGGTCGCCCGACTTCAACGCGAGTTGTGCCGCTTCACTGGCCAATTCGCGGGCCTGGAGCAGGTGGCCCTGTGCCGCGATCATCCACGCGCGCGAGACCAGGGTGTCGGCGGCGTCATAGACCGGGCTCGGCAGATCGAACTCCGCGACTTTCGCCAGAACGGTTGCAGCGCCCGCAAGTTCGTCGATATGAGAACGCGCCATTGCCAGGATGTGCAGTGCCTCGTGGAGAAACATTGGTCGGCCTATTCGACGTAGGACGCCGACCGCTTCCCGGGCCTTGGTCGCTGCGTCACGGAGCCGTCCGCGAGCAAGGCAGACCTTGGCCAGTTGCAGGCCGAAGCAGCCTTGCGCCTCTGGGGAGTGCTCGGCAAGGCCGGCCTGGTATTCCGCCCCGGCGAGTGCCTCTGCCTCGCGCAATCGACCCGAATTCAGGAGTGCGTCACAACGGTTGAACTTGTGAAACCATGGATACCACTCGATCGGCGTTTTCAATGCCAGCTGTGCCGCGTATCCCCGCTCCGTTAGGCGGAGGGCTTCGTCGCATCGCCCCATCCGGGCCAGGCTCCTGGCGCCGGTGAGGCACGCCCAGACGAATGCGTTGCTGCTCGAACTACCCGCCAGGAGCGGAGTCACTGCCTTCAGGGTCGCCAGGGGTCCGTCGGTCGCTACTAAAACGGCCGATCGCCGCGCCGTGATCTCGTCCCGCCACGACATGTCCTTGATCGTCGACTCGGCGTTGATTGCTACGTCCAGGCCCTCGGCGGGGCGGTTGGCGTAGAGGAAGTTGTCCATCCTGCCGATGGCAACCTCCGCGCGTTGCTCGTCGCTGGCCGCGGCAGCGGCGAGCGCAGCAAGTGCCTCCTCGGCGCAGTCACAGTGACCCTGGATTCCGGCGAGTTTTGCAGCGAGGAGGTCTGCGTCGAAGCCGCCACCCAGATCCTGCGCCGCCTGCACCAGTCGCTGGGCCAACGCGAAGTCGTAGCGCCAGCGCGCCGCCGTCGCGGCGGCGAGCAGCAGGCGCGGATTCCCCCCACCGCCGATGAGGCGCCAGCTGCCCACCCGGAGGATCTCCTCGTCGCTGGAGGTACCGCCAGCTTCCACGGACTCCGCCAGCGCACGCGACATCGCCGCGACACGCAACTTCGGCAGTCCCGCTCGCAGCACGTCGCCGTAAACGGGATGACCCAACCGGACCTGCAGCCGGTCGTTTTCGACCTGCACCCTGAGCAAACCGGCGAGTTCCATCCGTTCAGCGACCTCTACATCGCCCAGGGCCTCCAGTTCGCGTTGGCTGAGCGGCTCCCCGAGGGACACGAGTTCGAGAAGACCGCGCTCTTCGGATCTGAGATCGGCGAGTCGAGCCTCGACCAGTTCGACCAGCCGGCTCGACGGCTGGAGCGGCCGAATCAACCGCCACATACCAAGCTCGTACATCAGGGTTCGGTCCTCGACCGCGCCAAGCACGAGTTCGCGGAGAAACAGCACATTGCCCCGGCAGTGCGTCGCCAGAGTCAGCGTTGTTTCCGGATCTACCACGCCGTTTAGTGCCGCGCACACCACCTTTTCCGTTGCGGAGGTCGGCAGAGCGATCACTTCCTGCCGCTCGAGTAGACCGTCCTTCCACAGGGCGCGTACCGCATCTGGTGCTGTCTCTCCCGCTCGCACCGTGGCAAGCACGAATGCTGAATTGGTTAGCGCCAATTGGTGCACCAGCGTGGCCGAGGCTGGGTCCAGCAAATGCGCATCATCGACTAGGAGTACCAACCTGCGCACGCCTGCCGCTGCCGTCAGTGCCGCTGCGAACTGATGCAGCAAGCCATAACGGCCTTGACGCATCGTCTCTTCACCATGATGAACGTCCCGGAGGAGGTGCGCCAACGCCCCAAACGGCAGCTCGGCGGAGGACTGATGTCCGGCCGCGTGGGCTACGAAGCAATCGTGCTCGCGCAGGGCCCGCGCTGCGCACTCGGTGGCCAGGCGTGTCTTACCGACGCCGGCCGGGCCGGCTAACACGACACCGCGTGCTGATGGATCAGCGATGGTTCTGGCTAATGCAGCCAGCTCGTCGTCGCGGCCGACGAATGGCCACTCGCCCACCGCGACAGCAGACATACGTTCGAACTCCAACCTGGTCTAGCGGCGCCTAGACACATGCGCCAACCTAGCCGAACTTCGGTGTCGTGTACGGCACACCAACAAATCAATTCGTGATCGAAATGCGGCACCGCGCCGTGATTTGGCGGGGCGGGCACGCCTGTCGTCGACGACCTGAACGAACACCACAACGCGGTGCGGACTCGATCGCAACCAGCCTATCAACGTTTCCGTTGACTGACGGTGGGGGGCGTCGTACCGTTGAGGGATAGTTAAGGCGGAAGTGGTCACGAGCATGGTGTAGTCGAACTTCGCGGCGTCAGTGAGGGAGAGCGCGCCAGACGATTGATCGCCATCGCTGCGTCGGCGCATCGTGAATTATTACGTGATGCTGCAACGTCATTGGGGTTTTAGGAGGTTCGATGCGAAAACTGTTGGACGGCTTCGGTCTGCTTGAAGCCGCGCGGTGGTACCCGCATTACGGTCTGTTGTTCTCGGACATGACCAAAGGTGGTGTCTACCGTTATGGTGGCGTCGCGCATCCCCTCGACGTGCTCATTGCTCACCGCAAGGGGATCGGAGGTTTGGTGGCACACGCCGACGGCGGTTTGGTTGTTGCCGGTCGCAATGTCGCGCACAAGGCCGATGACGGGCGAACGACGGTATTGATGGAGACCGCTTCCGATGAAATGTTCTTCAACGACCTGACGGCTGATGGGCGAGGTCGCCTTTACGTCGGTTCGGTCGGAGCGGGGTCGTCGCCCAACGAGGAACCCGTAGAGGGTGAACGGTCGCCGGGCCGGTTGTATCGCCTGGACCTGGATGGGACGCGAACGACGTTGTCCGACGATGTCTTGGTTTCTAACGGATTGGGCGTCTCGCCCGCCGATGACGCCCTGTATCACGTCGATTCGCATCGGCACGTCGTGTGGGCGTTCAACGAAGTCGGCGAACGAGAGGTGTTCGTCGACGTCAAGGAGTACGACGGCGTGCCAGATGGGCTGGCCGTCGCTGCTGACGGTTCGGTCTGGGTGGCGATGGCAGGGGGAGGCTTAGTTGTTGGTTGGGCAGCCGACGGGCATCGGATCGCCGAGTACGCGGTTCCCCACCCTCTAGTCACGTCGGTGTGCTTCGGAGGGCCTGGACTGACCAGCCTGTACGTCATGACCGGTGTCAACGCTGAGTATCCCAGCGATGAGGGTGGTGCCGTGCGGGTTATGGACGACGAGCGATGCGGTCTACCGGCGCCGATATGTGCCGTGCGGGTCCCGTATGCGTAACTGTTCGTGGGAGACGTGCTGTTGACTCGGCGTCCGGCTCCGCACCTTGGGCGGGAGTAGTTACTACTCTTTGCGTCGGCTGCCTCGCACGGTGCTGTGGTGGAACAACTGAAGGCCACGAAGCATCAGGGAGACCCGCGGGTTTGATCAACATCGCCGAGCTAGGAACGAAAGCTGCCCGTTACTCGCCGCAAGCACCCGCGCTTATTGACGCCCAGCGTAGCGTCGCACGTACGTTTGGTGAGTTGGCGGGTCGCGTGGATTGTCTTGCCGCCGGGCTGGTAAACATGTTCGGACCGAGGCAGCGCATCGCCGTGCTCTCCCGGAACTCCATCGAAATGATGGAGCTCTACTTGGCCTGTGCCGCAAGCGGTTCCCTGCTGTTCCCGCTGAACTGGCGGCTGTCTGTCGCCGAACTTCTGAAAGCGCTGCAGGATGCTGATCCGGTTGCAGTGTTCTACGAGAAATCCTACGAACCCGTGGTCAGGGAGATGAGTTCGCTCATCCCAGCCAGGGCATGGGTGTCTTGGGAGAGTGGTCAGGACTCCGATTACGAAGATCTGCTGCTGCGAGTGAGGGGGTCTGATGCGCAGATAGACCGTCAGCGACTGTCGACTGTCCTGCCCGCACCGGATTCGCTGCTGCACAGTCCCTTTGTTGCAGTCTCCACCGGTGGTACGACTGGCATACCGAAGAACGCGGTTCATACGCAGAGCTCCTACGCAGCGTGCGCTGTGAACTACCTCGCCGCCGCCCGCATCTCTCAGACTGACGTGTACTTGATGCTGGGTCAGTTGTTCCATGTGATCGGGTATATGCCGCTGGCCTACTTGGCTGCTGGACGGCCCGTTGTCATCGCCAACTTCAACGCCACCGAGTTGGTGGACATCATTAATGAGGAGAAGGTCAGCGGCTTCTTCGCCATCGCCACCATGCTGCCCCAGTTGGTGGGCGCGGTACGCGGGCTGGGAGCCGCGACACCGTCAGTCCGACAGGTGGAGTACGGCGGTGCACCGATGGGAGAGAGTATCGTCCGCGAGGCTGCCGACCTGTTTGGTGCCGACATGATTCAGGCGTGGGGAATGTCAGAGCTCGGTCCCGGAACATATCTCGGCCCAGAAGATCACCGCCGCGCGTTCGCAGGCATCCATCCGGAACGGCTCAGATCATGCGGCCGTAGCGCACTGCTCAGCACCGTGGCGGTACTGGATGAGGACGGGAATCCAGTACCGCGAGACGCTGCGACCCTTGGCGAGATCTGTCATCGTGGTCCGGGCAACATGGTCGGCTACTGGAATAAACCCGATGAGACTGCGGAGTTGTTGCTTGACGGCTGGGTGCATAGCGGCGATGTCGGAACCTGGGATGAAGAGGGTTATGTCTTCATCGTCGATCGCAAGAAGAGCATGATCATCAGTGGTGGCGAGAACATCTTTCCCGCTGAGGTTGAGCGTGCGCTCGGCAACCATCCTGGCGTCGCTGAAGTGGTCGTGGTCGGTGCTCCCGATCCGACCTGGGGCGAGGTTGTCAAAGCTGTAGTCGTCCGCAGGCCCGGATCCACCATCGACGCCTCAGCGATCACTTCCTACGTCGAAAAACAACTCGGCTCCTACAAGAATCCGCGCATCGTGGAGTTCGTTGACGAGTTGCCGGTGACGCCGACCGGCAAGGTCGATCGCCGCGCGCTCGCCGCTCGGCCGGGCACGCACGTCTAGCGTCAATCCCCGCGTGCCGCTGCACAGTCGTCCGAACAGTGGTGGACCATGAGCGAGACGCCTACGAGGCCATGCACACACTGCAGGCCGCCGGTGTACCGGCGGGCGTGTGCCAAGATGCGCACGACCGCTGTGGTGTGGATCATTAACTCGCACAACTAAATTGGCTGACCGAGGTGACCGGTACCAAGATTGGTCGGTGGCCGGTTACCAATGTACCCAGCAAGCTCTCGGCTACGCCCGCCCACATTGGCGGGACCCTCGACAGGGCCGCACCCTGTTACGCGGAGGACAACGAATGGGTGCTCGGTGAACTCCTGGGCTTCGGCACCCGAGATATCGCCGACCCCGCGGGACTAGCGTCGATTCTCGTTGAGCGACTCTAGATCTCGGATCGGCCAAGAGTAGCCCATAGCGTCGGCGCGGCGGTCCAGAAGGCATCTGGCCCCCGCAGGCTCACACCCTGTAGTTTTGTTAGGTGCCGCAGGATTTCGACGATGTCGAGCAGTCGGGCCTGCTCGATGGATTCGTCGGGCGGGCGCGGGAAGAACGCGAGGAGCTGATTCGCTGGTTGCTGAATCGTGGCTTTGGGCTTGAGCAAATTCGGAATTCCCTGAGTCCCATAATGCTGGCGTCGAATCGCATCATTGGTGACGACGGGACGGTCATCACTTCGCGGGAGGTCGCCGAAAACAACGGCGTGACACTCGATTTGGTGAATAGATTGCATCGGGCTGCGGGATTGGCGAGCGCGGATGATCCGGAAGAGACTCGGCATCCGAAGGCCGACGCTGAATCCATATTGCCGGCAGCGGCTCTGGTGGGATTCGGCTTCGACACCGACGAGGTCGTACTTATGGTTCGGCTACTCGTGGACGGTCTGACCCGCGTCGCGCTCACGATGCGGCAGGCGGCGCTTCGGGTCCTCATTCGGCCGGGTGCTACCGAGTTGGAACTCGCCGCCGCCCTGGAACAGCTCGCCGGCGAGGTGGAGCCCCTGTTGGATCCGATGATCAATCAGCTAGCACGCATGGCATTGCGGCATACCTTTCAGACCGAGGCGGTTAACGCAGCCGAGCGGGCCGCGGGCCAGCTGCCTGGAGCGCGTCCGGTCAGCGTTGCTTTTGCCGACGTCGTGGGATTTACGCGAATGGGAGAGGCGGTGTCGCCGGAAGATCTCGTCGAAATTGCAGGTCGGCTCTCACGCCTGACCCGCCGGGTGGTGCGTAAGCCCGTGCAGTTCGTGAAGACGATCGGTGATGCGGTGATGTTGGTCAGCCCCGACGCCGAAAAGCTAGTAACCACGGTCCTGGATTTACTCGAAGCAACAGAGCTCTACCAGCTCCCACAGCTGCGGGCTGGGGTGGCGTCCGGAATGGCCGTGAGTCGTGCTGGCGACTGGTACGGCAGTCCGGTGAATCTCGCCAGCAGGGTGACGGGTGCCGCACCGGTGGGCGTGGCGCTGATAGCCGATTCAACGAGGAAGGCGATTCACGGTGCCGACGACATCGTTTCTTCATTCGAAAAGTCAACCCGCATAAGGGGTATTAGCGGCGAGGTCCGGTTGTTTCGTGCGAGCAAGGCATCGACAAAGGCTAGTGAGTAATGCGCGGCAGAGTCGCCGCAATGGTGTGTTGGATGAGAGGTCAAGGGTTTTCGGCGGACCGCCGCTCTGCCAATCGGAGTTGGCGGGCGCCGAGAAAAAGCGGGAAGCCCACGCTGATGGCCAGGAGGAAGCTGAGCCCGACATAGATCCATACCCGTGGCAACTCGATCCGACGGCCTTCGACGATCATGAACAAGGCCGCGACCACAAAGACGATAAAGAGGTCGTTGGTGAACGATGTGGATGCATAGTTGGCGTAACCCGCCTTGATCATGCCGGGCAGGCCGCCGCTGTTCTCCTGAGAGAAGAAGGCTATGTTGAACCACCACGTCGCTACGAGTGCCACCACGGCAGATCCGCCGTATAAACCGCAAAGAGCCTTGTCCGTTGTCGATAGCGAAGTCACCGCACGATTATGAGCGGAGCACGGCGACAGGGGAAGAGCGGTGACTACTCTCGCCGCATCGGTTCCGGCCGGGCGAAAGTAGTCAAACGCCCGCCAGATGCCTGGACGAGGCCTACCCGTATTGGCGGTCGGTCAGACGACCTGCCAATTGCCCTCGATAGAAGTAGAAGTCGGGCAGAATTGCGATTTCGTCACACCCCACACCGAGGACCCAGCGGAGGGTTCACGTCCTCGGTGACCGTTAGTTTCGGTGCAGAGCCAGATTGTCGAGTCGGTCACGTGGTGCACGTCGAGTATGGTCTGTGCACTAAGAATGTGCGGATCAAAGTATGTTGCGGCGCGGTGCGGCCACGGCATCCTCGAGAACGCGCCGCAGTATCTCGACCGCGTTGGCCAGCACCTGGCGGTCCGCTGGCTCGAGCAAGGCCAACTGCGGTTCGATCGCAGCGGCGCGGTCGGCACGGACCGCGTTAAGCGTGCGGATCCCTTTGGCGGTGATGCGGATGCGGACCGCCCGGGCATCACGGGGGTCGAAAGTTCGGGTCACCAGGCCTGCTTCCTCGAACCGTCGCACTTGGGCGGTCATCGTCGGTTGCGAACAGTGATCGATGGCGGCCAGGTCGCCGATCCGGGCTTCTCGGTGGGCTTCGATGGCGGCCAGCATCCTGGCCTGCGCCGGCGGCAAGGGTATCTGGATGCGCTGGGTGGTAAACCGATAGAGCCGCGCGACGACCGCGAGCAGATCTGAGCCGAGGCCCGGTTGGGCCTCTATATTTGCTCCGTCAACCGCCTCGGCGTGCTTGGCCGCGACCCCTAAATCCATCGACGGATGGTTGCATAGACTTCGTATACGGGAAGGAGTAGTAACTACTCTTAGCGGGCGCAAGTAACGCCCGCTCACGCTCCGAGATCGCACTCCTTGAGCCTGATCGGCCCCGTGCCGATGGCTGTGGCCCCATACTTGGCGCGCGTATCACATACACACGCGATTATCACATAGACAATAGTCGGCGGTCAACGTTGTCGTTGACAACGGACGCGTACTGCATCAGGTTCAAAATGTCTACGTCACGGACTACGAGATTGGTGCGCCGAACGATCCGCCGATAGACCAATGCGCGAACGTTGATTACCCGGCCTCAGGGCAAGTGTGGCGGCACGAACGTGACCTTTTGCGTTCGCCTTTGGTGCCACCGTTGCGCGCCCCAGTCGGCCGCTCCTCGCGGGAGTGTTAACAAGCCGATACCGGAATACACGGTCCGGGGCGTCCAAACGGATGACTGGCCGCGCACGCTAAAAACTACGCTTTTAACGTCAACGTAGAAGTTGACAGAAGCGGCGGAACGGGGCAAAGTTAGGCGCCGGTGGGCAAGTTCGCGCGCCGAGACGTACACGACACTGGAGTTCACGTTGGAATTCGGACTGCTCTACGAATGGCAGATGCCGGCCGGCGTCTCGCGGGCCGACGAGTCCCGCCACTTTCTTCAGATGATGGAGCAGATCAAGTTTGCCGAACAGGTGGGCTTCACCTCGGTGTGGTCGGTGGAGCATCACTTTCTGGAATCGTTCTCGCACGCAGCGGCGCCCGAAGTGCTGCTGTCGTGGATTGCGTCGCAGACGTCGACCATACGCATCGGCCACGGTGTTCGGCTGCTGCCTTACCCGTACAACCACCCGATCCGCGCCGCGGAGCAGGCGGCGACGCTGGACCTGCTGTCCGGTGGCCGCCTCGAATTCGGCAGTGGTAGGTCGGCCACCGCTGCCGAGCTCGGCGGCTTCGGCATCGACCCGGCTGACACTCGTGGCATGTGGCACGAGTCGCTGGAGCTGATCTTGAAGGCTTGGACGGAACCGGTTGTCGAGCATCACGGCAAGTACTTTGACCAGGTGCCCCGGCCAATGGTGCCCAAACCGCTACAGTCTCCGCATCCGCCGCTGTGGATGTCGTGCACGAGCCCCGAGTCGCACGAACTGGCTGGCGCGTACGGCCTGGGTCTGTTGTCGTTCACCCTGGCGCTGTCCTTCGACGAGGTCGCCTCCCGCATCGCCAAATACCGCGAGCGGATCAAAACGGCCGAGCCGATTGGTCAGTTCGTCAACAACCAGACCGCGGTGTTCACCATGGCGCACTGCGCTCCGACCCGGGCATTGGCGCGCGAGCGCGCCGAGGCGGGTGTGATGCGCTATCAGCACGACCAGATCGCACTGCTGACCTCGCTACTCCCGGAGTTGAAGGCCAACAGCTCCTATGACTATTACGATCGGTTCGTCGGCGTCGACTACGACAAGTTCACCTACGATTACCTCGACAGCAGAAACATGATTCTGGTCGGTGACCCGGATCGGTGTATCGAGCTGGCCAAGCAGTACGAGGCGATAGGCGTTGACCGTCTCCTGCTCTTCGTCCAATACAAAGACATGCCGCACGAGCACACCATGGATGCCCTCAAGCTGTTCGGCGCCGAGGTGCTGCCCGCCTTCAGCTGAGCCCGCCCAGACCGGGCCCGCTCTACTAGGAGATCGATGATCAACCTTGCGGGAAGCGCGCAGAGGTTCGTAGCCCGAAATCCGCACGCTCCCGCGCTCATTGATCCGTTGGCGGGTGTGACGCGAACCTTTGGCGAACTCGCCACGCGGGTCGACCTGCTCTCCGGCGCTCTGTTCAATGTGGTCGGGGCCCGCCCCGGCTCTCGGGTGGCGGCGCTGTCGCGCAATTCAATCGAGTTGGTCGAGCTTTACCTCGCTTGCGCTCGGACCGGTGCCATGTTGTTCCCGCTCAACTGGCGATTCTCGCCCGAGCAGGTTGCAGCCGCGCTGCGTGACGCGAAGCCCGCTGTCGTTTTCTACGGGGCCGAGTTCTCCGACATCGTCGACACGATGCGGACCCAGATCGACGTGAAGTGGGTCGAGTGGGCTACCAACAAAGACACCGAGTACGAGGATCTACTGCTGCGGGTCGGGCCACGAATCGACACCATCCGACCGGACCTACCGCAGGAGATCTCGCTCGTCCACCAGCCCTATCTCGCAGTCTCCACCGGTGGGACGACCGGTATCCCGAAGAGCGCGGTCCACACGCAATACAGCTATGGCGCATGCATCCTGGACTACCAGGCGGCCGCGCGGATAGCGGAGACCGATGTCTATTTGATGCTTGGCCAGTTCTTCCATGTCATCGGTTACATGTCGCTGGCGTATCTCATGTTGGGCCGCCCAGTGATCGTCACGAACTTCGACGTTGACGGCATCATTGACCTGATCCGATCGGAAAATGTCAGCGGTTTCATGGCGATCGCGACGATGCTACCGCGCCTGATTGGGGCATTAGAGAAGGACGGCGGGGCGACACCATCGGTGCGGCAAGTTGAGTACGGCGGCGCTCCGATGGGCGGAGAGACCATTCGTCAGGCTGGTGAGCTCTTTCAGGCCGGCTTGCTCCAAGCGTGGGGAATGTCCGAGTTCGGTCCGGGCACCTACCTCGGTCCTGAGGCGCACCGGCGGGCGCTGAGCGGTGAGCGCCCGGAGCTGCTGCGTTCGTGCGGCAGCGCAGCGCTGCTGAGCACGTTGACGTTGCTGGACCCGGATGGCATTCCTGTCCCGCGTGACGGCGTGACGATGGGCGAGCTGTGCCACCGCGGGCCCAACAACATGATGGGATACTGGAAAAACCCGAGCGCTACGGCCGAGCTGATCCGTGACGGCTGGGTCCGTACCGGCGATGGCGCCGCCTGGGACGACGAAGGGTATTTCTACATCGTCGATCGCATCAAGAGCATGATCATCTCCGGCGGAGAGAACATCTTCCCCAGTGAAGTCGAACGCTGTCTGGGTGATCATCCCGAGATCGCGGAAGCGGTGGTACTGCCCGTCCAGGACGCGCAATGGGGAGAACTCGTGAAGGCGGTCATCGTCCGAGCACCGGGCTCGGAGCTGAGCGAGGAACAGGTCAAGAACTATGTCGGTGCGCGACTCGCGTCGTATAAGAAACCCCGCATCGTGGAGTTCTTGGACCACCTACCCATGACACCCACCGGCAAGGTCAACCGAAAGCTTCTCCAGTAAGCCAGCGCTGGTCGGTCGCGGAACTGATCCGAAGCTGTTCGGAGCTTAGACTCCGAGCAGCTTCAGACTGTCCAGATCAACCGCCGCCGTGGCGTGGCGTTTGCCAACTTCGGTGTTGTATTCCTCGGTCTGCACGGTGTCGCCAGGAGTCAGGAAATTCAGGAACCCAGCAATGGCGAAGGTCCGGTAGCTCCTCCACGCGCTGTTGAAGGTTGGTGCCTCGACGCCGTGTCGGGAGAGTGCGTCTAGGTAGTGCGTGAGCAGGTCTCTGTCAGTGGCGCGCCGCGCCTCGATCGTCATCGCACCCACCATCGACCAGACGACGTCATAAGCCCAGTGTCCGGAAGTAAAAAGTTGCCAATCAAACAAACCGCCACCGTCGGCGTCGAAGAACATGTTGCCCATGTGCGGGTCGCCGTGTAGGAGGCAGACCGGGCTCCGTTGTTTGATGTCGTTGAGTGCACCAATGGCAGTGGCCACGCGTGGGCGATCCTGTAGCTGGGGCGGCACGTGTTCGCCCCTGGGCCGGTTCATCTGAGCAGTCCAGTTTCTTCGCCGAGCAACGCGTCGAGCATTCCGAACTGGAGTCCGTCGGGCAGTGGCCTGGCGACCAGATCGGAGTGTTGCCATCGCGCTGCGTGCAGCCTTGCCAGCACCTCCAGTATGGAGGCCATCGAATCGGGTTCTAGCGGTCGGTCGAAGGATTGGAACTTCAGTTCCCGACGCCGACGCAGATCCTCCATCAAGATGGCAGTGAAACCCGAATCTTCGCTGGCGTACCAGCATTTCGGGATGCGATCACCGAGCAGGGCAGCGCCCGCCCCTCCTCCGTAAAATCGGACTTCGGCCAGGTTCAACGCCGTCATGGTCGGCAGCCAGAATGCGGGCATATCACTTTGCGCGATCACCTGCTCAGACAGTGTGGTCTTGAGCAGCGCCGATTCCGGAGGCCGGCGAGGGCCGTCGCCCGCCGTTCGGTACGAGATCTCCGTGGTGGCTCGACAGGCTGAGCCGAACGTGACGTCGGTGAAGCGGACATCGTCGACGACCACGCCGGGGTAGTGGCAGACCAATACCGAAGTCAACCAGTCGGAGTCGGCGTCATCGAGATGGTGTGGCAGCTCCGTCTTGCGGCTGTCCATCGTTGGACCTCCTTCGCGGGTGCCCGGGATGCGTCGTCGCTCATCAACGTAAACGTAGATGTTTGCACGCGCAAGGTCCGCACGGGGTGACCGGTAGTGGGCGTCGGGGGCATCCCGGCCTACACGGCCAGCAGGGTTGCCCTAGAAGCGCTCACGCGCCAAATCCGCAATGGAGTATGGCGAACACGGTATCCGGGCGAATACCTTTGTGCTCGGCTCGATGTCGGAGCCGCGGAATTCAGCGCTACACCAGGATCAACGAATGGCGGCGAAATTGCGCGACGGGCGGATGATCGCCCGCTTCGGCAATC
>Ga0302326_10018274_pt1 | contig 14539 bp, 11 predicted proteins | sample Palsa_T0_3_FD_202264 | JGI IMG/M metagenome (GOLD analysis project Ga0302326, IMG submission 202264) | Peat permafrost microbial communities from Stordalen Mire near Abisko, Sweden - Palsa_T0_3 | ecosystem: Environmental > Terrestrial > Soil > Palsa > Peat permafrost | place: Sweden: Abisko... | reverse complement strand
GTCGGCGTCGACCCGCAAAAGTTCTTTGCGGGCATCGGCGATCAGGCGATCAAGGATCAGCTCAAGGCCAACACCGATGAAGTGATGGCGCGCGGCGGTTTCGGCTCGCCGACGATCTATCTCGACACGACCGACATGTATTTCGGCAATGACCGGATGCCGCTGATCCGCGAAGCGCTGCAACGGCGCAAAGCGAGCGCGGCCTGATGCGCAAAGTCGTCTGCCGCGAGTTGGGTCCGCCCGAGCGCTTGCGCCTGGAGACGTCTGCGTCGGTGCCGCTGGTGCCGGGGCAGGTGCGCGTCGCCATCCATGCCGCCGGGATCAACTTTCCGGACATCCTGATGGCGGCTGGCGAATATCAGCTGAAGCCGGAGCTTCCATTCACACCCGGGGTGGAAGCGGCGGGCGAGGTGACCGAGGTGAATGGCGCCGCCGGCATCGCGGTCGGCGACAGGGTCATGCTCAAATTGCGCCACGGCGCCTATGCCGATGAGGCCGTGGTGACGCCGGCGCAATTGACGACGTTGCCATCGACATTCGATTATGCCGAGGGCGCGACGTTTCTGGCCGCGCATGGCACGGCGTATCACGCGCTGATCGATCGCGGCCAGCTTCAGCCGGGTGAAGTGCTGCTGGTGCACGGCGCCGGCGGCGGTGTCGGGCTGGCGGCGGTCGAGATCGGCAAGATGCTCGGCGCCACCGTGATCGCCGCGGCGTCGTCGGAGGAAAAGCTCGCCGTCGCGCAGGCCAAGGGCGCTGATCATCCGGTGCTCTATGGGCGCGAACCGTTTCGCGATGCCGTCAAGCGCCTCACCGATGGGCGCGGCGCCGATGTGGTGTTCGATCCCGTCGGCGGCGAGGTCTTCGAGAACAGCCTGCGCTGCATCGCCTGGGGCGCGCGTATTCTCGTGATCGGCTTCACCGGCGGTATCGGGCTTGCCCGGACCAATCTGCTGCTGATCAAGGGCGCCAGCGTGCTCGGCGTCCGCGCCGGCGAGGCGGTGCGGAAAAATCCGGCGCTCGGCGAGGTGCGGCTGAAGGCGCTGACGGAATGGGCGGAAGCCGGACGCATCCGGCCGAACATCTCGCATCGATTGCCGCTGGAGAATTACGCACAGGCGATGCGGCTGTTGATGGATCGCAAGGCGATCGGAAGAGTGGTGCTGACGATGCGGTAAACCGTCGTCCCGGCGAACGCCGGGACCCATACCGCGTGATCTATCGATAGAGCAGGGTGGTCGAAGTCCTTTCGCAAAACCAGGGCCGGTGGTTATGGGTCCCGGCGTTCGCCGGGACGACGAAAGAGATATCACTCATATCCCCGCTCCTCCCACCACGGAAAGTAATCCGGCATGTCGGTCGAGACCTTGTTCTTGAACTGCGCCGGGCGCTTTTCCAGAAACGACACCACGCCTTCTTTGACATCCTCGGAGCGGCCGCGGGCGTAGATGCCGCGGCTGTCGACCTTGTGGGCTTCCATCGGATCGTCGGCGCCGAGCATGCGCCACATCATCTGCCGGATCAGCGCCACCGACACCGGCGCGGTCTTGGCGGCGATTTCGCGCCCGAGGGCGCGGGCGGCCGGCAGTAACTCGTCGGCCGGCACCACCTTGCTGACGAGGCGGCCGGCCAGCGCCTCCTGCGCCGGAAACACCCGGCCGGTGTAGCACCATTCCAGCGCCTGCGAGATGCCGACGATCCGCGGCAGGAACCAGCTCGACGCGGCCTCCGGCACGATGCCGCGCTGGGAAAACACGAACCCGAACCGCGCATCCACCGAGGCGATGCGGATATCCATCGCCAGCTGCATGGTGACGCCGATGCCGACGGCCGGCCCGTTCACCGCGGCGATCACAGGTTTCAGGCATTTGAAGATGCGCAGCGTCACCTGGCCGCCGCCGTCGCGCGCATTGGGATCGCTGTAATCGACCCGGCCGTCGGCCAGCCGCTTGACCGGTACGCGCCGCGCGTCGCGGTCGAACGTATCGGCGCCCGAGGACAGATCCGCACCGGCGCAGAAGCCGCGCCCGGCGCCGGTGACGATGATGGCCCTGACATCGTCGTCCCTGTCGGCGGCATCGAAGGCGTCGATCAGTTCCCGCTGCATGGTCGCATTGAAGGCGTTGAGCTTGTCGGGGCGGTTGAGCGTGATGGTGAGAATATGCTCGGCGACCTCGTATAGGATTGTCTCGTAGGCCATCGGGGTTTCCTCTGCTGGTGTTTTGATTCTTACTTCGTCATTGCCGGGCTTGACCCGGCAATCCATCTTTTATGAAGAAGATGGATGCGCGGGTCAGGCCCGCGCATGACAACCTTGTGTGCTACGCGGTTCTAACTTTACACCGGCGCCACCGGCCACGGCCGCTGCGCGCCGCGCAGGCCCTCGAATGCCTTGGCCAGGCCGAGCACGCCGATATCGTCAAAACGGCGCCCGACGATCTGCACGCCGATCGGAAAGCCCTTTTTGTCATAGCCGCCATTGATCGTAACAGCCGGATTTTCCGCCATGTTCCACGGCACCGTATAGGCGATGTGCTCGAACGGTTTGTCGGGATCGTTCAGCGGAGAGGCCCATTCGGCTGGGAAATTCACCACCGGCGAGACCGGCGAGATCACATAGTCGATTTCGGAAAAGAGTTTTGCCGCCGCGGCGCGGATCGCCATGGTGGCATTGAACCCCCTGATGACGTCGACACCACTGAGCTTCGCTCCGGCCTCCGCCCAGTTCACGATATAGGGCAGCGCCTTGGAACGCGCGGCCGGCGTCAGTTTTGAGAGATCGTCCCACAGCCGCGCGCGCCAGAAATTATCGAGGCCATCGAGCATCTCGCGCGTCAGCACGCCCTCGATTTCCGTGACCACGGCGCCGGCGGATTCGAAGGCCTTGGCGGCCTTGATGGCGACGTCGCGAACGTCCTTTTCCAGCGCCTGACCGACACCGGCATCGAGCATCAGGCCGATGCGCAATTTGCGCGGGGATTTTTCCAGCGCCTTCCAGTTGATGTTATCAGGCGGCAGGCTCATGCCGTCGCGGCGGTCGGGCCGCGACAGCACGCTCATCATCAGGGCGGCGTCGTCGACGGTGCGGGTCATCGGTCCGGCGACGCGGCCGACATAGGGCGGATCGACCGGAATTCGCCCGAGGCTCGGCTTCAGCGCGACCAGGCCGCACCAGCAGGCCGGCAGCCGCACCGAGCCGCCGATATCAGTCCCGAGATGCAACGGGCCATAGCCCGCGGCACCTGCTGCACCGGCGCCGGCGCTGGAGCCGCCGGGGTTCTTGCTGAGGTCCCAGGGGTTGCGGGTGAGGGGATGGAAGCTCGAGAGGCCCGACGACAGCATGCCGTAATCCGGCATCGTGGTCTTGGAGAAGATCACCGCGCCCGCTTCGCGCAGGCGCGCCGCTGGCGGCGAATCCGCGGGCGCCGGTATCAATGCGGTGGTGGCGGCACCGAGCGGCACCGGCACGCCTTTCGTCGCGATGTTGTCCTTAATGGTGACGGGAACGCCGTCGAGCAGGCCCATCGGCTCGCCTTTGTGCCAGCGCTCGGTCGAGGCCCCAGCGGTGGCGCGCGCGCCTTCCGGATCGAACGCGTACAGCGCATTGATGTGCGGTTCCCACACCGCGATATGCGCCAGCACATCCTCCAGCACGTCGGACGGCGAGAACTGCCGGGCGCGAAAACCAGCCACGAGATCGACGGCGCTGAGATCGTGCAGCGCAGACACGGTATCCCGTGAGGCTGATTTATGCATGGGCTGATATCGGCAAGCGGGCCTCGATGATGCGCGCGAACACGCTGGCACCGATCGGCAAGATCTTGTCGTCGAGGATATAGCCGGGATTGTGCACCGGCACCGAGCCGTCATGGCCGATCCAGAAATAGGCGCCGGGCGCGGCATGCAGCATGTCGGCGAAATCCTCGCTGCCCATCTTCGGCCGCGACCGCGTGAAGACCTTGGCGGGATCGACCACCGTGCGCGCCACTTCGGCGACCACGTCGGATTGTTCTTGCTGGTTCACCAGCACGCTGAAGATATCGCGGATATCGGCCGTGATCTCGACCTGGAACGCGCTGGCGACGCCGGCGCAGATCGCGCGCATCCGCTCGCGGATCAGCGCGCGGGTCTCGTCGGAAAAGGCGCGCACCGTGCCGGCCAGTCTGGCTTCGCCGGGAATCACATTGTAGGCGGAGCCGGCATGAATTTGCGTGATCGACAGCACCGCCGATTGCAAGGGATCGACATTTCGGCTGACGATGGTCTGCAGCGCCTGTCCGAGCGTCATCGCGATCACGACCGGGTCTTTCGAACGCTCCGGCATCGCGCCATGCGCGCCATAGCCCTGGATGGTGATGTCGAAGAAATCGGCGCCGGCCATCGCGGGGCCGGGCAGGATCGCGACCTCGCCGTGGTTCAGATCGGGCGCGTTGTGCAGCCCATAGACTTCATCGCAGGGAAATTTCTCGAACAGCCCGTCCTTGATCATGGCGCGGGCGCCGCCGAGGCCCTCTTCGGCGGGCTGGAAGATGAAATGCACGGTGCCGTCGAAATTGCGGGTCTCGGCGAGGTAGCGCGCGGTGCCGAGCAGCATGGTGGTGTGGCCGTCATGGCCGCAGCCATGGAAGCGGCCGGGAATGGTCGAGCGCCATTGCAGATTGGTGTTTTCTTCCATCGGCAGCGCGTCCATATCGGCGCGCAGCCCGATGCGCTTGCCGCTCGAGCCCTTGCCCCTGAGCACTCCGACCACGCCGGTGACCCCGAGCCCGCGATGCACTTCAATGCCCCATTGCGTGAGCTTGTCGGCGACGATGCCGGAGGTGCGGACTTCCTCGAAGCCGATCTCGGGATGGGCGTGCAGATCCCGGCGGATCGCGGTGAGTTCGTCGGCAAAGCCTTCGATAAGGTCGATGTTGGGCATGTCTGTTATCCGATGGCAGGAGAAGGGGCAGAAAATGGTGCAGGAGATTGTGAGCGTGATTTGACGGGTGCAACAAAAGCAGGACCGTTCGGCTTGATCCGGATGCCCGGACGCAAGCTCGTCCACGGCAATGCGGCGCTGTCGGCGGGCATCGCGCCGGGGGCGGCGCAGATGATCAGTTTTTCGGCGATCGGCTCGAAATCGGCGCGGAAATGCACCGAGCTCTTGTTGACGAGTATGGATTGCTCCGTCGGCTCGATGCCGACATAGCGATACATCGACTGGTCCGCGAGCTGCGCCTTGTGCGAACTCACGACCACGCGCACATCCCCAATCCGCAAACACGCCGACGGCCCCATATCCATGTCGCGGCCGCCGAAATAGGGGCCGGGTGCCACGAATTGTCCGTCGGACAGTTGCTCGACGATGAACGTCTCATGATAGGGCGCATCGCCCGGGATGCCCGACCTGCCGCCGAGCGCCAGCGTGACGGTGGCACCGACACCCGCCGCATGCGCTGTTTTGGCCGAGGCGGGATCCCAGATCACGCCGATCGCGGCTTTGGTGGCCTTGTTGCGCACCAGCGCCCGCAACATGCCCGTGGTGTCGGAATCGCCGCCGGCGCCGGGATTGTCCTGGGTATCGGCGATGATAATCGGCTTGCGTGCGCGCGTTGCCAGTTCCATCGCGTAGCGCACGCCATCGTCGGGCGTGTAGATGCGGCCGTCGAAATCGTCTTCGTGGCCGGCAATGATCGCGGTGATCTGATCCGCGGCCCGGTCGGCATCGGCCTGTGTCTTGCCATAAGCAAACACGCTAGGCCCGCAGTCGACAAAGTCCGCGGCCGGAAAGCCCGGCGCGAAAGACAGTGTCGGGACGGTTTCGCTCTCCAGCGTCGCAAGCGTCTGGTAGATGCTTTTGGTTGGCTGGTCATTGGTGCATTGCCAGCTGATCGGAATCAGGAACGGCAATTGCCGGAACGCCTTGGCGAAGCGTTGTCCGCTGCGCAACAAAAGCGCGAGATGACGGGCGGCGGCGCGGCCGGTGTCGGCCATATCGACATGAGGATAGGTGCGGTAGGCGATCAGTGCGTCGGCGTGTTCGACCATCGCAGGCGTGACATTGGCGTGCAGGTCGAGGCTGACCACCAGCGGCAGGTCGTTGCCGATCACCGCGCGCACGCGCCTCAACACTTCGCCCTCGCCGTCGTCGAGATGCTCGGTCACCATGGCGCCGTGCAGATCGAGATAGACGGCATCGAGCGGTCCGGCGTTGCTGATGCCGTCGATCATCACCTTCACGATGCGCTCATACGCATCCTGCGTCACATGGGCGGAAGGACTGGCCGCGGTGAAGATGGTCGGTATCAATTCCCAGCCGCTGGTTTCCGCCTGCCCGATAAAGCCCGCCAATCCGACATTGATGTTGCGGATGGTCCTGAGCACCTCGGCGCCCTTGACCATCGCCGGCCAGCCGCCGCCGTGCTCGAAATCGGCATAAGTAGCCTTGGTCGGCGCGAAGGTGTTGGTCTCGTGCAGGAAGCCGCCAACGGCGATACGGGTCATGAATTCTGTCTCGGCCAATGGTGCGTTCGCGCGACGTTAGACTCGTCATTGCGAGGAGCGCAAGCGACGAAGCAATCCAGTCTCGCATGGCCTCGCGCTATTTCTGGATTGCTTCGCTACGCTCGCAATGACGGTTATTGAGCGGCGGCAGCCACAGCCACCGGCCGAAAGTTCGCGAAATCCCACTCCCGTCCGGGGGCGGCGTCAAGCAGGGCACGGGTATAGGCTACTTGCGGATTTGTCAGAACTCGGGCCGCCGGGCCCTGTTCGACGATGCGGCCGTTCTGCATCACCGCGACGTCGTCGCAGATTTGTGCGGCGACGCGCAGGTCGTGGGTGATGAACAATAGCGCGATGCCGAGCCGGCTCTGGATCTCGTCGAGCAGTTCCAGCACCTGGGCCTGAACCGAAACGTCGAGCGCCGAGACCGCTTCATCCGCCACCAGCACGTCGGGATCGAGCGCCAGTGCCCGCGCAATGGCGATGCGCTGGCGCTGGCCGCCGGAGAACTGGTGCGGATAGCGCGCGATGGCATCGGCGGGCAGGCCGACCAGTTCCAGCAGTTCGCGCGCCTTGGCCAGCGCCAGCGCCCGCTTCATGCCGTAATTGATCGGACCCTCGGCGATGGTCTCGCCAATGGATATGCGCGGATTGAGCGAGCGGTACGGATCCTGGAAAATGATCTGGATGCGTTTTCGATGCGGCTGCAGCAGCCGTCGCGATAGTTCGGAGATTTCGCGGCCCACGAGGCGAATGCCGCCGGAGGTCGGGTCGATCAGGCGGACGATGCAGCGCGCGACCGTCGATTTGCCGGAGCCGCTTTCGCCGACAATGCCGAGCGTGCGGCCCTTGCGCAGCGTCAGCGTGACATCTTTTGCCGCCACCACCTCGCGGCTGCGCCCGAACAGCGAACGCTCGCGATAGACCTTGCCGAGTTCGTTGGCCTCCAGCACCACCGGTTCTCTCGATTCCGGCCGCGGCACGCGCGGGATCAGGCTCGGCACCGCCGACAGCAAATTGCGGGTATATTCCATCGAGGGCGTGCGCAGGATGGTGTCGAGCGCTCCGGTCTCTACCAGCCGGCCACGGCGCATCACCGCGACGCGATCGGCGATCTCGGCGACCACGCCCATGTCATGGGTAATGAACAGCACCGCGGTGCCGCGATCGCGCTGCAGGTCGCGGATCAGGGTCAGAATCTGCTTCTGCGTGGTGACGTCGAGCGCGGTGGTCGGCTCGTCGGCGATCAGCAATTTTGGTTCCAGCACCAGCGCCATCGCGATCATGATGCGCTGGCGCTGACCGCCCGACAGCCTGTGGGGATGGGATGCAAAGATCCGTTCGACCTCGGGCAGCCGCACCTGTTCCATCATGCCGAGGATGCGCTGGCGCCGGGCGCGCGCATCGAGGTTGGTGTGGACGCGCAGCACTTCGTCGATCTGGCGGCCGACCGGCACCACCGGGTTGAGCGCGGTCATCGGCTCCTGGAAGATCATCGCCATGGTGGTGGCGCGCAATTGCCGCAGTCGCCGGACGCTGGCGCCAAGAAGTTCCTCGCCGACCAGTTTGATGCTGCCGCCGGTCGGCGCCAGCGAGTCCTTTTGCAACAGACCCATGACCGTTAGCGAGGTGACGGATTTGCCCGACCCGCTTTCGCCGACCAGACACAGCGTTTCGCCCTCATGGACCGCGAGCGAGAGATCGTCGATGATCCGGTGGTCGCGAGGATTGTTGCCGAGACCGACCATGAGATGGTTGATGTCGAGGACGGGATTGGTCATGTCATCGTGCTCCGCCCTTGGGGTTCCGTCATTCCGGGATGGTGCGCTAGCACCAGACTCGGAATCTCGAGATTCTCCGATGTGCAATTGCACATCGTAGCTCGATGCTTCGCATCGCCCCGGAATGACGGCGCCGAATGACGTTGTCGCGCCGTCACTTCTTCCCCTCGCGCTGCTTCATGCGGGGGTCGAGCGCGTCGCGGGCGGCGTCGCCGATCAGGTTGACGCTCAGGATCGCGATCGACAGCAGCAGGCCCGGCCAGAAGATCAGCGACGGCTTGATCTGAAAATAGGCGCGGCCCTCGGCCATGATGTTGCCCCAGGTCGGCGTCTCCGGGCTGATGCCGGCGCCGAGAAACGACAGGATCGCCTCGGTAAGAATCGCCGACGCGCAGACATAAGTCCCTTGCACGATCAGCGGCGCAATGGTGTTCGGCATCAGATGCCGCCACATGATCTTCGGCAGGCTGGAGCCGACGGAAATCGCGGCTTCCACATAGGGCTCCTCGCGCGCCGACAGCACCACCGAGCGCACCAGCCGCGCGACGCGTGGAACTTCGGGGATCGTGATCGCGACCAGCACCGTGGTCAGGCTGGCGCCGGACAGCGACACCACGGCGATCGCGAGCAGGATGCTCGGGATCGCCATCAATCCGTCCATCACGCGCATCATCACCGCGTCGATCCATTTGAAGAAGCCGGAGACGAGGCCGATCAAAAGCCCGATGCCGATGCTGACGACGGCGGCGCCGAGGCCGATCAGCAGCGATATCCGTCCGCCGTACAGAATCCGCGACAGCACGTCGCGGCCATAGCCGTCGGTGCCGAGCAGGAACTGCGCGCTCGCGGGCTTCAGCCGTTGCGCCGGCGCCAGCAGCAGGGGATCGTGCGGCGAAAGCCAGGGCGCCAGGATCGCGGAGGCGATCACCAGCGCCAGGCAGATCGTGGCGGCGGTCATGATCGGCGTCGCCGTCAGAAATCCGAGCCGCGGCCGGTCTGGCGCGGTGAGGGTAACGGATGGCTCGGGGAGGGTTTCGATCGCCATCAGTATCTAACCTCAATAACGAATTCTGGGATCGAGCACGGTGTAGGCAACGTCGATCAACAGGTTGACCGCGACATAGATGCCCGACGTCAACAGGATCATGGCCTGGATCACCGGGTAATCGCGCGCCAGCACCGCATCGACGGTGAGGCGGCCGATGCCGGGCAGATTGAATACGCTTTCGGTGACCACGACGCCCGATATCAACAGCGCAAAACCGGTACCGATCACCGTGATGACGGGCACCGCGGCATTGCGCAGCGCGTGGCGCAACAGCACGCCGGTCTCGCCGATGCCCTTGGCGCGCGCGGTGCGCACATAATCCTCACCGAGCACATCCAGCATCGCCGCGCGGGTCATGCGCGCAATCAGCGCGATATAGATGAATGAAAGGGTACAGGTTGGCAGCACGATACGCTCGAAGAACGGTCCGAAACCTGCGGTGATGCTGCGAAAGCCCTGCACCGGCAGCCAGCGCAGGTCGATGGCGAAGATCTGGATCAGCACATAGCCGATCACGAACACCGGAACCGAGAAGCCGAGCACCGACAATCCCATCACGAAGCGGTCGATCCAGGTGCCGTGTTTCCACGCCGCGATCACGCCGAGCGGCACCGCGACCACGATGGCGAGGATGATGGTCGATACCGCGATGCTGATCGAGGGTTCGACCCGCTTGCTGATCATTTCCAGCACCGGCACGTTGGAAATCAGCGACACGCCGAGGTCGCCATGCAGCAATTTGCCGAGCCAGGTGAAGAACTGGCTATAGAGCGGCTGGTTGAGGCCCAATGAAGCGCGGATGCGCTCCAACTGCTCGGGTGTGGCGTTGTCGCCGGCCAGAATCGCGGCGGGATCGCCCGGGGTCAGCCGCAGCAGCAGAAACACGAACAGCGCCACCACGCCCATCACGGGAACGGCGGCCAGCACGCGGCGGAGCAGGTATCCGAGCATTGTGACGTCCGTGCCTCAGCCAAAGCTCACGCGTTCAATACGCGATTGTGAGTGCGCTTGCATCCAACACCATTCGACGGGTTCCTGCCCACTTTGCCTTCCAACGCGCTGCAAGCCCCGTGCCATTGCACGCGCAGATACCGATCACGACAGGTCATGCCGCGTGGCTTTCGCCGATCGACATCGCGCAGATGCGCGACAGATGCACATAGGGTAATCCTGTCTCGGTCGCCCAGGCATTGAACTGCGCCTGCACCTTGGCGAGGTCACCCTTCGACTTTACTTCTGCCGCGATATCCAGTCCGGCATCCCGCAGACAGGCTACCACGTCCTGCGACGTCACAAATCCGTCCCAGCCGACGAAACGCAGGAACATCTGTCCGGTATTGCCGCCGAGCCGGCTGCCACGCTTGGCGAGCAGGTCCAAGAGGCCGATCTGGTCGGAGGAAGGCCACTTCGCCAGGAATTTGCCGAAGCTGCCGTGTTCCCTGGCGATCTCCTGCACAAAGGCGGCGTTCTCGCGCACCGAGGCAATCTTGGCGCCGTTGCGGACGATGCGCGTATCGGCCAGCAGGCCTTCCCAGAAATCGTCGGGTTGAAACGTCAGCTTTGCAGGCTTGAAGGCGAGGAATGCCTGCTCGAATCCGGGCCACTTCGCCTCGATCACGCTCCAGGCGAATCCGGCGGAAAACACCCGCTTGGTCATCTCCGCAAGCATGTGGTCGTCGGAAAGTTTTGCCAGCGCCTTGAGGTCCGGTTTGTGCGGCAGCAGCTTCTCAAGCGCCTTCGGACCGCCCTTGCGTTGCGCGGCCCTGGCGCGAATGGTCTGGAACGGAATCATGCGGGATTTGTTGGGCGCTTTGGGCATCGCAGCACTTTACTCCAAGGTCGCCAGCAACCCGGCCATCAGGCGGCCGCGCTCGGCAAGGCTGTCGACTTCGATATGCTCGTTGAGCGTATGCGCATCGGCGCCGCGCACGCCGAGCCCGTCGAGGGTCGCAATTCCCATCGCGCCGGTGAAATTGCCGTCGGAGCCGCCGCCGGCGCTGCCGTGGGGAAGCTCAAGGCCCATCGCTTTCGCCACGCCGCGCGCCTTTTCATACAGCGCCATGGTTCCGGCATCGGGTTCCCACACCGGCCGCGTCACGCCGCGGGTTACTTTGAAGGTAACATCATCGGCGGTGCCCGACAGCGCCAGCATCCGCTCGACGCCGCGATCGAGATCGGCCTGGCGCTTGGCCATGCTCAGGGCCTCGCCGCTGCACGTGGTGGCGACGCAATTGACCCATTGGCCGCCATGCACGATGCCGACACTGAAGGTGCAATCCTCCGTGGTCATGGCGTCGATGGCGATAATCCGGCGCGCCATCTCGCGGATCGCGGAGCGGCCCGAGGACAGCGTCGCGCCGGCATGGCTCGGTTTGCCCACGGCCTCCAGGTTGAACCGCGCGATCGCGTAACGTCCGGTGACGACGCCATTGTTCGGCCGGCCCGGTTCGGGCACCAGCACATATTTGTTGCGCGCGGCTTCGGCCTCGATGAGGTCGCGCGTCGAGGGCGTGCCGACTTCCTCGTCCGGCGTGAACAGGACCGTGATCGGCAGCGGCGTCGTGAAGGCGGCGCGCGCCAATTGCCGGATCGCTTCCAGCGTCAGGTAATTGCCGCCCTTCATGTCGAAGATTCCGGGCCCGAAGCATTTGTTGCCGTCGCGCCGCCATGCGAGTTTTTCCAGCGTGCCGAGCGGATGCACGGTATCGAGATGGCCCGCGATCAGAATGCCGGGCTCACCCTGCCTGGGATGCGGAAAGCGCGCGCGGACGCAGCCGCCAAAGCCCTGCCGTCCGGCAATGCGTTCGATCGACGCGCCCATGATCGCCATCTCGCGCGCGGCGAGATCGAGCATGCGGTTGACGGCATTGGCGTCCCAGGTCGGGCTTTCGCATTCCACCCAGCTGCGCAAGCCCTGCAGCATGGCCTCGGAATCGAAGGGAAGATTGGCGGGGTTCATCGGATGGTTCTCTCCCGTTCGGAATGTCTGCAATGGCGCGCTTACGAGAATGACCGGCGGTGAATTTGTAAAGTGAAACATCCGGGAATGGCGAGCCCGCATGCGCGCCGGCCACAACCCGATTGACGCGCGGAGCGGCCGGTGCAAGTCTTGCATATGAAAGTCCTGAATATTCAGGAGTTACAGCGTGTTAGTGCGCCTAAATAACGGACCGCATGCATAACGAATGATCGGGTTTTGACCGGTTTCACGTCAGGAGAGATCAATGTTCCAGATTTCGCGTTGTACCCTGTCGGCGCTCGCCCTTGCGGCGGCGCTGGTGGGAACCTCGCCGGCCGATGCCAAGACCATCACCGCGGTGATGCATTCCGATCTGCGCGTGATCGATCCCGGTATTACCACGGCCTATATCACCCGCGATCACGGCTACATGGTCTATGACACGCTGCTGGCGGAGGACGCCAATTTCAAGATCCAGCCGCAGATGGCGGACTGGAAAATTTCCGACGACAAGCTGACCTACACCTTTACGCTGCGCGACGGCTTGAAGTGGCATGACGGCGCGCCGGTCACGGCGGAAGATTGCGTGGCCTCGCTCAAGCGCTGGGGCCGCAACGACGGCATGGGCCAGAAGCTGATGGATTTCACCGCCAGCCTCGAGGCCACCGACGCCAAAACCATCACGCTGAAACTGAAGGAGCCCTATGGCCTGGTGCTGGAGTCGATCGGAAAGCCGTCGTCGCTGGTGCCGTTCATGATGCCGAAGCGGCTGGCCGAAACGCCGCCTGGCCAGCAGATCAAGGAGCAGATCGGATCCGGTCCGTTCAAGTTCGTGCAGGCCGAATTCCAGCCCGGCGTGAAGGCGGTCTATGAGAAGAACAAGGACTACGTGCCGCGCAAGGAGCCGCCGAGCTGGACCTCCGGCGGCAAGGTCGTGAAGGTCGACCGTGTCGAATGGATCACGATGGCGGACGCGCAGACCGCGATGAATGCGCTGCAGTCCGGCGACATCGATTTCATGGAAAACCCGTCATTCGATGTTATTGCGATCCTCACGGCCAACCCCGACCTGAAAGTCGAAGTCCTCAACAAGCTCGGCTTCCAGACGCTCGGCCGGATGAATTTCCTTTATCCGCCATTCGACAACGTCAAGGTACGCCGCGCCGCCTTCCTGGCCATGAACCAGAAGGACGTGCTCGATGCGATGGTCGGCAATCCCGAATATTACCGGATATGCGGCGCGGTTTTCGTCTGCGGCACGCCGCTGGCGACCGATGTCGGTTCGGAATCGCTGGTCAAGGGCAACGGCATGGCGGAAGCCAAAAAGCTGCTCGCCGAATCCGGCTATGACGGCACGCCTGTGGTGCTGATGGCGCCCGGCGATGTCGTGACGCTGAAGGCGCAGCCGATCGTAGCAGCCCAGTTGCTGCGCGACGCCGGCTTCAAGGTCGATGTGCAGGCCACCGACTGGCAGACCGTGGTGACGCGCCGCGCCAGCCAGAAGCCGCCGAAGGAGGGCGGCTGGAACATCTTCTTCACCAACTGGGTCGGCGCCGATGTGGTCAATCCGGTTGCCAACGTGTCGGTCGGCGGCCGCGGCAAGAATGGCGGCTGGTTCGGCTGGCCGGAAGACGCCAAGGTGGAGGCGATGCGCGATGCCTTCGCGCGATCGTCCTCGCTGGACGAGCAGAAGAAGATCGCCGCCGAAATCCAGAAGGAAAACTATGACCAGGTGATCTACATCCCGCTCGGGCAGTTTCTGATTCCCAGCGCATGGCGCAAATCGCTCACTGGCGTGCTCGACGGTCCGGCCACCCCGATCTTCTGGAATATCGACAAGTCGGAGTAGGGCAAGCCTGAGCAGAGACGGATGGCGCGATGTCGCGCCGCAACCTGTCCCGCGCGTTTGCAGCGAGAGCGACGACGTGCTGCGGCCGCGCCCCGGCGAACGCGCGGCGGGCCGCAAAATCGCCTTCAAATTAGCTGACGGATGCCGGCCAATTCAGCTATCCTGCACGCCGGCCCCGCTGGCAGGGCCGAGTGCGGTTCCGTGTCCTTCCAGGAAGGTTGCTAAAATGCTTTTCGCAAGCCGGTTTGCCGCTGCTGCTGCGACGGCCTTGTTCCTTTTCGCGACAGTGGACCAGCCGGCCCAAGCGGCGTCGGGCAGTTGCGGGGACGCGGCTGAACTCTCGGTGTTGCCCTCGCCGATCGCGCCGTGGAAGGGCGCGCCGCTGCGCGTCATGGTCGTTACCGAGAAGCCGCTGG
>Ga0302326_10018270_pt1 | contig 14541 bp, 7 predicted proteins | sample Palsa_T0_3_FD_202264 | JGI IMG/M metagenome (GOLD analysis project Ga0302326, IMG submission 202264) | Peat permafrost microbial communities from Stordalen Mire near Abisko, Sweden - Palsa_T0_3 | ecosystem: Environmental > Terrestrial > Soil > Palsa > Peat permafrost | place: Sweden: Abisko... | reverse complement strand
TGCAGCAGGACACGCGCTACGAGGGTGCAATCGTGTTGCATCCGGAGAACATCAATCTGGTCGGTCGCGATGTGGATCCGATCGAAGTGCGAATGCGCATCGGCATGGTGTTTCAGAAACCCAATCCGTTCCCGACCTCCATATTTGAAAATGTTGCCTATGGGCTACGGCTGCGAGGGATACGAAACCGCGCGATTCTGGCCGAAGAAGTCGAGCAGGCGTTGCGGGGCGCTGCGCTCTGGGAAGAGGTCGGATCGCGCCTGCAGCAGTCCGCCATGGCATTGTCTGGTGGTCAGATGCAGCGCTTGTGCATTGCCAGAGCGTTGGCCACGAAGCCTGAGATCCTGTTATTCGATGAGCCCACCTCGGCCCTCGATCCAATCGCAACTGCCAAGATCGAGGAGCTGATTTCGACTCTGAGGGAGAAAGTCACGGTGCTCATCGTTACTCACAACATGCAGCAAGCGGCCCGGATTTCTGACTACACGGCTTTCATGTATCTTGGGGAATTGATCGAATTTGACGAGGCGGCAAAAATCTTTACGAACCCCTCCAAGAAGGCCACCGAAGACTACATCACCGGCCGCTATGGCTAACGCACCGCGTCGAAGTGAGCGTTGCTTGTCTTAGGCTCGCCGTGTCGCATGGCGATGGATGAAGCACCGTAGCCGACTCAATATTGGGATTTCCGACCCAAGATGACGCACGGGTCAATCTCGGCGTGTAGCATTACAGAATCGACTTGATGCAGCCGTAACCTCAAATCCAGCGAAAACCCAGCAACTGATCACTGGGCGGACAACGCAAGATTTGCGCTGCTGTCGCTAATGTGCGACGCGGCAGCGGCGGAGTGAGCCCGCCACACGCGCGTCGACTCCGTTCATGGGGTGCGAGCCAGCGTCTTTCTGGACCTTTGGGATCAAGTTGAGGCCCCTTGCCAGTGCGCTGTGCACCGAGTCGAAGCAGGCTTACCCCCGAAATGACAGATAATTTTGTAATGTTAAACCGCCGTTAGTAGTCGACCGGAAAACAACACCCGATTCATTTATCATGAGTTGCCTTGCTCGTTGGCCGCCTGCTGGTGACTGACGCCTAAAACGGCTTGCCATGGCCGACTGGTCCGCGGGGGTCCCACCGTCGACGAGCCTGGCACGGTTGCTGCACCATTGCCTGTGAGACGGGAGGGAACTCCTGAGCACCCGCAGCAGTGGTCGCATGCATTGAGGGTAGGTGATGTTTCAACGGAAGATTGGCGAATCGTGAATGACTGATCCAGTCGCACCGCCAGCTGCGCTCGCGATAGCGGCCAGTTTCACCGCCGAACCCATATTGCCGGCGTTGAACTTGCTGCTCGCCGAATCCCGGCTGCCGCTGCGTGCTGACTGTGCGCCCTACCATCAGGTATTCCAGGAGCTGTTGTCGGCCGATAGCCTCCTGGGGCGCAACGTGGGCGGCGTCGATGTGGTCCTGCTACGGCTTGAAGACTATGTCCGGGACACGGTCCAAATTAGTAAGGCCCGGGAAATCATTGCGCGTACGAAGCGCGAAATGCTTGAGGCACTCAAGCAGCATCTGGTTCGGGTCAGCGTGCCCACCGTGCTGGTGCTGTTCGCGCCTTCGCCGGCCGCACAAGCTGAATTGCGCGAAGATCTGGAAGCGGCCACCAGGCAACTGGAGGCCAGCATAAGAGCCGAACTCCCGACCGTGCAGCTGATTGCGTCTCGCGACATTGACGCACTGGCTAGCCCTGACAAATTCGATAGTGCTCGAGATGAGCTGGCGCATATCCCGTACACCGACGAGTACTTCGCGGCACTCGCGCTGGCGCTGGCGCGCCGCGTCCACATGCTGCGCGTTCCGGCGCACAAGGTGCTGGTGCTGGACTGCGACAACACCATTTGGAAGGGGGTCGTTGGCGAAGATGGTGTCACCGGCATCAGCTTGCCCGAGCCACTGTTGAAGGTTCAGTGGTTTGCAGTTGAGCAGCAGTCGCGTGGCGTGCTGATATGCCTGGTCAGCAAGAATGCCGAACATGATGTCTTGGAGGTCTTCGAAAGGCGCGAGGACATGGTGCTGCGCGCCGAGCATGTCGTCGCGCACCGTATTAACTGGGAGCTCAAGTCCAGAAACATCTCCAGCCTGGCCCGCCAGCTCAATCTCGGGCTGGATTCTTTCGTCTTCATCGACGACAACCCGGTCGAATGCGCTGAGGTGCGCTCTGCATTACCCCAGGTTGCGACGCTGCAACTACCGGCTGACGACAAAATCGAGGGTTTTCTTGCCAACCTTTGGGCGTTTGACAAAGTCTCGGTCACCAGCGAGGACCTGCAGCGCACACGCATGTATCTGGACAACGCAGCGCGTCAGGAGCTTGAGAACTCCGCCACCGATATGGTCCAGTTCATGGCCGCGCTTGAGCTCGATATCGACATTGGCGTCCCTGATGACACGCAGTGGCCCCGCGTAGCGCAGCTCACCCAGCGGACCAATCAGTTTAATTTTACAACGGTCCGACGAACTGAAGCCGAGATACGTGCGGCTCAAGCCGGCGGCGCCATTGTTCTACGCGTCAATGTTCGCGATCGCTTTGGTGACTATGGACTGGTCGGGGTGGTCGTAGCCACGGCATCCGGTGTCGAGCTGGTGGTTGACTCATTCCTGCTCAGCTGTCGTGTGTTGGGTCGCGGCGTAGAGCACGCGGTAATGCGAATGCTGGGTGAGGTGGCACGCGAGCGTAATCTCGCAACGATTGTTCTGCCCTACATCGCGACAGCCAAGAACGAACCTGCTCGCGCTTTTGCTGAGAGCGTCGTTGCGCAGTTCGGCCACGCGCAGGCTTCTGGGACGGTCTATCGCATTGCTGCAGCGTACGCCCGCGCGATCGAACACAAGCCTGGCCAGGACCCCGAAGCCGTCGTTCAGGCGCGCAAGTCAGATGAGAAGAAGAACGTCGCGACGGCGGCGTCGCCTGCGCATTCCTCTACGCGCAGCGCTTCAGAGCTCTATCGAAAGATGGCGCTAGAGATGACCAGCGGGCGTAGCGTAATTGCCGCGCTTCAGGCCAGCACGCGGCGGACGCGTACACTGCCCGGAAGTGCCTCACAGCCGGCAACGCAGACCGAGCGCACGCTTCAGGGGTTGTGGCAGGAACTGCTCAACATCAAGCCGATTGGCGTCGATGATGATTATTTCGCCCTCGGGGGCACGTCATTGTTGGCCGCCCGCATGTTTTCTGAAATTGCCAAACGTCTTCGGGTCAAGTTGCCGCTCACAAGCATTCTTGAGGCTTCGACAATTCGCAAGATCGCAGCGCGCATTGATAAGCAGACCTTTGGGCGTCGCGATGTCCTTGTCCCGCTCAAGAGCGGTGGGGGAAAGCGCAATCTGTTTCTCATCCATGACGGCGATGGAGAGACGCTTCTTTATCTTAATTTGGCGCGGCGCTTGCCGAGCGATGTCAGCGTATTTGGCGTAGAACCGCTGCGCGCCGCCCGTGTACCACTTGCGCACGCCCGGATCGAGGATATGGCGGCGTTCTATATCAAGTGTATTCGCGAAGTACAGCCGGCGGGCCCCTATCTGCTGGGCGGCTTGTGTGCTGGCGGCGTGATTGCTTATGAAATCGCACTGCAGTTAAAACGCGCTGGTGAGCCGGTGGAATTGGTGGCAATACTCGATGCGGCTGCTCCGGGAGCCAAGAAGCGAGTAGGGCGCATCACCAAGCTGCGAGTAGATCGTCTTAAAGGTATGGTCGCCGATTTGCGTTCAGATCAGCAATCAGCAGCGGCGGCGTACTTCAGCATCGCCAAAGCCGCCGCCCGCAAGGTATTCAATGCGTTAACTTGGGAAGCTTCGCAGCGCGCCGCACGGCTCTATCGACGGGTGCGGTTTGATGTGTTGCGGCTTGTGCTCTCCAAGCGAATGTCCTGGCCGCCGTTCATCCGAGAACTTACGGTTCGGGAGATTTACGATACGGCGGAGACGCATTACGGCCCAGGCAACAGTGTGGGTCGTGGCGTTGTGCTTGCGAGGGCGCTGCGCGCGCATCCTGACTTGCTGGGTGACGATGCCTATCGCGACGTCTACGCTGATGAGCATTTTGGCTGGCGGGCGGTTGACCCATCGTTGGTTGTGATCGACGTGGAGGGAGGGCACTCCAGCATGCTGCAGGAGCCATTCGTCGCCTCGCTGGCCAATGCATTGGGACCAATCGTTGCTGGGACGCAAGCGCTATAAGAGTGCCTTCCTTCAGTAGAGCTCAGGTGGATCAAGCGACACGCCACGGGCAGCCACCGTCAGGTTCCCACATAGGCTCTGAACGGCACTGCCTGGCAGACGGAAGCCGTCCTGGATGCTCGGTTGCCGGCGATGGATAGGGCATCCCTTCAAGTGATTTGGGCAGCGCTGCTTCCTGATCACGCTGTGGTCGAGGCGGGGAGCTACTCGAGCTCAGCACAGCCGGGCGGTGCCTCGGAGCAACTGGCCACAGCAGGCATGCAGGATTCGCGGCGTCTGGAGTTCCTAAGCGGCAGGCTCTATGCGCGAAAGGCGCTCGCTGCGCTGGGCCGCGAGCCGATCGATATCCCAATCGCGATCGATCGAGGCCCGCAATGGCCGGAAGGAGTCGTTGGCAGCATTACGCACACCCTGGGTTCTTCGGGCGGTTGGGCGAGTGCTGCGGTGAGTTATGTGGCCACTGTTAGCTCGCTTGGCATCGACATGGAGTGCAGCGAGAACCTTGATGCACGCGCTCTCGATGTGGTGCTCACGTCGACGGAGCGGGCCTTTCTCATGAATGTCCCGCCGGCGCTCCGATTCCGAGAAGCGAGTCTGTTCTGGTGCGCAAAGGAGGCGACTCTCAAGGCGGCGCGCGGCGTGACCGATCCGAGCGAGGTGGAGATCCAGCTATCTAAGTCGGGTGAGCAATTTCGCGCGACCAGGAGGTCGGCGCAACAGAACGCGCGGGAAGACGCGTGGGTGTTCGAAGGGCGCACTTCCTACAGCGATGGATTTGCATTCGCTGTAGCCTACCGGTGACGCTCCAGGGGCTCAGCCTCTAAGAGTTCCAGAGCCGATGAATTGCCTTGCATGTGTTTCGGCCATTGCGCGCTAGGTGCCGGCATTCGCGGGCTGTGCAGGCGGCGACGGCCAGCTGCGCAGGCGGTCACTGACCAGACGGCCGAGCGATGCGGATTCCGTACGTATTAGGTCACGGTGCGTGCCAGGGAGTTCCAGAATCTGCAAGTCAGCCAAGTGCACAGAGCTCCAACCGAGGTCGATTGTCCACCGTGTGTCGCGATACTCATCGCGCGCACGCACGAGCACTACCCGAGCACGACTTGGCGGCGGTCGATAGCCTCTCGAGGCGAAAATATTCAAATCGTTAACGTTTCTTAGCCATTTTGGAATGGGGTTTCCGCGGGCTGTCAGGGCTGCATAGGCCTTCGAGAAAAATTTGCTGATTACGGTTTCTCGAAACCACCGTACTCTTTGCGGTCCGGTTATCAGCGTCCGTAGGTGCCTCGTCCACGTGATGAGCTTGCGTCTGATCTTGGCCGAACGCGATTCGCGGGCAGTGACCGAAACCAATTGGGACACCAGCGATGTGTCCACCATGCCTAGAAACCCCACCGAGTAGCCGGACGCGGTCAGCTGGCTCGCCATTTCATAAGCCACAAGGCCACCAAATGAGTAACCCAGCAAATGGACAGGGCCGGAATGGTCGAGCGAGCGCACGGCACGCACACAGCCCGCCGCGATGCTTTCGATCGACAGCTGCGCTGACTCGGCATGCACCTGCTTCAGATTGATGCCGTAGGCAGCGCAATCGGCTGGAAGATGGGGAATCAGATTCCGAAAGATCTCGGCATCGCCATCGGAGCCTGGCAAGCACCAAATGGATCCGGCATCGCCGCTCGGGTGCAGAATCGTCAAGCGAGGAAGTGCAGACTGCGACGTTTGCAAGATAGTCTCTGGCGCGGCGGTGCGCTTAGTGCGGTAGCGCGGCCGAATCAGGTCAATAATTCGTCATGCAGGATACGGTTCAACGCGACGCGCGATGAGCTTCGACTAAAGACGTGGTCGGCGTCGTCCACAATATGCAGGGCGAAACCCTTTCTCAAACGCGTCAATGAAGATCCCGCCTGGATCTTCAGCAGATCAAGACCGGCCTCACCGCGCGCGAACACCATGACCACTCGCGTGCCTCGGGCATCCACATCCTCAAGCTCGCGCCCTAAATCGTTCGAGATCGGAATATGTAAATGGCGGGCGAGGTTACGCAGCCGCGATTCGAGCGCTAGCAGCAGCCGGCGTCCGATAATTCTCAGCACGTAACCGTGGTTGACCCTTAGAGTCAACACCTTCTTCCACGTGGCTGTCGATAGCAGCAAATTTCCATAAACACCGGGCCCAGATACAACCTCCACGAGCTGCATGTCCAGAACGGTCATGCCTTCCTTCCAGAAGTAGTTTTGGGGATTGATCAGCAGCAATCGTTTGACCGGAAGTGCGAGCGTTCCGGCACGAAGTGCGTGGTAGGCGCCTGAGCACAGGCCGCCAATTGTAATATCCTCAATTTGAAAGCTTGTCTGAATGAGCGCAATTGCAGCGCTGATGTCGTTCATGGCCTGTGGCGGAAAGACTTCGTCGGTGGGGCGGTTAGGGCGCGTGGCGCTGTCGCCTATCCCAGCCAGATCGAACCGCAGCACGACGAAACCGTGTCGCGCCCAGTCCCGCGCCAGTTCGACATACATGCGATTGGCCCCAATATGGAAATCGGCGCCGGCATTCACGAGCACGATCGCGCGGCGTGGCTGGTTTGGCGGCTGTGGTTCTGTAAGGATGCCAAATAGCGCCCCATCATCGCCGAAGGCGATGGGCCGCTCTGTCAGGGTCGGCGTTTGTGCTTTCTCCGCGTGGGCGTCGGTTGCTATCCGGAGCAAGAGGGTTTGATCGCCATCCTCGTGCAGCGTGCTTGGCGACTCGGCTCTCACGTTGGACGCGCTAGAAGCCGCAGGCAGCCAATCGAAGCTCGCCTTCAGTATGGCTGCGGGAACACTGGCGAATTGGGGCGCGGTCATGATCATCTCAACCACACCTGGTAGTGCGGCGTACTTGACGCATTCGCCGCGCGATATCAGGGCGTCAGCCCAGGTTCTGCTGGTTGGCAGCCGCTCGTTATCGATAATAAGGGTTCGCGGAGCCAGCGTTTCTTCCGAACGGGTCAAGTCACAGGCCGCCAAAGATGCTGTCGTTGCAGCCGACATGCAGAAGCCGCTGACCTCCAGGTGCCCGCCCGCAGACTTCTTGGTGGACGCTTCCGGGCGTAATCCTGCATCTGCTTCGGCGTTCCGGGCCATCGATGCAGCAAGCTGAGTGGTTCTGATCTCGCTGAGGTAACGGCGCCCCGTGAGCACCGGAGCGATCATGATGAGGGCGTCTGCATAAACGGTCGTGGAGGCAAGAGCCGCGAGCAAGGCGCCCAGGCGGATTCCGACCAGAGCAATGCGGGTAACGCCGGTGCGCCGCCGAAGTTGTTCGGCCGCTGCTTGAATATCCTTAACCCAAGCCTCCAACTGGTCAGCTTCCGGCGCGAGATCCTCCGAATCGCCAGTGCCTCCGTAGTCGAAGCGAATTGCGGGGATCCCCAGCTTGGACGCCTGCTCGGCGAAGCTACGAAGACTCCGATGGGCGCAAATGGCCTCGTAGCCGAAAGGAGCGCAAAGGACTAAGCCTACGTCGGAGCCGGCCTGCCGTTCCGGCCGGTGTAACCAGGCAAACAGCCGACGTGACTCCGAGCTGAAGTAGAACGGCAGCGTACCGCTCTTGTCGGGTCCATGGGCTACGGTGGCTTTGAGTTCAAGACCCATAGCGAGAATGCGGCACCCTATGGCATCGGGTCGGTTGTAGGAACGTAAAGCCTCGCCAAGCCAGCAAGTGTAGACAGATAAGGCTAGGGTAGCTGGAAGCCCCTCTCATCTCTGCAAGCCTCAGCAGGGGAGGCGACGCGGTTCGCGTATCAGGACGAGCGCACCCACATGGGGCTCGTCGATAAGGACCTGGGAAACTAGAAAAAACCCTTAATTCTCTGAAAGTTATGATGATTGTCTTCCGGGTACAGCGACAGGCTGTGCGGTCCGCTCCGGCGCGCCTGCCAATCCGTCGGCTATGGCCATTGGTCCTTTTGGCAGCGCATTCCCCTGCACTCGCCCCCCTGCTGCGCTGAATTGTATCGCGGGTAGCCGAAAGCTGCGTGCACGGTGGGTCGACTTCTACATAAGTAAAATTATGATGGATTTGACACCTGGCGCTGCCCAGATCGGGGTGCTTTTCAGCTCGAGCGATCGCTAGCGCAAAAACCAGTCTACCGCGTCTGAGATGCCGCGCCGCCGGAGCGTTTCAAGATCGGAGACCGGCTTCCAGCCGAGCACCTGCTCGCTCATTGCACCGTTGTAGCGCGCCTTTTGGGATTGGCATTGCCAATCATGCAGGGTTGGCCACCGGCGGTTTCCATGGCGAACCGCATTCTTGGCCAATTCCTTTACAAGATCTGCCGCAAAGTAGCGCCATGCAGGGCGCGGCCGCGCATCGATAAGCGTTGCCATCTCCTGGCCCAAAGTTTGTACATACTGCTGCGCGCTCATCAGCGGCGGGCTGGTCAACAGCAGCGTCTGACCTTCAATACCCTGAACTAGCAGCGTGCGAACCAACGCCTCGGCCACATCGTCCACAAGGACCAGCGGCAGTGGATTTGCACCATCGCCCCAGTAATCGACACGGGTTTCGCTAGCAAAACGCCCGATGCCAGGATGTGCTGGCGGGCTTCCTGGCCCGATCACTATGCCGGGACGGACAATGACCACCGGCAGACCCCGGTCGCGGCGCAGCTGCTGCAGCAGCGCCTCACAGGCCGCTTTCGAGCGCGCGTAGTGGCCACGTCGGTTAATGGCGCGATCCACAGGTGTCGTGTTATCGATTACTGTGGATGCGTGGGCTGAATCGTACGAGGCAATCGTGCCGGTGTAGATGAAGCGACGCACACCAGCTGCTAGCGCCGCTTCAGCGAGTACGCGCGTCGGTGCAATATCGCCATCGACATAGTCCTGCCAGCGCTTTCCCTCGCATTTGGCCAGATGGTAGACCGAGTGAATTCCCTTCAGCGCCTCGGCCGCACTGGCGGCATCGCCGTGTGATCCTGCGAACAGTTCGACCGGTAGGTCACCCAGTTCAATGGCGGCGGCGCGCGGATTGCGCGTCATGACCCGAACACTGTAGCCCTGATCAGTCAGTTTTCGCACTAGCCGGCGTCCGATGAATCCCGTGCCGCCGACCACCAGCACATCCGGCGCCTTCGCGGGTTTAGGCTGCGGCACTGAGACGCTTTGCGTGCTGGGCCTACCGGTCTTTGCCGCACGGGATACCTGTTCGCAAAGCCGGACGACGTCAGTGGCAAAGCGGGCGCTGTGGCGAGTATCGAGATTCTCAACCCCACCTTGGTAAAAGGCGCGAATGCTTCGAAAGATACTGTCCTCAAATGGGTTGGCATCTGGCCCCTTCGAGAGCGCGGATTTCAGCCGGCGCCGCCGATCGCGCGTTGCCTGCTTGTCAAGTGCATGGCCGGCAGCCGCCGCGACCTCATAGGAGTCAAAGATGGGATTGTCGGTCACTGTCAGATCGCGCCAGAAAATATCGCGACCAAAATCCAACTGCGCGCTGCCTCCGCGACCGCGCACGCGTAACAGCCGGTCAGCCTGTCCGGATGTAATTGATATTGACAGTGCAACCGTTGTGGCTTGAGCCTGCGCGATCGCGGTCCAGTGTCGATAGACCAGCTGCTGGGCTGGCAATTTGATGGGATTGGCCGCGATGGCGCTCGCTACTTCGGGTAAGCCCACCAGATCGACGATAAATGCGCCGAGGTGGGTGCCCAGCTCGAACAGGATGTTTGCCGGTGCTGCAAGCATCCAGCTATCGAACGGCCCAAATTGCAGCAACGGCAGCGCAAAGTGCCAGTTCGCGGCGATATGATCGATGCGACCGAGTGCGCCTGATCGAAACTCGTTTCGTAGCGCCTCGTAGCCTCTGGAGAAGAGGAAATTGTGGTTTACGGCGGCGATTACACCCAGCCGCTCCGCATTAGTGCACAGCGCCTCACATGCACTGCTGTCCAGCCCCATAGGCTTTTCCAAGAACACGGATTTTCCGGCTTCAATGAGCTGCATGGCCGCATCCACATGTGCCGCCGGTGGCAGCAGGACATGCACCACATCGCAGTCCGAAGCCGCCAGCTCAGAGAGTGAAGTCAGAACATTGGGTATGCCATACAGCTCGGCTGCACGCTGCGCGCGCCCGCGTGACACATCGCAGACCGCATGCAAGGCGACGCCGGGCGTGGATAGAAGCGCCTTCGCATGAGAATCAAGGATGTAGCCTGCGCCCAGCAGGCCAATTCTGCTCCGGTCGCTCACAACGCTATCTCTTCGTCCGCGCGGCGAAACCTGCTAGCTGCGTGTCGACCGGACGGATTCGAATAAGCTTTAGGCGATGTCGTGGATCGGGTGGCAATTGCTGCGCTCAATCTCATGTAGTGCCCGCTCCCTTGTACTCGATCAGACGTGAGGCGCGGCCGCGCAGGCGATTGAGATGATAATCCAGCAGGCCAAAGAACTGCGGAATCTTGCCCACCATCAGCAGAAGTCCCGAGGCGCAGGCGACGGGGAGCCGGAGCCCGCGACGGCGCTGACGAATTGCGAGCCGCAGCGAATTCAGCAGCGTAAGTCCAATGACAAGCACCGTTACGATGCCCCAGCGTAGATCCAAGGTCGTCGCCGCGATCGCTGCGATCAACGCCAGGGCAGGAAGTAGCGCGCCCCACATGACGATGCCGCGCACAATGCGCGGCCAATTCGGGTCGCGCGCATCGGGGTGTAAGAACGCCATCTCACCGTAGCCGTGCCCGGAGCGGCGGGTACGTTTCCACCACTGAGAAAAACGCGTGATGGCCGCATCGTGAAGAGTCATATCGACATCGATCCGATGCAGTATCCAGCCAGCTTTACGTAGCCGCATCGCTAGCTCCGTATCCTCACCCGCGATCATTTTGGGATCGTAGAAATTGACAGCACGCAAGGCCGCGACCCGAAACAGCGCGTCTCCGCCGACTCCATTGGCCACGCCGACCGGCACATTCCATTCATCATCGCACAGAGCGTTGTAGAGGGATCGGTCCGGATGGCGTTCGCGCCGACGGCCAAACACCAGCGCTAAACTGGGATTCTCTTGCAGTCGGGCGATGGCTGCAGCGATCCAACCTTCGCGTATCTCGCAGTCCCCATCGACCATCTGGACGAATTCGAGATCCGGCTCGTCCTCGAGCAAGCGCGTGAGTCCGGCGTTGCGAGCTCGGGCAGCGGTGAATTCTGGCGGGACCGCAAGCTCTACAACGACTACGCCTTCGCTACGAGCCAGGGCTACGCTACCGTCGGTAGATCCTGAATCGACGTAGATGCGATGAGGAATACTGCGTACCGATGCCAGGCATCGAGCCAGGCGTGCGCCTTCGTTGCGACCTATGACCACCAACCCAAGCTTTCCCGTTTCCGGCATGGACCTACTGTTTATGTGATTGCGCAGCCGGCAGGCTGCTGAAGGCGCCACATGCGACCTGCCATGGCGCGTGAATACCGCCCCGAATCGTCGCAGGTAGGCACGGGGCGTGCAACCACAGGCCCTTCACTATTTGACGAATACTGCACTTCCTGTGACGCACCTTGCGGCATGGAGGCAATCCGGGCGCATGACGGGCTCGATGGCGGCTGTCACGTGCGAGGGCTCGCAAGCACATGCCATAACCCAATATTCCCGCGGCGGAACCGAAACCTCGGGCGTGGTTACGGATAATTGTGGCTCAACTGCCGGTTTTCCATCGTTCCGGATCAGTCACAGAACATTCTCGTTTCATCATCAATGTCAGGTCGCCGGGTTGTGTTATTTTCCCCACTCTCGATAGTGCGGGCCGACCCGCTGGCGAGGCTCCGCTCGGCGCACGTGGGGCCTCCCCAAACGCCCTGCAAGCGAGAGCGATATGGAGTTGGAAAAGGCAGAGCCCAGCTTTGAAAATTGCTTATTTCGTCAATCACTACCCGAAGGTCAGTCACAGCTTTATCAGGCGCGAAATCCTCGCCCTGGAGCGTCGCGGCTTTGAGGTGCAACGCCTGGCGCTGCACGGCTGGAAAGAACCGCTGCCGGATGCCGAAGATCAGGCCGAACGCGGCAAGACCCGTTATGTGCTGCGTCAGGGCGCATTCGGGCTGCTGCTCCCGATGCTACGGGTCTTGTTGACGGCGCCAATTCGTCTGCTGGGGGCGCTGGACAAAGCGTGGCGCATTTCGGGCAGCTCCGCGCGCCCGTGGCCCTATCATATCGCCTACGTGGCTGAGGCCTGTCGCATCCTGCCCTGGTTGAAGAGCGCTGGCGCACAACATGTGCACGCGCACTTTGGGGATAACTCGGCGGCAGTGGTCATGTACGCGCGAATGCTGGGAGGACCGCCGTACAGCTTTACCGTGCACGGTCCGGCCGAGTTTCAGGCACCGACGGCCTTGGGTGCGAAAGTCCACGATGCCGCCTTTGCTGTTGCAATCAGCAGTTTCGGCCGGAGCCAGCTGTATTTGCATTGTGCCTATGAAGACTGGCCGAAGATTAAAGTGATTCATTGCGGACTCGAGCGCAGCTTCTTCGAGGGTGTGTGCGCTGGAGCCGGTGACTCGCGTCGATTTGTATGCGTTGGCAGGCTGTGCCGCGAAAAAGGGCAGTTGTTGCTGATCGAGGCAGTGGCGCGGCTTCGCGAGCGCGGTGTTGATCTGGAGCTCTTGCTCGCCGGTGATGGTCCGATGCGCGGTGAGGCCGAGCGCTTGATTGCTCACTATGACCTAAGGCAGCAGGTGCGGATCAGCGGCTGGATCAGCAGCGAGGAAGTGAAGCAAGAGATTCTGGCCTCGCGGGCACTCGTGCTGCCGACCTTCGATGAGGGCCTACCTGTCGTATTGATGGAGGCACTTGCCTTGTGCAGGCCGGTCGTGACCACCTACGTAGCGGGTATTCCTGAGCTCGTGAGGGCAGGGGAGAACGGCTGGCTGATTCCTGCCGGTTCCGTTGAGGAGCTCTCTGCGGCCCTGGAAGCATGCCTCGCTGCCTCGCCGGAGATTTTGCAGCGCATGGGTGAGGCCGGGCGCGAGCGGGTACGCGCGCGACACGCGATAGACATCGAGGCGCAAAAGCTTATCGAACTGTTCGGCGCCGACGCACCCACACGCTGACCCACGCCAGACGCATGTTGAACCATTGTCTAGCGTTTGCGCGGGCCCGACGCCGGACTGCCAGCGGATGGTGAATCTGCTCACGGACCTGCTCGGACTGGCCGCATTGCTGCTGCTGATTCCGGTCGTGGTGCTATTTATTGAGGTGTCTCTGGCGGGCACTGCGAAGCCCGCAGTGAACGCGCGGTTGTCCGCGCCGCGGCCGCGACTTGCCATCTTGATGCCGGCGCATGACGAGGCCGTGCTCATTGCGGCGACCGTGGCTGCCGTGCAGCCTCAGCTGCAGCCTACGGATCGGCTGATTGTCATCGCCGACAATTGCTCGGATCTGACGGCGACGCTGGCACGCACTGCCGGCGCCGAAGTCATCGAGCGGACGGATACGGTGCGGCGCGGCAAGGGTTATGCGCTTGATTTTGGGATTCGGCACCTAGAAGCAGCGCCGCCAGAGCTGCTCGTTATATTGGATGCGGACTGTCAGCTCGGGGAGGACGCGCTCGATCGGCTGGCAGCCTGCAGCGCCCGCACCGGCAGACCCGCGCAGGCCTTATATCTGATGAATGCGCCGCCCAATGCGGGTCGGATGCAGAAGATCGCGGCCTTCGCCTGGGTGGTCAAGATTAAAGTTCGATCCAGCGGACTCCACACCCTTGGGTTGCCCTGTCAGTTGATGGGGACCGGGATGGCTTTTCCCTGGTCGAGCATTCACAACGCCGAGCTTGCCAGCGGCCATATTGTTGAAGACCTTAAGCTCGGTCTTGATCTGGCGCGCGCTGGTCAACCCACACAGTTTTGCCCGGAGGCGCTGGTCACCAGCACCTTTCCGGAATCGGCCGAGGGCGCCCGCACGCAACGCGCGCGCTGGGAGCATGGGCATCTGAGCGTCATTCTGAGTGAAACGCCGGGGTTACTCTGGAGTGCACTACGCCGGCGCGATGTGAATCTGCTGGCACTGGCCCTCGACTTGAGCGTGCCGCCACTGGCGCTGCTCGCGCTGCTGATCGCCGTCAGCTGGGTGCCGAGTGGGATTCTCTATCTGGTAACGGGGGCCTCGTTTCCGTTCTCGACCGTGGTTCTGGCGAGCATCCTGTTTGTAGTGGCGGTGCTGCTCTCCTGGGTGCGTTTTGGTCGCCACATTCTGTCTGCGCAGGATCTTGCGATGGCGGCGCTTTATCCGCTGTGGAAAATCCCGCTCTATCTGCGCTTCCTGGTTGCGCGCCAG
>Ga0302326_10018268_pt1 | contig 14542 bp, 13 predicted proteins | sample Palsa_T0_3_FD_202264 | JGI IMG/M metagenome (GOLD analysis project Ga0302326, IMG submission 202264) | Peat permafrost microbial communities from Stordalen Mire near Abisko, Sweden - Palsa_T0_3 | ecosystem: Environmental > Terrestrial > Soil > Palsa > Peat permafrost | place: Sweden: Abisko... | reverse complement strand
GAGCAGTTGACCAAAGGCGATCAGTTCAGCGTCTCGGGGTTCTCCTGGTCGCCGGACGGGAAGCGCATCGCCTTCGCGGCGACTCGCGATCCCGATCTGGGCTCGCAGGACAGCGAGCAGATCTACATCTTGGATCTGACCGATTTGCACGTTCGCAAACTGTCGGACTCGGGCGGCCCCAACAGTAACCCGAAATGGTCGCCCGACGGCAAGCAGGTGGCCTACGCGACCGCCGACGGAGACCCATTCTTCTTCTACTCGAATCGTTATATCGCCGTGATTCCCGTGGATGGCGGCGCTACGCGGGTGCTCACAAAAGAGTTCGATGAGAATGCCAACCTCATCGACTGGGGCACGGACGGGATTTACTTCGGAGCGTCGCAGAAGACGAACGCCCACGTGTATCGCCTGGACCCGGCCAGCGGAGCCATTCATCGCCTTACCGGACCCGATCAATACTCGGCGCAGGGAGGGTCGTTCACCAAGGACCATCGCACCATGGCCACCACCGGCGCTGCGCCCAATCATTTTCCGGAGGTGCTGGTCTCGCCGACGGAGAGTTTCGCTCCCCGATATCTGACAGACGTTGCCGCCCAGTGGAAAGATTTTCAGCTGGCCACCCGCGAAGTGATTGAGTGGAAGTCGTCGGACGGGAACCTGATTGAGGGCGTTCTGATTAAGCCCGCTGACTATGACCCGGCGCGAAAATATCCTTTGCTGGTGGTGATCCATGGCGGTCCTACCGGCGTAGACACGCCGGTGATGAGCGCGGACAGGTACTATCCGGTGGAATTGTTCGCCGCTAAAGGCGCTCTCATTTTGAAGCCGAACTATCGCGGCTCGGCCGGCTATGGGGCCAAGTTTCGCTCGCTCAATGTGCGCAATCTGGGAGTGGGCGACTATGCGGATGTCCTGGCGGGAGTGGATTCTCTGATCGCGAAAGGCCTGGTGGATAAGGACCGTGTGGCGTCGATGGGCTGGAGCGAAGGTGGCTACATCTCGGCCTTCATCACCTGCTACAGCGACCGCTTCAAGGCCGTCTCGGTGGGCGCCGGCAGTTCGGACTGGCTGACTTGCTATGTGAATACCGACATCCATCCGTTCTCGCGCCAGTATCTGAAAGCTACGCCTTGGGATGACCCGGAGATCTACCGCAAGACTTCACCCATTACTTACGTCAATCGCGCCAAGACTCCTACTCTGATCCAGCAAGGCGATCAGGATAAGCGCGTGCCGCCGCCGAACTCTTACGAGCTCTACCAGGCGCTGAAGGATCGCGGCGTGCCGGTGAAGTTGATTTTCTATAAGGGATTCGGCCACCCCATCAACAAGCCTAAGCAACAGCGCGCGGTGATCGAGCACAATTACGAATGGTTCAGTAAGTACATCTGGGGTGAGGAAGTGTCGGCGGACACCTCCGGCAACAAATAGTTTTTGCTCAACTCGAGAGCAGCCCGGGCCGTCATCCGGCGGGCAAGCTAAAGCATGCCCCACGTGGGACATGCTTTAGCTTGTCCAGGCGAGCGTATGGATGCCGTTCATCCCTTGATTGCCCAGCGCATCATCTGCGACAACTGCGGCGGTTTGCCATGCATCAGGATCGCTACCCGGAAGATACGGGAAGCAGCCCAGACGGTGCCGACAGCGAAGGCCAGGACACACACCAATCCCACCCACGGCTGCCAAACCGGAACGCCGTTTGGCATGGCTTGGCGCAACAGCATGAGGATCGGAGTGAACGGCGGGATCAGCGACATCACAGTTGCGATCATGCCGTTGGGCTGGCGCAGCACGGTCACCAGCATGAACATGGGGAAGAGGCAGGGTAGCAGGAGCACGACGGCCAGATTTTGCGCGTCCTGCGGCGTGCTGCAACACGCCCCCAGCGCCGCGGCGAACGAGCACAGCATCACTACATCGGCCAGCAGGTATATATAGAACCAGGGGATGATGCTCAGCGGCAGCAGGCCCGCGACCCCCATGACGTTCACTGCTACCGCGCCGCCAATCACATACAACAGAGAACTTGTCAAGGAAACTCCGACCGATCCCAGCACTTTACCGGTCATCAGTTCGAATGGAGTGGCCGTTCCCAGCAGCGTTTCCACAATGCGCTGGCTCTTGTCCTGCGTGACGTTCTGCAGCATGGGAGCGGAGCCCACCATCACGATCATGGCGAGAATCATGGCCAACCCGAAGGGCACGAAGAAGCCTCCCAGCTCGTTTCGCTTGCGCGCTTCATGCACCTGGCCCGTTTTGACATCGCGCTCCACAAGACTCAGCCCCTCGATCGGAATGGAGGCCGACAGATCCTTGCTGTGCTTGACGTCTATGCCGAGTTCCGCCATGCGCGCCATGCGTATTCCGTCGCTAATGGGACAGTTCAGCCATATGCGAATCTCGTCGATTCCGCCGGCGTTGGTGTAATAAGAAACGCTGCTGTTGGGGTCGGTCTTTTTCGTGGTCCCCAGGGCGGAATCTTCGTCGGGTTTGGGCGGATGCAAGACGTCCTTGCCGATTTCGAGAAATGCCACTAGCTCCTTTCGGCGGACGCGGTCCGAGAGCGCGAGCAACTCGTCTGACGCTTTGGCGCCGGCCTGAGCCGCCGCCGCGTCAGTCTCAAAAATGTAGCGTGGCGCCAGTTGCTGGTGCGTCCTCTTATCGAACAGTTCGCGGTCGTTCTTCTCCCGCGCCGCACTCACAACGGCCTCGCCCACGACGCCTGTGTGGTCGATGATAGCCACGTGGCGGTCCTTGAGATCGGGCTTGCCGGTGAGAAATGACATCGCGATCGATCCACCGCCGAACAAGACGGGGGCCACCACCAGGCCGAAGAGAAACGCCTTGGTGCGGACAGTCGCGATGTAGTCGCGCTTGGCAATGGTGAGTACCTTATGCGATCGCATGTTTCGCCTCCTTGGCCGGCGGCTCGGCAATCCGCATGAAGATGTCGTGCAGGGAAGGCTTCATGAGGGAAAAGCTGGTCACGCGGGCCTGTGCCATCAGCGCGCGCAGGACGTCCTGGGGATCGGTACCGCGCCGCAGTTGCAGTTCCTGCACTTGTCCCAGGTCGCGGATCTGATTGACGCCATCCAAATTCCGTACCGTCGCCATGCCGCCGCTCACTGAAACTCGTATCGTGTCCTCGCCATACTGATCCTGAATGGAGGCGAGCGTGCCGTCCAGGACCTTCCTGCCACGGAAGATCATGAGAATGTAGTCGCACATGGTCTCCGCAAGGTTCATATCGTGGGTGCTCAGGATCACGGTAACGCCGTGCCGCCGGAGATCCAGAAGGGCGGAACGGATGGCCTCCGCGCTCACGGGGTCGAGCCCGCTGAATGGCTCGTCGAGAATTAGAAGTTTCGGTTCGGGGATGACGGTGGCGATGAACTGAACTTTCTGGCTCATGCCCTTGCTGAGAGTTTCCACTTTGTCGGAAGCGCGGTTGGCGAGGTCCAGTCTCTCCAGCCAACGCTTCACCTCCGCTTTCACGCCGCGGCCGGAGCGCAACTCCCCGTAGAATTCCAGTAGCGACTGGACGGTCATTTTCTGGTAGAGTCCGCGCTCTTCGGGAAGATATCCGATGAGGTCCGAACTGTTTTCCGGCCGGCCATCCCCCAAGAGACGGATTTCCCCGCTGTCGGGATAGAAGATGTTCACGATCATGCGCATCGTGGTGGTCTTGCCGGAACCGTTCGGTCCGATAAAACCGTAGATCGAACCCTGGGGCACGGTGAGGGAGAGATCGTCCACCGCGGTTACACTCCCGAAAGTCCTGGTTACATGCGAGATCTGTACGGCGTCCATTGGCTGGAATGGTAGCAGATCGACGGCGTGAATTGGACTGGTCGCCCGGGCTGAGTTTTTCGTGGGACTGCCTGTGAAGGCGAGCCAAGCTCGCCCGGGCTCGCGGGGTTGTGACCATTTCTTACCGGTCGCGGCTCGGAAACGCACTGGTTTACGAAAGGCGAAGCCAGCTCTTGTTATAGTGCGATCTATGCCCTCCACTTCCGTGCTCGAAGCTATCGGCAACACTCCGCTCGTCCAACTGCGTAGTGTCGTTCCGAGTGGCGCGGCGCGAGTCTTCATCAAGCTCGAATACTACAACCCCACGGGATCTTATAAAGACCGCATGGCTCTTTCCACCATAGAACCCGAGCGAAAGGGCAAGCTGCGGCCCGGCATGCGCGTAGTGGAATACACCGGCGGCAGTACGGGATCGTCGCTCGCCCTGGTGTGCGCGGTGAAAGGCTACCGCTTCACGCCGATCTCCTCCGATGCCTTCGCGCGTGAAAAGCTCGATACCATGCGCGCGTTCGGCGGCGACCTCATGATGGTGCCCAGCGACGGAGGGAAAATCAACGCCGAACTGTTTGCGCGCTTTCGCGAAGCAGTCGCGCGGGAGACTGCCGACCCCAATGTCTTCTGGGCCGACCAGTTCAACAATCCGGATGTGGTGGAGGGCTATACCGCGATGGGCCGGGAAATACTGGCGCAGATGGATGCGCCGATTCATGCATTCTGTGCCGCTGTCGGCTCGGGGGGCATGCTGGTGGGCGTCTCGCGAGCATTGAAGGCCGGCGGATGCACGGCGCGCGTGGTGGCGCTCGAACCGGCGGAATCGCCCGTTCTCACCACGGGACAGAGCGGAGCGCATCGCGTGGAAGGTGTGGGCGTGGGCTTCCGGCCGCCGCATCTGCAGCCGGGCGACTATGACGAGGTCCGCGCGGTGCCGGAGGCTGTCGCGCGCGCCATGGCCCGCCAGTTGGCTCGCGAGGAGGGCATTTTCGCCGGCACATCGACAGGCTTGAATGTATCGGCGGCAGTGGAACTGGCTCGCAGGCTTGGGCCCGAAGCTACCGTGGTAACGGTGGCCGTCGATAGCGGGCTGAAGTATCTTTCCGGCGATCTGTATTCGGCCTAAGTACGTCATTTCAGAAATTCGGTAACGTATTCCTGCCGGACCGCTCCCTTTGGTCGCGGCTCGGAACGAAGCCGCACACCGAGCCGCGGCCGCAGGAAGCGGTGCCTCGAGAATACGTTGGCGTATTTAGGAAACCATAAGTTACTGCACGGTGATGAGCGTGCCTATCTGTGTAGTCATTTCGTTATCAGTCGCGACGATGCGCTGGTCGCCCGCGGTGAGCGACGCCGGCACTACCACGTTGAACTGAAGCTCGCCCGGAGTGAAATTCGATCCGGCGGGCAGCGGCGACAGCGTGCCTGGTTGCGATTCCACGTCAACGGAAGCCTGATCGCTCCGACCGACGCTTTATCCCGGATACAGCAGGCCTGCCGCGCCGGGTGAGACGGTCGTCATCTGGTGTGACGTTGGTTGCCGGCGAGAATCGCGGCGAACACACCTCAGACCGGTATTGCCACTTCGGTGAACTGCCCTTTTTCCAGATGATGGAGCACCGTCGCGTCGTGGGCCGCCGCCGGATCGTGAGTCACCATTACGATGGTCTTACCGAATTCCTTGTTCAATCGCCTCAAAATGGTGCGCACTTCCTGCGCGGAAGCGGCGTCCAGGTTTCCGGTGGGCTCGTCGGCCAGAATCAGCGCCGGGTCGGTGACAATCGCGCGTGCTATGGCCACGCGCTGCTCCTGCCCGCCGGAGAGCTGGCGCGGCAGGTGATCGAGGCGATCTTCCAGGCCGACCAGCTTCAGCGCCGTAATAGCATGCTCGCGCCGCTCGGTCCTATTGAGATTGGTGAGCTTGAGCGGAAGCTCGACATTCTCCAGCGCGGTCAACACGGGAATCAGGTTGAACTGCTGGAAGATGAAGCCGATGTGCTCGTTTCTCCAGTGGGCGATCTCGCGGTCGGTCATATCGGCCAGCGTGTGGCCGAGCACCCGTAAGCTCCCGGAAGTTGGGCGATCCATCGCCGCGATGAGGTGCAGCAGTGTCGATTTGCCGGAGCCCGACGGGCCCATCAGCACCACGAATTCGCCCTTCTCGATCGTCAGGGTCACGTCCTTCAACGCCACTACTCGGAATTCATCGCGCACGAATTCCTTGCTGAGTTTCTCGGTCTCGATAATGATTTCGCTCATGGTGTTATGCCTTCGTCCTTACCTTGTCGCCATCTTTCAAGCCCGCGGGCGCGCTGACAATCACATCTTCGCCCCCAATGAGTCCTTCCTCGATACGCACGCTCTGATTGCTCACTGCTCCCGTCTTCACCGCCCGGCGCACGGCCCGGCCGTCGAGCACTACGAACACCGCGCCTTCGTGCACCGCCGCCGCCGGCACCATCACCACCGGTTTCGACGGCTCCCGTCCCACTGCCGCGGGCTTCTCGTCGGCGAGGAACGCAACGCTGGCATTCATCTCGGGCCGAAGGTGATCGTCGGGCTTCTCCACCTTGACCTTGATCTGCACGGTGGCTTTCTGCCGGTTCGCCTCCGGCGAAATCTCCTTAATGAAGCCCGCGTACTTCAGATCGCGAAACGCGTCGGTGGTAATCACGCCACGTTGGCCGGAGTGCAGCTTGGAGAAGTCGTTCTGGCTGATATCGAGCTCCACTTCGAGGTCGTTCAGGTCGGCCATGGAGACCACGTACCCCTTGGCGCCCTTGTCGCCCACGAAACTGGTAGTGACGAACTCGCCCTTTTCCACGGCGCGTTCCAGAATCGTGCCCGAAACAGGCGCGCGGATGATGGTGTTGTCGAGATTCGTGTCGGCATAGGCCACCGCGCCATTGGCCTGTTCCACTTGCCCGCGCAGCGAGTCGATCTCTTCCTGCCGCGGGCCGATCTTTACCAGCTCATAGGTCTTCTGGAGCGAGTTCGCCTTGTGGACCGCCGAATCGTAGCGGCCCTGGGCATCGTCGAGCGATTGCTGCGAGCCGAGACTCTCGCGCACGGTGTTGCGCGCGCGGTCGAGGCTCACGCGGGCGTTCTCCAGGTCGGCCTTGGCGGAATTCAGATTGGCCAGCGCCTGCGCGATTTCCTCCGGCCGCGATCCGTGCATGGCCTCATCGAGCTTGGCCTGCAGGCTGACCAACTGTCCGCGCGCTTGTTGTAGGGTGGCCTGATACTCGTCGTCCTCCAGGCGGACCAGCACCTGCCCTTCCTTCACGCGATCGCCTTTGTCCACGCCGATCCATTTCACTTTGCCCACGACTTTGGCGGCCAGTTCGATCTCATGCGCCGCCACGATATATCCCGTGGCGTTGAGCACCACGCCGTTGGGCGCGCCGGCGGCGGAGATCGCGGAGGCGCGCTGCACTTCCACCAACAGCGCTGCGTTCAGTTTCGGCGCCAGCAGTTCCCACATGCCCAGGGCCACCAGCACGAACACGCCAGTCAAAATCCAGGCCGTGGCCCACTTCGAGACGCCGTTCCGGCGTTTGCTCCGGTCGATTTGCAGGTCCTTCAGTTCAGCTGCCATGCAATTCTCCTACGTGGGACATGCTTTAGCTTGTCCATTTCATCCCTCCCGTAGCGCGGTCAATATCTGTTTCCGCGAGGCCATGCGGGCAGGGAAGAGTCCGCCCACACTGCCCAGCACCACCGCGAAAATCACTCCAGTCAACATGATTTGCGGCGTCACGTGGAACGCGAAAGCTGTCTCCGAGAATGTGGAGTTACCGATCGACGTCGCGACCCCATTCAGCGGCATCGCCAGCAGGCATCCCAGCACGCCCCCGAACGCCGAGAGCAACGCCGCCTCCAGCATGAAACTCGATAGAATGCTGCCTTTGGAAAACCCCAATACCCGCAGCGTGCCGATCTCCCGCGCCCTCCGTGCCACCGCCGCATACATAGTATTCATGGCGGCGAAGCTGCTGCCGATCGCCATGATGATCGCTACAATCAGGCCGACGCTCTCGATCGGTTTTGCCGAGCTGGTCTGCTGGTCGTAATAATCCTTCTCCAGCATGGCCTTCACGCCGAGTCGCTGGTCGTCATTCAGGCTGGCGACAAGCGCCTGAGCGGCGACCGGATCGGTTGCCGTCACCAGGCCGGAACTCACCGCGTCCACGCGCTGCAGGTCGGAGCTGACCTGGAAGAGATCGCCCCAGACCTCGCTGCTCTGCGCGCCGCCGGAAGCATCGAACACGCCCACGATTTCCCAGTCGCCACGGCCGAAGTGCACCTTCTTGCCGATCTGTGCCGAATCGAAGCGGTCCGCGATCGACTTACCTACCGCCACCTCGCGCTGCCCTTCTCGGAACCAGCGCCCGCGAACCAGGTGCACGTTGCGCCGCATCTCGATTCCCGCGGCGGGAAGCCCACGCACCGTGAGATTGGAGCTGCTCGAATCGTCCGCACCGTCGAGAATCATGATGGTGACCACTTCCATGGAAGCTAGCGGCTGTCCGTCGCGACCCACGGCGATTCCAGGCTTGAATTTCAGGTCCTGGAACTGCGAGCGCAGAAATACACTGACGAGTTCGGAGTCCGATCCTTTGCGCAGCACCAAAACGTGCAGCGGATCGGCGGATATCGACAGCGTGCTTCGCAAGCCGTTTACCAGGGCCAGAATGGCCAACAGCACCGCCACGGTGAGCGCGATGCCCAGGGCTGTCATGATGGTGGTGGTCTTGCGCACCACCAGGTTCCGCAGATTGTAAGCGAATGGAATGGACATGGTGTTAATCCGTGCTCCGCAATGCGTCTACGATGGGGATACGCGAGGCGCCCATCGCCGGTACAAGCGAACTCATCACTCCGATTGCCGCGGCGGTGAAAATGCAAGCGAGCGCCACGGGGACCTGAAAAATCGGCATCGGAGGCATGTATCCGCCGAACGGGCTCTTCACCACCAGGCGCAGCAGAAGAGTCGAGATCAGGTACCCAATGGTCCCCCCGGCGATGGAGATGGCGGTAGCTTCTCCCAGAATCATTCCCAGAATGCTCCCGGGAGTAAAGCCAAGCGTTTTCAGAATGCCGACTTCGCGCACCCGCTCGCGCGCCGACATCGCCATGGTATTGGCGGAGACCAGCAGGACCGTGAACATGACCGCCGCGGAAATGCCGATGAGGAACATCTTGATGTTGCCGAGCAGCGCCAGGAAGGCGACTCCGAAGGCGTGCGCGGTTTCGGTCTTGGTCTGCGCCGTGGAATTGGCGAAAATCGCGTCGATAGCTTTGGCGATGCGAGCCGAGTGAGACGGGTCGTCAATCAGGATGTAGTACATGATAACGTTGCCGCGGCGCGCTTCGGGCAGCGATTGCTCCATGTACTCCGTGTTGAAGTACATGATCTCGGTGTTTCGCGGGCTGTCGAAGATGCCACGAATAGTGAACTCATAGTCTCCTGGAAAGATGCTGCCGGTGACATTTATACGGTCGCCCACCTGGAAGTGAAACTGGTTCGCCAGGTCGCGGCCGACGACGCAGGCGGTGCGGTCGCGTTGAAAGGCCTTCTGCTGATCCTCTGGCATTCTGTATTCCGCGAAGATGCGGAATAATTTCTCCGGTTCCACGGCATAGCGTGCGAAGTTATTCTTGGGGTCGCGGTCGTCCTTATATACGCCGCCGAACCAGTTGGCCACGGTAACCGCGCGCACTCCCGGCACGTGCTCGATCTGGTCGCGGTAGGACAGCGGGATGAATACTGTAAAGGAGACGCGGTTGCGGGTCACCAGCCGCAGCGCCTGCTCGGGCGAAGGATTGCTGAGATAGAAGGCGTGGAACATGGCGATCATCACGCCCAGCAGGCACATGGAGATCCCGATGCTGACCACCGTGAGAACGGTACGGCGCTTGTTGCGCCAGGAATTTTTCAGGACCAGAGGCAGATATCGAAACATATGGCTCCCGATTACAACGCTTTCATGCTGCCAGAAGCGCGATGGATGCGCACCGGATTCGCGACGAACCGGCAATTTGGCCGACAGGCTGCGCGATTCTCGCGACGGGTAGCGGCCTTCCTGCTCTTAGATTAGGACTTTCAGGTACGAAAAGCGGCCGGCCAGTCGGCGAATGCCAGGACGCTACCGGCGAAAGCCCTCCTTGGCGCCGATCGCCGGCGGATTTCTCCCAGACCGGGATTGTTTCCGTCGTCAAGCCCGCCTGCAAGTCTGGTTTGGGCCGGGGTTGCGGCAGTTGCTCTGGGGCCGCCGCCGGCGGGAGCGCGACCAGCCTCGGCATGGCCACTTCAATCTTCAAATACTTCGTATAGGCGCCCTCCACTGCGGCAGTTCGCCGACGGCATCCAGCGGTGTATACTGGCTTGAGTTTTTGCGGACAACCGCAAGCAATCAGGAGCCCCGAGATGCCATACGCCGAGAAATGGAAGCAGATTAAAACGAAGTACGAATCCACCGTGAAGGACAAGAAACCGAGCGAAAAATGGTTCGGTCAATTCCGCAAATCCACCGGAATTGAATCCGCATGTAAAGAGCTCGACGCGGCCATTGCCAAGCAATCGCGCGCCGATTCTGAAAAGTCTCTGGCAACCCTAAAGAAGGCTGGCGAAGCGTACCTGGCAACGCTGGACAAGATCATGGAAACGGAATTGCCGGCGCTCAAGCAAATCAGGACCAAGGGCATGCGCGTAGGGCTGGATGACATGCTGTTGGAAGCCCACAATGAGATCAAGGGCATGGACAAAGGCCAATGGGACGTCGTTCTGGGACCGGACATCATGTCGCGTGTCAATGCGCTGAAGTTTCCCAAGGACGCCTTCGTGAAATCATTCGCCACGGGAGCTGAGTTTACGACGTCCTATACCACCAATGCCAAGTCCCCGGCGTTGGCGCAGATCCAGAAAGATTTCGCCGGTAAATATCAGGTCTGCCTCACGGCGCACTCGATGTTCAACGTCAACAAAGGCAAGATGATGGATAAATCGCAGATTCTCAAAGTGGGCAAAACCACCCTGGAAGAGATGATGTACCATTCCGGCCGCGATGGGATGTTGGGCTTGATCAGAACCTGGGAAGCACAGCAGACCAAGGAGACCAACGGACAAAAACCGGTGCTGGACAAATTCCTGAAGTCGACGTCCTATCAGGTGCTGAAGAGCATCGGCGACGCCCTGAACCAGGATGCCGAAAAGTTGAATGCCTCGATCGCCAAGCTCCAGACAATCAAGTTATAACGTTTATCCACCTCGATCACCGTCGTGCGGCGGGCAGTCGCGCCGCCATGGGCAGCCGTGGCCGTAATCTCGTAAACGCCGGGATCGAGTTCGCGGAAGGGGACTCAGCTCAATACCCGAAGGGAACCGTCATCCTCGGCCGGGGGCAGGCCCGGATGTCAGGAAGTCACCGGCCCGCCGTTGCGGGAGAGAGCGATCCGCACGTCCTGTGTGGCATCCCGGCCGGGATACAGGACAAAACTAATGCCCCGACCGGACTTGACGATCGTGGAATTCGTCTCCGCTGTGACCTTGCCGCCCGAGAACTGTAGCGGATTCACAGCTTCGCGGTCCTCTGCGGCTGGCTCCACGCTCTGGAACAGCACCAGGTGTCTCAGCGCGACACGCTCTGCAACGAGCGCAATTCTGCCGGCACTCGCGGTTCTTCCGTCCACCTCGTTCACCGCGATCTCCACGTTTAGAGCGCGGCAGGTATCTGGCATTTTTAGGCGTTGTCCTGGCTGACGTGTACCGGGTGGAGGTGAACCGACGATCTAGCGGTATTATGTGAATGGATGAAGGTCAGTGACCTGATCCGCCTGCTCGAATCCTCGGGTTGGCGGCTGAAGGCTACTAAAGGCAGCCATCGTCAGTCCCGGCATCCGCACAAAGGACTGGTCGTCACCGTGCCTGGACACCCCGGCAAAGATATACCAGTGGGAACGCTAAAAGCAATTCTCCGCAGCGCTGGACTGGGAGAAAAGGAGGGCGATTGATGACGTTCACGGTTATCTATGAAAAAGGGCCAACGTCCTGGGGAGCCTATGTCCCGGACCTTCCTGGTGTCATCTCTGTTAGCGACTCCAGAAGCCAAGTCGAGCGACTGATTCAGGAAGCGATTGAGTTTCATCTTGAGGGGTTGCGCGAAGAAGGCAAGGCGATTTCCCCGCCTTCTAGTTTCGCAGGAGTGGTTGAAGTCGATCCTGCGGCTTAAGGCCGGTACGAAGACGATGAAGGCGGGCTACCTGCCCGCGCCTCCCATCTGATGTTTTGGTGACGGCCAAAGGCCGCTATTCGTCGTCATCGCGCTCCGCGCCGGACGCGGCCTTCTTCAGCGCTTTCTCGTACAGGGAACCTCAACGCGCAATTACGAAGCGGTAGCGCCAGACGGGAGTTCGAGGAAAGTCCGGCAGCATGACAAAAAGCAAAACGCCGCCGGGCATGAACCCAGCGGCGTCGAACTTCATAAAGTGTTAGTCGCCGAATGAGCCGACTTCTTCGCGATCCTCGACCGCCTTCGGCGCCGGCTTGATATCCGACAGCGAAACCATGTCTGCCTTCGGCTCTTCCTTCAGCACGTGCTGGCGGTAGAGCTTCATCATGCGCTCGTTCTCTTCCTGCTGCTTGATCTTGGCGGCGCGCGCGCGAATCTTCTCTTCGGTGGAGTTCTTGGCGATCCCCAGGCGATCCAGATCGTGTTGGATTTCGTTCGTCACGATCTCTTCGCGCAGTACCAGCGAGTGCTCCCGGCTCTTCAGTTGCACCGATTTGCCGCCCGCGAAGATTTCATGCCGGCCGTGCTCGTCGTACCACTTGGTGAGCGTCGCCGTCATGTGCATCTTCTCGATAATGTTGCGCCAGCCGACACCCGTATTGTAAGCGCAGAAGGAAATCTCGCCTTCCTGCGTGGCATACGGAATGATGCACTGCTCGGTGCGGCGGAAATCGTAATTGAACAGATCCTGGGACCACATCCCGGCGATGAACAGGAAGTTCCAGCGATCGCGCCGCCGCTTCTCGATGTCTTCCATGGTGCGGTCTTTGCCGACCTTGCCGTAACTCTTGCCAGTGGCCCCAAACGTCTTATCCAGCTTCTTCATCAGATCGCTCAGCTTGAAGTGCGCGTCTGCGTGCCGATCGTTGTCAGGGCACGCCGCAGAAACTCGCGCACGGAGGACCTGCTCTTTTTGCCGCGCTCGCCTCTGCCGGAGGGTTGGCGGTCGACGCCGCGGGAAACACATTCGTCGCCGATACGGCGAATTCCCGGATCCGCAAAATCAGTCCGCCAGGTGTCATCCACTACAGCAGCTGGTAACGGCACGAGTGGTTTTGGCGGCGATGGCGGCCCTGCGGCGGCCGCCCAACTCAGCTATGCGGGAGGCGGGGACATTCCGCAGGGTATCGCCGTGGATACGCTGGGAAACCTTTTCTTTGCCGATGTCGGCAATAATCGAATTCGCAAAGCCACACCGCGGGGGATCATCAGCACCGTGGCGGGCAATGGTACGGCCCGTTATGGCGGCGATGGTGGGCCGGCGGCCTCGGCCGAGCTGAATCGCCCGATTGCCATCGCCGTGGATACCTCTGGGAACCTGTTCATCGCCGATTCCGGCAACTACCGGGTCCGCAAGGTGACGGCGACAGGCACGATCGTCACCGTGGTGGGCAATGGCGCTTATGGTTTCAGCGGGGATGGCGGACCTGCGATCTCGGCGGCGCTTTCCAGTCTTGCCGGAATTGCGGTCGATGGCGGGGGAAATTTGTACATCGCGGATTACACGAACAGCCGCATTCGCAAGGTGACCCCGCAGGGCGACATCGCGACCATAGCGGGGCGGCTCCAACACTCTAGGGGACGATCCGGCTGTCGCGACGGCGGTTCAACTCACTCCCCCATCCGGCATCGCGGTGGACGGATTCGGCAACGTGTTCATGTTGGATCGCGGGTACGGACGGATTCGCGAGGTCACGGCCCAGGGCCTTATCGTTACCATCGCCGGCAGTGGCAGCGGCGGCGATGGCGGGCCGGCGACAGCGGCCCCTCTTTGGGCCCCCGGCGGAATAGCCGTAAGTGCGACAGGCGTCCTAACGAGTTTCGACGCGGCAACGAGCACCGTCCGCCAACTCATCCCGGCGGCGGCTTCGACTAGCGGGTGCGTCTATTCGTTCGACCAATCGTATCGGAGCTTCCCGGCGGCTGGGGGCTACAATTATCTGGAGGTCGCCGCCAATGGAGGAGCGTGCAGTTGGCTGACGATCAGCTATGCCGATTGGATTTCGGTCAATCAGACGGCCCCGGCTACCGGGACGGGGCTCGTGATTCTGAGCGTAAGTTCGAACCCGAACCCGGTGTCGCGGACGGGGACGGTTTGGATTGCGGGCAGCAGCGTGATGGTCAGTCAAGGCGCTGGCGAAGGCGTCGGACCGGCGAGCGCAAGCTCCAGCACTGCAATCAATGTTGCCGCCGTGCAGCTCATTGTTAACGAAGCTTTGGGAATCAGCTCCCCGGTCGACGACTTGAACCAGGATGGCGTGGTGAATCTCGGCGACGTTCAGCAGGTGATTACTGCGCTACTCGGTCAGAGTTGAACGCGCGCTCCGGGTCCCCCCTACCACTTCCATTGCTCTCGGAAGATTCTCTTCCTTCACCAGGATGTGATCGGTACGCGTTTTTTGACCCCGTGTCCGCATTTCCCCATAAAAAGCGGGCGATGCGGAGGACGA
>Ga0302326_10018267_pt1 | contig 14542 bp, 8 predicted proteins | sample Palsa_T0_3_FD_202264 | JGI IMG/M metagenome (GOLD analysis project Ga0302326, IMG submission 202264) | Peat permafrost microbial communities from Stordalen Mire near Abisko, Sweden - Palsa_T0_3 | ecosystem: Environmental > Terrestrial > Soil > Palsa > Peat permafrost | place: Sweden: Abisko... | reverse complement strand
CTGCTGGCTCGCGGAGAAACCGTGCGCGGGATCGACAGCCTGATTACAGGGAAGCGCGCCAATCTGGTTGGCCTGGAAGCGATGGAGTTCATTGAAGGCGACTTGACTGATCCGGCGGCGTGCGCAAAGGCCTGTGACGGAGTTGAAATTGTCTTCCACGAAGCTGCCCTGGCGTCGGTGCCGCGCTCGGTTGCCGATCCGGTATCGACCAACGCCAATTGCGTAGACGCGACGCTCAATTTGCTGGTAGCCGCGCGTGACGCCGGGGTGCGCCGCGTGGTCTACGCCGGCTCGTCGTCGGCCTATGGCGATACGCCTACCCTGCCCAAGCAGGAGGCCATGCTGCCCAATCCCATCTCTCCTTATGCCGTGGCCAAGCTCGCCGGTGAGCACTACATGCGTGTCTTCGCCCGCGTCTACGGATTGGAGACGGTGGTGCTGCGCTACTTCAACGTCTTTGGGCCTTTTCAGGATCCGACCAGCCATTACTCCGGCGTGCTGGCCATTTTTTGCCGCAAAATGCTGGCCGGCGAGCAGCCCACCATCTACGGCGACGGCGAGCAGAGCCGCGACTTCACCTACATCGACAATGTGGTCCATGCCAATCTGCTGGCCGCTGCGGCGCCCGCGGAGAAAGTCTCGGGAAAGATGATGAACGCTGCCACGGGCGCCAGAATCACGCTGAACCAGACTTTCGAGATTCTTTGCGACCTGACCGGCTACAGCGGCAAACCAGCCTATGTCGACGGCCGCGCAGGCGACATTCGCGATTCGCTGGCCGACATTACCCTGGCAGACAAACTGCTCGGCTACCAACCGATCGTCGATTTTCGTGAGGGTCTGCGCCGCACCGTAGACTGGTATCGGAGCTGCATTTAACAGGTTGTGAAGGCGCGTTGGCCTGAGGATTATCTTACGAATCTGATTCCCGCTTTCCGTTCTCTATTGACGAATCCTACCCAATAAAGGAAACTGACGGGGATTTCCTTCGCAGAGTCTTTTGCACTTTGTACGCAGGGGGCCCCGCGCGACCGGAATCGGATTTCAGGCGGTTTCTCGGGTTCTCTCAGGCAGTTTCAGCCCTCAACGGGGCATGTTCGCCGGGAAAATCGTCAGCTCAACCTTTGGGCTTCGGCCCTCGCTCCCAGGATCTGTGCAAGCGCGTTCGGTTTCGGAACTGAGGTTCCCACGCATTGCAGGATCCCGTCGCTATCTTCGAACATCCCGATGTGCGTCCGCCGCCAAGCCTTCGCCGCGACAGCCGTTCGACATCCCTGCGCGAATTGGCCGCGGTGGTTGCACGCCGTCGCCGCCTGGTTGCGGTCCTGTGGGGCGGATTGCTGCTGCTGTGCCTTCTCTATTGCCTCATTGCTCCCGACCAGTACGAGGCGACGGCCCGGGTTGCGCTGCGCACTTCGCCTGCCTCCGCGCTCAGCATGGATGGCTCAAGCCAGGTTGCGGCTGCGTCCATCCTGTCTGCTCCACTGCAGCAGGAGACGGTGGCCAACTTCCTGCGCAGCGATCGCCTGGCGTGGAGAGTGATTACCGAACTCAAGCTCTACCAGGCGCCGGGCTTCAATGGCCGCTTCACAAAACTGTTTCCTGAGTTTCGCGCCGATTCACAAGCACCGCCGTCCCCAGATGCGCAGGCCTATCTGCTGGATCGGTTTCAAAAGCGGCTGCACGTGGAAGCCATGCCTCGTTCCATGGTGGTTCAAATTCGATTCCGCTGCCGCGATGCGGCTCTGTCGGCGGCTGTGGTCAACGATCTGATCCGGGTTTACGGCCAGCAGGACACCGAGTCCCGCGTCCAGGCCACAGCGCAACAATCCGAATGGCTTGCAAATCGCATCCTGGAATTGAAGGTCCAGGTAGCAGACGATCAGCGGCGTTTGACTGCTTATGAAAATGAGCACGGTCTTCTCAGCACGCCGGAGATGACGTCCAACGGCGATCCGGGCGAATCCCAGCACAACTCCTTGCTGCTGGAGATCGATGAGCTGGGCCGGGAACTGGTGGCCGCAACCACGGATCGCATCCTGCGCGAGGCCCAGGACCGCTCCGCTTCGCAAGGCGATCCGGAGCTGGTGATCGCCGCAGATCCCAGGCTGCAGGCCGAGTATGGCAACTTCGCTACCGCACTGCTCCAGCAGATTCACACTCGGGCCAGCGAACTGGAACTGGAACAGGCGCAGTTGAGCACCGAGCACGGTCCCAACTTTCCTCGCGTTGTGGAGATTCGCAGCCAGTTGAAGGATCTTAATGCGCAGAAAAAGGTTGAGGACGGCAAGCTCAGAGAGCGCTTCCACAGCGCCCTGCAGACGGCCACAGATCGCGAGCAAATGGTGAAGAAGAGCCTGGACGAACGAACCGCCGAGGCAATGAAGCGCAATGAGGCGGCCACTCAATACGCTGTAATGCGGCAGGAAGCAAACTCCAGTCACGACCTTCTGCTGCGCGTCGAGGGAAAGATGGAAGAAGCCGGTTTGGCAGCTGGTGTTCAGAGCTCGAATATCTCAGTGGTGGACTATGCGCGGCAGCCCGTAAAGCCGGTGGCCCCAGACCTGCCGCTCTATATGGCGATTACATTTTTCGCCGGCCTGTGGCTGGCGGTGGGAGGCGCGCTCTTGATGGAATCCCTATACCCTTCAGCAGGTCCGGCTAAGTCGGGGCAAACGATGATTGTGCTTCTTGCTGTGCTTTTCGCCGGTGCAACAGCGCGTGCTCAGGCGCCCACACCCGCACTCGATGGCTTGCCCACCGGTGTCGCCCGTATTCCGTTTACGCCGGATACAAAAACCGTGCCCAATCCGAAAGACTCGCCAGCGGTCTGGAACGGCCTGCCCGCGACAGGTCAGCCCGGCGGCGCGTCACAGCCCACAGGCGGCACTCCCATGCCCGCGCCCATCGGGCCGGGGGATTCTCTCGATATCTCAGAGTTCCACACACCGGAGTTTCATTCTTCGGTTCGCGTCTCTCCAGCGGGAACAGTCACGCTGCCCATGGTCAACGAAGTGAAGATCGGCGGACTCGACGAACCGGAAGCCGCGCGCGCCATTGAAGCAGCGTTGCTCGCCGGGGGAATGTTGCTGCATCCCCAGGTCTCGGTGCTGGTGACTTCATATGCAGGGCAAGATGTGAGCGTGCTGGGTGAAGTGGCGCACCCTGGCGTTTACCCCTATACGCTGCACCATCGCCTGCTGGATCTGATCTCGTCCGCGGCCGGTCTCTCGCAGAACGCAGGCCGCCTGGTCAATGTCTTCCATCGCAGCGATCCCAACACTCCGCATCCGGTGGTGCTCGATCCGGGCGGCACCGACACGGGAACTGACCACAACCCTGAGCTAAGCCCCGGAGACACGGTTCAAGTGAGCCGCGCCGGACTGGTCTTCGTCATCGGCGACGTAGTTCGGCCTGGAGGTTTCCCGGTGGACCCGGCGCAAGGCCTGACGGTGGTGCAGGCGTTGAGCCTGGCCTGGGGTCCGAGCCAGAACGCAGCTGCCGGCAAGGCGCTCTTGATTCGCGAGCAGAAAGGCGGCCGCACCCTGACCACGCTGAATCTGCGGCGCATGATTCATGGCCAGGACCCCGACCAGCCCATCTACGACCGCGACATTTTGTTCGTGCCGGACTCGATGGCCAAAAACATGTGGAACCGGACCATGGAAGCAGCCATCCAGTCAGCGGTCGGCGTCACCATTTACGCCAGCCTTGTTTACTCGCAGAGGTTTTAGGGATGAGAAGGATTGCCTGGGCCCTGTTGCTGCTATTCGCTTTCGCCATTCCATGGGAGTACTCACTGGATGTGGGCGAACCGCTCGGTAACATCGCGCGCATCGCCGGAATTTTGTTGCTACTCGCTGCCATTCCAGCCGTTCTCCAGGCGGGACGTCTTCGCACTCCTGGTCCCTTGCAGTGGCTGGTTCTGGCTTTCTACCTCTGGTTTTGCTGCTCCTATCTCTGGACCGTCGAACCCTTGGCCACGCTCGAAAAAACGCGCGGCTACTTTCAGGAGATGATGATCGTCTGGCTGGTCTGGGAGTTCGCCGAGAGCCCTCGCGATCTGCGCGCCCTGCTGCGCGCTTTCGTTGCAGGCTCCTGGGTGCTGGCCTTGCTCACCCTCGCCAACTTCAGCTCCTTCGAAGCCGTTGCCGCCGGCCAGATTCGCTTCGTAGCCGAGGGCCAGGACCCCAACGACGTGGCGCGCTTCCTCGACCTGGGCTTTCCGTTGGCAGCCTTGCTGGTCACCAGCGAGCGCCGCTGGCATTGGCGTCTGCTGGCGCTGGGATATCTGCCGCTGGGTCTGATCGCGGTTGTGCTCACAGCCTCGCGCGGCGGATTCATGGCGGCAGTAATCGCTTTGGCCGGCTGCGCATTGCTCCTGGCAAGAAGCCACGCCCGGACCGCGATGGCAGGAACCGTCGCGTTGCCCGTTCTTGCCGCCGGCCTTTGGCTGACTCTTCCACAAGGAACCTTCGAGCGCCTCGCTACCATTCCTTCCCAGCTTGAGGGCGGCGATCTGAATCAGCGCTGGAACATCTGGACTGCGGGCTGGCATGCATTTGTTCAGTCGCCGCTGTTGGGCAGCGGAGCCGGTTCTTTTGTGAGCGCAGCCGGGACCAACCCGCTGGATACGGCGCACAACTCCGCTCTCTCGATTGCGGTCGCGGGCGGGCTGTGCGCGCTGTTCCTGGCTGCCGGGATTGTGGCGCTGGCGGCGCGGTCGGTACTCGCAACGCGCGGCCCGCTGCTGATCGGGTTCACCACTGTGCTCGTGGTTTGGGCCGTGACTTCGATGGTTGACACGGTAGAGGAGAATCGCGCCACATGGCTATTGCTGGGGTTGGCTGCGCTCGCCGGCCGGCTTGCCGAAGAAGAGCCGGAGCAGCTTGAGGAATGCTTCCCGGTCCGCGCTTCCGGCTCTTCTATGTCTGCGATGATCCCGAGCCTGGCAATTCCAGGACTGCCAACGCCCGGCCCATCCGGCAGACCGGCGAATTGAGAACCCCGATGGGCGCCATCGGCAAAGTCCGGCAGCTGTTTGCAGGCGGCAGCGTCAATCGCCAGATCTTTCGCGCTGCCGCCTCGGTAACCGCCGTCGGCATTGTGGTCAAGCTGGTGGCCACTGGCAAAGAGATTGCGGTTGCCGGCGTCTACGGCCGCTCTGACGCCATGGACGCTTTTCTGGCCGCGGCATTGCTCCCCGGCCTGCTCATCAACCTCATCTCCGAGTCCATGAACCAGGCGCTCGTGCCTACGCTCATCCGGGTGAGGGAACAGGAAGGCCACGCCCAGGCCCAGCGGCTGCTGTCCAGCTCCATGCTGTGGGTGTGCGCTCTTCTGGGCGCTGTCTCGGTCCTGATGGCCCTTGCGGCGCGCGGCTTCTTCCCTCTGATCGCCTCCCATTTTCCGCCCGCCAAGCTGGACCTCTCCATTCGCATGTTCTACGGCCTGTTGCCGGTGGTCCTCATCACCGGCGTCGCCACCAACTGCACCGCCGTCCTGAACACGTTTGGCCGCTTTGCCTGGCCGGCACTCGCGCCAGTGCTGGTTCCAATCACCATCCTCACAGCCGCCCTCGCATGGGGCGGGCGCTTCGGCATCTGGACCTTGGTTTACGCGACCCTGGCAGGTTCGCTCATCCATGCGGCTGTCGTGGTGGGTATGATGGAGGCCGGCGGATACAGCTTCCGCCTGCGCTGGCATGGCATGACGGAAGCCGCGCGCGAAGTGACGCAGCAATACGGGCCCGTGCTGCTGAGCGCCGTTCTCGCCGCGAGCGGCCTGCTGGTCGATCAGTCGATGGCCGCTATGCTTCCCACAGGAAGCGTCTCGGCGCTGGTTTACGGCAACCGCTTTGTCAGCGTGGCCATCGCGTTGCTGGCGGGTGCGGTCTCTACCGCGGTAACTCCCTATTTCTCGCGCATGATCGCAAGGCAGGATTGGCGAGGCTGTCGACACACCATCCGCACCTGGGTCCGCATCACCGCGATGATCTCGGTGCCGCTTGCTGTTCTGCTCATCGCCGCATCGCGCCTGGTAGTGCGCATCGCCTTCCAGCACGGAGCCTTCGGCCCGCGCGATACTTCCGTGGTGGCCTCGGTTATGGCCATGTACGCCATTCAGATTCCATTCTTCGTAGTGAGCCGCGTATTTTATCGCTTTATTATCGCCATGCGGCGCACCGATCTTGCGCTTTACTGCGGTATGCTCAATCTTGTCCTGGACATTTTGCTGAACCTGGTTCTGATGCGCTGGCTCGGAGTTGCCGGAATCGCTTTGGCTACGTCCCTATGGACAATAAGCACGCTCTTTTTCCTCTGGTATTGGACGTCGAAACTGCTCCGGGAACGGCAAACTGGCTATTGAATTGTTGCGCGGGCCCGTTCACGCGGCAAAGGCCTATTTATCGCGCATCATTGAAATCGACCTCGCTGGTGCGGCATTTCAGGCGTAACCGGAGCTGGAACACTCGATTGGAGGAACCATATTGGTCCCCAAACCGGCGCAGTATCTTCTTCGCTTCGACGATCTTTGCCCCACGGTCTCGCGGAGCCGCTGGGAGCAGTTTCTGCCGCTGATTCAGGAGTTTGGAATCAAGCCGATCCTGGCCGTAGTTCCTGACAACAAGGACCAGGACCTGCAGCGCGCGGAGCCCAATCCGGAGTTCTGGGCGCAGATGCGCGAACTGGAATCGGCGGGAGCCACCATTGCCTTGCACGGTTACCGGCATCTTTGCCGCAGCAAGGGCAAGAGCCTGGTTCCGCTGCATCGGCACTCGGAGTTTGCCGGCCTCCCGGCTGACACTCAGCGACAGTGGATTCTTGCCGGCCTGCATATTCTGCGCACCCATGGCCTCACCCCGCGCGTCTGGGTAGCGCCGCGCCATGGCTTCGACCGTTACACACTTGAGGCGCTGCGCCTGGAAGGAATTCAACTGGTGTCGGATGGATTGGCACGGGTGCCCTTTACCCGCGAAGGCCTCACCTGGATTCCGCAACAGCTTTGGGAGCCTGTCGAGAAGTCCAAGGGCCTTTGGACCATCTGCGTGCATCCCAATGCAGCACGCGGAAACAAGGTGGAGGCACTCACTGCGTTTCTCCGCAAGCATGCCGCCCAATTCACATCGGTCGACAGCGTATTGGCCAAACTCGAACCTGCCCGGCTCACCACCCCGGAGAGAATCTATGAATTCCTGTCGGAGTGGCGGATTCGGGCCTCCCGGGTTCGCAAGAACATGAGACTAAGATTTGCAAAGTGACAACGCGGTTAGATTCTTGTTTACATGAAGATAATATTTAAAACCTCAAGTTATATATGAACAAATTGGTCCCATTTTCATCATGAAATCATTTCTGCAAAGTCACAATCGGCCGACGAGTGTAATTGGAATTTTCCCGGAGCAAATTCGCGTAAAGCTGTTCCCAGCGGTCGAGCACCTTATCGAGACTGAATCGTTCCACAACCAAATCCCGTGCCTGCTCTCCCAGGTCACGGCGTTCCTGCGGCGTCAGTCGCATCATCCGGGTCATCCCACCTTGCAGGGCTTCGGCACTTCCAGCAGCGGACAAAAAGCCTGTCTCGCCGTCGACCACCGCCTCACGAGTGCCGGGAACATTGGTGGCGACCGCGGGCAGGCCGCACGCTGCTGCCTCCAGAAGCGCCATCGGCAGGCCTTCCCAGCGGGAAGAAAGCACGAATGCATCGGCGGCCTGCATCAAGCGGCAGACATTGGGCGCGAAGCCGAGGAACCGGACGCGGCTATCCAGGCCCAGATCCGTTGACAGGCGACGCAGTTCGCTCTCCAACTGTCCGCTCCCGGCTATGATCAGATGCGCCGCCTTCGGCACATTGACCATGGCCTTGAGGAGCGTGGGATAGTCCTTCACCGGGTCCAGGCGTCCGGCCGCGAGCCAGAGGAATTCATCCCCCAATGCAAGCTCACGGCGAACGTTCGTGCGCACGTTTGCATCCGGTCGCCACTGTCGGATATCCACGCCGTTGGCCACCACGACAAGCTTTTCCGCCGTGGTCATGCGTGCCGGCAGGTGCGCCTCCGCCACCGCACGGCTGACTGCTGTCACCTTGTCGGGTAGCCAGTTGCTCCATCGATAGCCCAGCCTGCGCCCCAGCGTCCCCGTCGAAGAAGAATGCAGCGTGTCAACCAATACTTGCATCGGCGTGCCGATCCGGGACCAGCGCGCCAGCCACGCGGCGTGTGGCAGGTGGGCATGCACCACGTCCGGACGTTGCCGCCGCAGCCAGCGGTGGAAGCGAATCCATCCACGCGGATCGGCCAGACCCTTGCGCATGCCCAGGCTCAGAAATCTAATATCCGAATCGGTGAGCTCCGCGGCTTCGTTCCCTCCAGTCCCCGAAAGCGCAACCACGCTCACCAGCCAGCCGCGCTCGCGGAGGCCGAGAGCCAGCTGAATCGTCTGCCGCTCAGCGCCGCCGATCCGGTCGATGCCGGGAATCACCATCGCAACATGATTCAAGGCCGGCGTTCCTTCGAGAGCACACGATCCCGCGAGGGCAAATGGTTTTGGACAATTGCGTCTATCATGTCCTCATATCCATGGATTGCGCGTTCCAGGCTGAAGGGCTCCACGAACTCGTGGGTGAACCGCTGCCCCGGCGCCAGCGCTCGCAGCGCCTTGAGCAGGCTTGCGGCAAGCGCACTCGCTGAGATCTCGGCAGCCACCCATACGCCGGGCAGCCCGCGAAGCATTTCGCCAACTCCCCCGGCCGCGGGCAAAGCCACAATGGGAAGACCCGCCGCACCCGCTTCGAGCAGAGCATTCGGCAAACCTTCATGCCGCGATGGAAGCACAAACGCCGCTGCTCCCGGAAACCAGTCTGAAGGCCGGTCGACGTAGCCCTCAAACCGAACCGCGGACTCCAGTTCGAGTTCACGGCAGAGATTCCTCAATCTCGCTTCCTCCGGCCCCGATCCGGCGATCGCCAGGTCGAGATAGGGAAATTGCTTGCGCAAGCTCGCCAGCGCGCCCAGCAAAAGATCGAATCCCTTCTCCGGCGACAGCCGGCCCACCGCCAACAGATGCGGCCCGGCTCCGGTCCATCGCCGCGGTGCGTTGCCGTTCACCGTACGCATCGCATGTACATCCACGGGGTTGCGCAGCATGGTCAGCCGATCCGTTCCAATTCCAAACTCCTTCACAAGGTCGTCGGCCATGGCCTCAGACTGGCAGATGACGCGATCGGCGTGGCGATAGAGCAGCCGATAGAGCAGGCGGTTGTACGAAGGAAGGCCATCAAACTCAAGCGAAGCTGAGACTGCGCCGTTCTGTCGCACCACTACGCGCGTCGACCGCGGAAACATTGGCCGCAGCAACAACACCAGAAAATTCAGGTGAAACATCCCGGAAATAACCACCCGGGGCTTCACGCGACGGACCAATCCGAGCAATCGAATTCCCGCGAAACGAACCCGTGCCGACCCCAGCGAGTGGACGGTCAAGTGCGCCGGAAATTCATCCGAGGGCGCTGAGGCTTGCGCCACAATTCCCAGATGCAGCTCGTATTTCTCGCTGGAAAGGCAGCGCGCCAGCAGTGCCATGACCTTTTCGGCTCCGCCGCCGCCAAGATGCGGTATGAGCAAGAGAACCCTGGGACGCTCATGCAAGGGCTTCGCGATAATTGGTTGAGTATAGTTCGCGCCTCACACTTAAAACAGATTCAAAGAAGGCGCTTTAGTACCTTCGTTCCTTTGAATTTTCCAATAGTGAGCAATAGACACCAGAGTGCGCTCTTCTCTTCGACTACAGATAACTCATACGCCAAGCGAAAAAGAGCGTACGATCTCGGCTTCTGGCAACACACTGTCGATCAATTTGCGCTCTTCGGCACGGCGAAACCAAAAACCGACCTTCATCCCAGCGTTGAAACAAGGCCATCTCTGCAAGTTGGAACAGCTTGTTGATGATTGCCGGGAATGAAGGCGGGTCAATGACCGTTTCTGATGACCGTCCATTCGATACGCAGTTGCGCCAGAGCGCCGCGCGCCGGCCGTTCCATATCGTTACCGGCATCACCCACCCGCAGACATGTCTCACGCTCACCGGGCGCCTGCGTGCATTGCGCGAAGCCGGCTTTCGCGTCACGCTGATCTCCAGTCCCGGCGAGTTGCTTGACCGCACGGCGGCGCAGGAGGGAGTGGAAGCGATCGCGCTGCCCATGCACCGTGAAATTGCGCCTCTAGCCGATCTCGCGGCTCTGGTGCGGCTTTGGTGGCTCTTGATGCGCCTCAAGCCGGACCTGGTCGAATTCAGCACACCTAAGGCGGGGTTGCTGGGCTGTGTCGCGTCGTCGCTGGCCGGCATTCCCGTTCGCGTCTACATGCTGCGCGGACTCAAACTGGAAACCTCATCGGGAGTCAAACGGGCTCTGTTGCTGGCTGCAGAGAGGCTGTCAGCCGCCTGCGCACACGTGGTGCTTTGCAATAGCCCCAGCATGCAGGCGGAAGCGGCAGCGTTGGGCGTGGCGCCGGCAGCCAAAATGCGCCTGCTCGGCGATGGCAGCAGCAACGGCGTGGACGTGCAGCGATTCTCGCCCGGACCAAGCGACGTGCGAACCCAGCTGAATATTCCCCTGTCTGCTCCGGTGGTGGGATTCGTTGGCCGCCTGACGCGGGACAAGGGGATTCCCGAGCTGATCGACGCTTTCGACACCATCCTGAAGGCGGAACCGCAGGCACACCTGCTGCTGGTGGGTTGGTTCGATGCGGCCGAGGATGCGCTTGGGGCTGATGTTCAGGCCAGAATCGTGCGCCATCCGCGCATTCATTGCACCGGCTTCGTAGCGGATGCTGCGCCCTATTACCGGGCGATGGATTTGATGGTTCTCGCCAGTTGGCGCGAGGGGTTTCCAAACGCCGTGCTTGAAGCCGCGGCCACCGGCATTCCCGTCATTACAACCGCATGCACCGGCTCGCGCGACTCCGTAGTTCCTGAAGTGACTGGCCTGCTGGTGCCGCCGGGATATCCGGCAGCCATCAGTGAAGCTGCGCTCAAGCTGCTCCGCGACCCGGCCCGTCGAAGCGCCATGGGCAAGGCGGCGCGCGCCTGGATTTGCGAGCACTTTTCCGACGAGCGAGTGCTGCGTCTGGCTGTTTCGTTTTATAAGAGTCTGCTGAAACCGATGCAGGCGGCCACGCGCGGCGAATCGCTTGAATCTGCCGACGGCGACTGATGCGCTGCTTAGGGCATTTTCGGAAATAGTGTAGCTCTTGAGTTTTATTGGTATCCCAACCATTCCGCAGAAAAAAGCGGTGCCCAGAGGACGCCCAGATGGGGCACGGAGGACTACAGTAAAAATAAAAATGCTCTAAGGATTCGGTAATTGTTCGATTACCGCTCCATGAATCTCCGTCTGCGCAGGCAGCGCCTGCAGCGTATGCGCTCCAGCGTCAGCCGCGCGCAGCACCTCATTCGGCACAATGCCCAGTACTAGCGTGGCGGCAACCGCCAGCAGCAACGCCGCACCCACCGCTATGCCGACCTCGGGCGCTGGAGCAACTGGCTCGCCATCCACAGGCCGCTGCGCCGCCGCGAGCGCCAGGCGCAGATAGTAGGCTGCCGCCAGGCCGGAGTTGAGCAGGCCAATAATCGCCAGCCAAACCGCGCCTCCGCCGATGGCCGCTGAAAATGAATAGAACTTGCCGAAGAATCCCCCGGTGAAGGGAACGCCAACCAGAGAAACCAGAAAGAAGATCAACAATCCGCCCAGCAGAGGTGACCGGTACAACAGTCCGCGATAGTCCTCGATCATGGGCAGCTCTTCATCGTATCCGCTGATCAGCGTAATCACCGCAAAAATTCCCACGTTCATGGCTGCATAAGCAGCGGCGTAAAAGGCCGCAGCGCCAATGCCGGTATTCCCGACGCCTGCAAAGGCCGCCAGCAGATAACCGGCGTGCGCAATGGAAGAGTAAGCCAGCATGCGTTTCACGTTCTGCTGGCGCAACGCGGCCAGGTTGCCCACGGTCATCGAGAGCACGGCCACAATCCACAGCAGCGGCGACCAGACCGAGCGCAGCGTGGGAAAAATCTCATACACCACGCGCAGCAACAGCGCAAAAGTCGCGGCCTTGGGCGCTGTCGAAAGCAAAGCCACAACCGGCGAAGGCGCGCCCTCGTACACATCCGGCGTCCACACATGGAACGGCGCGGCCGACACCTTGAAGAGGATTCCGACAAGCATCAGCCCCATGCCGGCCATCAGCAACGGCTGATTCAAAGCCGATGCCGCGCGCTGCGCAATCTCGTAAACCTGCGTGGTTCCGGTAGCGCCGAAGATCAACGCGATTCCGTAGAGAAGAAACGCGGTGGCAAAAGAGCCAAGCAGAAAGTATTTGATTGCAGCTTCTGGCCCACGCGCCGTTTGCTTGCGGTAACCGGCCAGCACGTATGTGGCGATGGACGAAATCTCCAGCGCGATGAAAACCACCAGCAGTTCAACCGCCGCGGTGAGCAGGCACATGCCGACCGCGCCGAATACGACCAGCGCATAATACTCGCCCTGGTGGTGGCTGTCCTCGGGCAGGGTGTCGAGCGAAAGCAGCAAAGCCACCAGCACAATGCCGCAGATGAGTACGTGAAAGAAGATGGTGAACGTGCTGGTTTCAACCGTGCCGAAGAAGCCAGCGCCTTGCGGAAGAGAAAGCTGCCACAGGCTGGCCCAAAGTGCCAGCGTGGTTCCGATGGCGGCCACCCAGCCAAGGTTGCGGCGCGGAACGCCGGGCTTGAGCGAGGCGTCAATCAACATCACTAGAACGCCGGTCAGCGTCAGGACGACCTCAGGAAGGATGCGGTAGATGTCGGGCACTGGGTTCACTGCTTGCCCTCCCCTTTTGACGGCGGTGGCAATGCAGAGGGGCTAATGGTCATTTGCAGGATGTGACCCATCGACCATCGTTGGGGCAGATGTACGCCCTGCTTGATTGCCGGCAGCCAGATGGACGGCGCGACGCCCATGACCACTGTGAGCGCGACGATGGGGCACAGCACAGCTAACTCGCGGAAATGCAGATCGCCGGCATGCCTGGATGAAACCAGCTCGCTCTGTGGTCCGTAAAAGATGCGCTGCACCAGCGTGAGCATGTAAGCCGCGCCCAGAATAACGCCCATCGAAGCGGCAACTGCCCATGCGCGGCTGACGCCAAAGGTGCTGGAGAGAATGAGAAACTCGCCGATAAATCCGCTGAGAATTGGCAGGCCAATCATGGCCAGAGTGATCAGAACAAAATGCGTTGCGGCACGCGGCAGTTTCGCGGCCAGCCCTCCGTAGCTGTTGATCTGGCTGGTCGCGTAGCGATCGTAGAGCGCGCCGAGCAGCACAAACAGCGCCGCGTCCACCACCTCGTGGCTCAGGATTTGATAGACAGCGCCACTGGTTCCGATGAACGTGAATCCATAAATTCCCAATACGATCAGGCTCAGATGGCTGACGGCGGCAAAGGCCATCAGCTTCCAGAAGTCGCGCTGCACCAGCGCAAGGCACGCGCCGTAAAGCACGCCGATCACCGCCAGCGCAATCAGATAGGGTGCAGCCGCGCGTGCCTGCATGGGGAACAGTCCAATGTGGAAGCGAAGCATGGAGTAGAGGCCAAGCTTGCCGGCGACGATCATCGCCAGCGCTACGGGCGCTTCCGAGAAGGTGTCGGAAAGCCACCCATGCAGCGGGAAGATCGGCACCTTGACTGCGAAGGCAAATAGAAACGCCAGCGCAACCCAGCACAGCGCGGCAGCAGAGTAAGGGCCGCTGGAGAGACGCGACTGAAGCTCAACAAAGTCGAAGGTGCCAGTCTTCGCGTAGAGCCACAAAATCGCCGCCAGCAGCGGGGCTGAAGGAATGAATGTGAAGAGGAAAAATTTGAGAGCCGCCTTCGGCCCGTCCTTGCGGCCATACATGGCGATCAGAATAGCCATCGGGACCAGCGACAGCTCCCAGAAGCCGTAGTAAAGCATCAGGTCCAGCGAGACGAATACGCCGAACATGGCCGTCTGCTGAATAAGAAACAGAACAAAAAATACCTTGCGCCGCGACTGGATGGCGTTCCAGCTAGCGAGCACGCCCACCGGGGCCAGCAGTCCGGCGAGGACTACTAGCCACAAGCTGAGGCCGTCCACGCCGACGTGGTACGCGATTGCCGGGCTGTCGATCCAGGCATGGTTGACGACAAATTGGAAGCCGCTGCGCGCAAGGTCGTAATGAAATGGCAGATGAAGCGTAAGTCCAAACGCCACCAGCGAAGTGAGCAGCGCGATCCAGTTGGGCAGCTTGGCGCGGTCCGGGACGAGCGCAACGAGGGCCGCGCCTGCCAGAGGAACCAGCAGGATCAGCGTGAGAATCGAATTGTTTATTGCGTTCACTCTCAGTGCCCCCGCATGTGCCAAACAACGAACCAGGAACTTCCAAACAGTGAAGACCAGGGGATAAGGACGAAGAGCAACACAGCCGCAGCGCCCGCCGTGAGCCATGCGGCATAGGAGCGAATATTGCCCGACTGCCAGCGCTGCAG
>Ga0302326_10018264_pt1 | contig 14545 bp, 8 predicted proteins | sample Palsa_T0_3_FD_202264 | JGI IMG/M metagenome (GOLD analysis project Ga0302326, IMG submission 202264) | Peat permafrost microbial communities from Stordalen Mire near Abisko, Sweden - Palsa_T0_3 | ecosystem: Environmental > Terrestrial > Soil > Palsa > Peat permafrost | place: Sweden: Abisko... | reverse complement strand
GAGACCGAGGGTACGATCGGCGTCCGCATCGACAAGAATCGCAAGATCTACGCGACGACGTTCGTCCGCGCGCTCTCGCGCCCCGACCTCGGCCACAACTGGGAATCCGATGAGGCGATCCTGGCGCTGTTCGACAACTCGCCGCTGATCGCGAACTGCCTCGAAAAAGACAAGGACGTCAAGACCAAAGAAGACGCCCTCAAGGAAATCTACAAGAAGCTGCGTCCCGGCGAGCCCGAAAATGCGGAAAACGCCGAGAAGCTGCTCGAGTCGCTGTTCTTCGACGAGAAGCGGTACGATCTCGCCGGCGTCGGGCGCTACAAACTCTCCGGCAAACTGGAGAAGGAGTACGCGGCCGCCAAGCTGCGCGTGCCGGCGATCGACAAGAAGGCACTCACGCGCGAAGACATGGTGGCGGTGCTGCGGCGCCTCATCAAAGTCCAGGCACGCACGGTGCACAAGGACGACATCGACCACCTCGGCAACCGCCGCATCCGCTCGGTCGGCGAGCTGCTGCAGAACCAGTTCCGGGTCGGTTTGCTGCGCCTCGAGCGCGTCGTGCGCGAGCGCATGACCGTGCAAGACATCGAGACGGTCACGCCGCAGGCACTGATCAACATCCGTCCGGTCGTCGCGGCGATCAAAGAGTTCTTCGGCTCCTCGCAGCTCTCGCAGTTCATGGACCAGACGAACTCCCTGGCGGAGCTCACGCACAAGCGGCGCCTCTCGGCGCTTGGGCCGGGCGGGCTCTCGCGCGAGCGCGCGGGCTTCGAAGTGCGCGACGTTCACCATTCGCACTACGGCCGCATCTGCCCGATCGAGACGCCGGAAGGTCCGAACATCGGCCTCATCGGCTCGCTTGCGACCTTTGCGCGCGTCAACCGCTACGGCTTCATCGAGACGCCGTATCGCGTCGTGAAAGACGGGATCGTCAGCAACGAGATCCGCTACTTCACGGCTGACCGCGAAGACGACTACATCGTCGCTCAGGCCAATACCGAGATCGACAAGAACGGCAAGATCATCTCGCCGTCCGTCGTCGCGCGCTACGCCGAGGAATACGTCGAGGAGCCGCCGGGCAAGGTGCAGCTCATGGACGTCTCGCCGAAGCAGATCGTCTCCGTCGCCACGGCGTTGATTCCGTTCCTCGAACACGACGATGCCAACCGCGCCCTGATGGGTGCGAACATGCAGCGTCAGGCCGTGCCGCTGCTCCGCCCGCAGACCCCGATCATCGGGACCGGGATGGAGTATCGCGCGGCCAAGGACTCCGGCGGCTGCGTGCTCGCCAAGAACAGCGGCACCGTCACGGCGGCCGACGCCCACCAGATCGTGGTCAAACACGACGATGACGGGCTCGAGCACAGCTACGAGCTGCTGAAGTTCACGCGCTCTAACGCGGGCACGTGCATCAACCAGCGCCCGATCGTCGCCGTCGGCGACCTCGTCGTGCGCGGCCAGATCTTGGCCGACGGCCCGTCCTCGGATGAGGGCGAGCTCGCGCTCGGCCAAAACGTCATGGTCGCGTTCATGCCGTGGGAAGGCTACAACTACGAGGACGCGATCCTCATCTCCGAGCGGATGGTCAAGGACGACCGCTTCACCTCGATCCACATCGAGGAGTACGAGTGCGAAGCCCGCGACACGAAGCTCGGACCCGAAGAGATCACCCGCGACATCCCCAACGTCGGTGAGGATTCGCTCAAGGATCTCGACGAGAACGGCATCGTGCGCATCGGCGCCGAGGTCCGTCCCGAAGACATTCTGGTCGGCAAGGTCACGCCCAAGGGCGAGACCGAGCTCACGGCGGAAGAGCGCCTGCTGCGCGCGATCTTCGGTGAGAAGTCACGCGAAGTGCGCGACACCTCGCTCAAAGTGCCGCACGGCGAAAAGGGCAAGATCATCGACGTCAAGCGCTTCTCGCGCGAGAACGGCGACGAGCTGAGCCCGGGCGTCAACCACCTCGTGCGCGTCTACGTCGCGCAGAAGCGCAAGATTCTGCAAGGCGACAAGATGGCCGGCCGGCACGGCAACAAGGGCGTCATCGCCAAGGTGCTGCCGGAAGAAGACATGCCGTATATGGAAGACGGCACGCCGGTCGACATCGTGCTCAACCCGCTGGGCGTGCCTTCGCGCATGAACCTCGGGCAGATCATGGAGACCCACCTCGGCTGGGCGGCGCGCATGCTCGACATGTTCATCGCGACGCCGGTGTTCGACGGCGCGCATGCCGAGGACATCGCCGAGTGGCTGCAAGACGCCGGCCTGCCGGCCGACGGCAAGACGTGGCTGCGCGACGGGCGCACGGGCGACCGCTTCGGCCGTCCGATCACCGTCGGCATGATCTACATGCTCAAGCTCGCGCATCTCGTCGACGACAAGATCCACGCGCGCTCAACCGGCCCGTACTCGATGATCACCCAGCAGCCGCTGGGCGGCAAGGCACAGTTCGGCGGCCAGCGCTTCGGCGAAATGGAAGTCTGGGCGCTCGAAGCCTACGGTGCGGCCTACACGCTGCAAGAACTCCTCACGGTGAAGTCCGACGACGTCGTCGGCCGCGTGAAGACGTACGAAGCCATCGTGAAGGGCGAAAACGTCCTCGAACCGGGCGTACCGGAATCGTTCAAGGTGCTCATCAAGGAGCTCCAGTCGCTCGCGCTCGACGTCAAGGTGTTGACGGAACAGCGCGAAGAGGTGGAGATCCGGATCGCCGACGACGACATGGCCGAACGCGCGCAAGAGATCGGGCTGCTGATGGGCGACGAAGATCCCCGCCTCTCGCAGACCGCGCTCGCCGAGCGTGAAGCCGAACGCGAACGTCTCTCGGCCTCGGTCGCCCCCGGCGGCATCGGCGAAGGCGAAGAAGCCGAAGGCGAGACCGTCGCGGCCGAACCCGAGGAAGAGGAAGAAGAACTCGACGACGCCGCTCCGCTCGTTGCCGCTCCGGCGACACGCGGCGGGCGTGCAGCCGACGACGACATCATCCCGACCACGCCGCTGGGCGGCTTGCGCGCGACGATGACGGACGACGGCGAGATCGTGGTCGACGAAGTGGTCGACGAAGAAGTCCCCGTCGCAACGGTCGAGGAAGAGGACGCCGACGAAGGCTACGTCCTCGAAGAAGACGAGGAGTTCACGGAGCCGGAAGAAGAGGACGAAGGCCCTCTGGTCCACTCCACCGACGAAGACTACTAAGCCTCAACCCTCGCAATAAGCAGAAGACCCGGATGGTGACGTCCGGGTCTTCGCTTGTGGCAATACGATCTCGTGATTAAATGTCGTGCGAGCCTAAATAAGCTCCGGTTACGGCATCGACACCGGCAACGTAGGTGCCTCCTATTGTGAAGATCCACGCCGGAATCGCCCCCCGGCTCGACGTAGCCTCGTCGGGTCCGCCGCTCCAGTAACCGCTTTGGTAGGCAGTGATTGCGTTCAACGCCTGAGGCGGCAGCGACAACGAGGCGGTATATGCGTCAATTGAGGTCATTCCGCCACTCGACGGAACGGTCGTCCCATTCGAAAATGCGAGCGCCGTTACACCAAATGAGCGCCAAAGACGATAGCTGTACACGATGTGCGGCGGGTATGTGTATGTGTAATAGCCCTCTACGCAGGTCTTGACTTTCGCGCCGCCCCCACCGTCGATCGGAACGAGAGCCCATTGCGTACAGACCCAATTGCCGACAGCTGGCGCATCGACTATGACCTCGAGGGCATCGCCCCCAAACATGGGTGAACTATGCCGCCACGTAAAGCTGTACCCGATTATGCTCTGACCGGGATACTGAATGCCGGCCTGGTAGAGAGCGCGCGTGCTTACAAGAACGGCGTCGCCTGGCATTCCTTGCGTCTCTTGAATATAGCCTGCGGCAGCATTCTGTGCTGCCGATTGACTTGGAGCCCATCCATTGAACGCGCTCGCCATAATTGTGGCGCCCGAAGTTCCGTAGTCGTGAATTCCAATGATGCCGCCGACACTCGCCGATGAAGTTGAACCGTTGTCGGTGTGAGCCGTTACGGGTTGCCCATATACAGATTGGGCGCCGGCGATCGCCGTCGCATCACTCAAACTCTCATTCTTGAGCGTCTTGGGGGTCACCCAAAAAGTCGTAGGCTGAACGACGACACTATTTAGTTGCGCGAAGCTTAAATTATCCGACCAATAATAGTACAGGGAGCCGCTTGGCATCGGGTTGCTTGTCTTCGCGCCGCTAAGGACGTCATTGCGGTTCGCCGCGTCTTCGGTGATCGACCATCCCTGTCGCCCGACGTCCATGTTGGCATAAATCCAAGAATCGTGTGGACTCTTAACGATTCCCGAGGAGCCATAGAGGTACAAAGCAACATGCCTTGCCAGCGTGACCTCGTCTATGCTGTCGTCTACATCGCACTCGCGACCCGGAGGAGGGTTCTCAATATCAGGATCATTGCAAGTTCCCGGCGCTTGCCAGTAACCGTACATACCGTGAAGAGAGCCTCCGAAGGCCGGGATCCAGTTCGAAGTCCAATCGGGGTCGGCGGGATCGACGACCGGCGGGGCAGAGACGGTATCGGATGTGGAGAAATACATCCAGTTTAGCAGGCCATTTACGGGTCGAGTGTTGTTCAAATATGGTTGGATGCTGCCGTCTGTGCTTCCCACGCCCCAACCCGACGGCACACCCCCACAGTCGTCGGCTGTGAACCGCGCGGTGCCGATATCGCCGTGACCGACGAAGTAGAGAACCGATGAAGCGGCGACGTCCTGAGGAATGGTTTGAGGACTTGCCTCATTGCCATTATAGATGGTCTTCCAGCCCTCGGATGCGATCTGGGCTTGGAAGGCCTGCGCACCTTGCTGGCTGTACTGGAGATTGTATTGCCCGGAATATGCGCCGCCGCAGGGATATGAGTTGATTCCGATAACCGATGCGGTCCCGACGACCCCGGCCCCATTGGGTCTATAGAGGGATGGCTGCGCGGCAATGTAGCATCCGCAGTCCAAACAGAGAATGGCAGCTCCGAACGAGAGAGCGCGAGCCCACAGTGGGCTGTCGCAAATCGAGCGAGCGGTGCGAATGCTTGTCTTAATGCCAACGCTCAGTTTCGTGGTACCTAGCATTTTATGACGCCTCGCTTAGTTATCTGCAGGCAAGCGATAGCGTGCCGCAGTCACGGGGTTGGCGCGAACGATCCGCTGGTAGACGAGATTACCGGTTTTCACGTCGTATGACAGGAAAAACTCGCGATTGCGCACCGCGGGCATATCGGGGGTCGACGCGCGCATGATCGCATGGACCGTAACCACCGAATACAGCGCCCCGAGAACGGCCAGCGAACCGTGCGTGACTTCAATGATCTGCGGACGCTGCACGGGATTCGCGCTTGCCACCGAGAGTGGGCTGAGCAGGCCGTGGGGTTTGGCCGGGGCCGCGGGAGTTTGTGACAAAGCCTGAAGTGCGCGTCCCCGGACAAAAGTGTCCGTCAACAAAGCGCCTCGTCGTAAATGGTGGACGCGGATAGGGTGCCCGGCTCGGGCTGTCCCGGAACTGGCACTGTTATCAGCCCAAGCCGGCGCCGAAAAAAGCAGCGCAATCAGGCAGGCAGTCGGAAGAACAATTTGACGAGTAGGAAGCGCCAAATCTGTCTCCTTCATCAAATGAAGGGATTCACGAAACTTTGGCCCTTATCGTCGGCTAGCTGATAATTTTCCTGCCTACCGAGACTAGCGGCCGAGCAGAATATCGTCGCAAAACGAGACGAGATAGCAGGAGTGCCAGGACAGAGCCGGCCCCGAGAAGGAGGATGGGGTAGTTTCCCCACGCGGCGTACAGCGTGGGTTTAGGGCTTGCGATATGAAGAGCCGTTACACCGGCGCCGCCCTGGTATGTATTTTCAATCTGCCCGCCCGGGTGAAAAACCATTGCTGTTCCTCGCGTGCCGACGACCGCGACGTCCACTCCAAGCGATCGAGCGCGGAATCGCGCAACAGCCGACTGAAGAGAGTCGCCGGCAGCTGACGAGAACCAGCTGTTGTTTTCCATCACGAGCAGCGCATCGGCGCCCTTCGCAACCGCTTCGCGAGTTAGGTTGCTGAACGCGACTTCGAAGCAGATGAGCGGCGCAATGTGAATCCCATCGACCGACCAAAGCGCGGCGTCCTTTCCAGGAACGAAGTCGATTCGTAAGCTCATGAGACGCCCGAAGATGGCCTTCTCCGGGATAAATTCACCGAACGGTACGAGCTTCTGCTTTGCGTACAGCGTTGCTCCAGCTTTCGAAAACAGAATTGCGACGTTCTGGGCGCCGGCCGGTTCCTCGGCGCTGGCCCCAATGGCGATGTCTGCCGGAGGCGTTAAGGCGCTCTGAAGCTTGCGTACTTCGTCGTAACCATTCGGGAACTGTAGCGCACCTTCGGGAAATACGATCAGATCGGGTCGCAAGGCGTCCGCCGCTCGTAGTGCGCTGGTGAATTCGCTGACGCTGCGAGCAACCTGCGGCACCGCCGCAATTGTGAGTTCATTGGCGCCGGGTGGCCACCCCACCGTGACTGGAAGACAACCGACGCTAATCACAAAGACGACCGCTCCCATCAGTGCGAAATTTGGTCTTACACCACGCTCTCTAAATAAGCGGGCAACGGCATATGCTAGCGCCACCACAATGGCCGAGACCCCGGGGCTGCCGACAGCGGTGCCAAGAAGACCCAACGGGGTCATCGACTGTGACGCCCCAATTTCGCCGTAGGGCATCGCCCAGTCGCCCACAATTCGCAACAGTTCTTCGAGCGCCCACAATGAGCCTAACGCTGCCGCCGCAATTGCAAGTGGTGCACTTCGAAGAAGCCTCGTTGCGTAGGTCCACGCAACGAGATAAGACGACTCGAGGATTGCAATTGTGAACGATGCCAGTTGCAGGCCCACTGATGTCGCACCGTCAGGCGCTGTGGCCCAACCTAATAGGGTAAACCAGAATGTTATGCCGGCGGCAAACCCGTTCTCCACCGGTCCCGAAAGGCGAAGCTCTGAACACACTACAAGGCAGGAAATGGAAATCCAGGCAAACTCCGATAGCTCTGGCCAGATGAGGCTCTGGGCCAGCAGCCAGCCCGCACAAGCGCACACGACGACGCCAAGAGAGCGCGCCATGTCTAATCGGGCCATGCCAGCACCGCGGCGACGATCACGAGAAAGACGATGTCCGCGCGAGAAAAACTTGAGACACCTTGCGACCGCAGAAGGCGCGATGCTAATCGGGTAAAGAGATGTCCGAGTACGAGGATCTCCACAATTGCTTTCGGACCGGTGCCGTACTCCGCTAGGTAGAAGGCCGCCAGAATCAAACCGCCTGAGACGATCGCCTCGATGGTCGGCAGGTCCAACGGACCCGGTAGAATTGTACTGCGGCAACAGCCTGCAGCGTGGCACGTCGCCTTCCCCAAAGTATAAAACACAAGCAGTTGAACGGCTTGGGTGCAAACGAGTACGTAGAAATGAGCCGGATCGAGCAAGTGATCAGCGCATGACGAAACGATTGTCGCGCCGAGTAGAGCGGCGCTCCATGACAGAGGCTTTCCGGGACTTCCGGAAAGGTTCCCGAGAGCGGCTCGAAATCGAAGCGAGACGAGGAACGTCGCACTGAAGATTACCGAAACGCCGATCGCGGTGGGCAATGCCTCGAAACGTCGATTGTAACAAACCGATGCTCCGGTAATTCCGAGCAGAATCACGTATCGAAGGATCGCGAGGTGCCGGAGACCGGATCTACCCGAGGGCGCGAGGGTCAAACAGGCACCCTTTTGCGACTACGCGCCCGGCTTCGGTCCCAGTCAGCAAGAAACCGAACGGACGGTCTGCAAAGATCCTACGATAAGACCGTTTCCGCTTCGTTGTCTTGATGGCCGTCTCAGCGACAACCGTGGCCCCGGATTCATCAACGACGATCTCCGCTACCTGAGTGGCACTGAGAGGCCGCGCCGGCCACCGAAAAAGTCGATCCGAGTCAGTGAGAGGAATCGCAGTGCTTAAGACAGTTCCGAATTGCCGAACTTTGCTGAACGAAAATTTCGGCATTCCGAAGAAAACGAGCTCTGAATTGGTTGACATCTCATTTAGTGCTAGTAGCGTTTGCCTTTCCCATGTTTCTGATAATTGGCCGACAACGTTTGGAATGTAGACCGCCATCACGCCACCGCCCCGAAACGGAATGCGAACTACTTGGGCGTCATCTAGGGCGTGGTGCATGAACTCACCGATCCGCCGGAGGAACGGCACCCAAACGGAACCCCGCAATGTCTGAAACTGCATCGGCGCGGTCGCTCGAACGTCGAACGGCTGCTGCCACGACCTCGTGAACCGACTCGCGTTGAATATGCCCAGTTCTGCGCCGAGACTTCTCGCTATGCGATTGCCGGTAACCCGCAGTTCAACGTGCTTACCCACAGCCTGGATTGCGGCCGATGCATCGCGCGAATTCACCACTCGACACCGAAGGTGATCCAGAGCTGCCACCTGCTCGGGCGTAACCAGAAGATTCGGCGCATAAAGGACCGACGCGGTCGAACTCTCCGGATTTGCTGGACGCCATGATGCGGTGGGGTAATCAGACGCTAGAACGCTAATCGAAGCTAACAGTCGCTTTCGCAGATCGAGATCGGCCCCTTCCGCCAGGCAAATGATAGCTTCAGCTACACCCCACGTTGAAACAATGTCATTCGTGCCGTGCTCCAGTGTGAGCCAGGGCAACTCGGCTGCCGGGGAGCTCGAGCCCGCAATGGCCGCACTGTGGCGCGTACCTAACGTCAAGGAAGCCGCGACGACTCCAGCAAGGAACGATGAACGGTCAAGCTTAGAGAAATCTAGCCCGTTTATGTTCGTGCTCCTGTTTTCGGAGAAGGGTGAGCACGCCTTGAAGTGAGAACGCCTGGAGTCCTGCCCGGCACTTCGAGAGATTCCCTTCGAAGGTGCCCGCTTCATTATACCGGCAAGACGAGGCGATGCTTGTGAGGATGTTCCTGGTCGTTGTACTTCTCGCAAGCTTAACAGCTGCAAGTAGTGCTGCGGGAATCGGGACGGCTTTAGTCGGTGCTAGCCTATCGCAGTTGTCTGCGGACGCTTTACGTATTTCCCTTGACTTCTCACCTGCTGCTCCGACTTACGCCGTCACCGGTGATGGTACGGCGCAACTTTCCATCACGCTGACCGCTACAGCGCGGCGGACGAATGGTGGCTTTGCCTTGCCGAGGACGTTGACGTTCCGGAGCGTGAAGATCGATCAGTTGGGAAACGATCTGGTCGTTAGCATTTCGTCTGGACGGCCCCTAACGGCGCACTTGGTTCCCGGCATCAAGTCGCTCACGATCATCGTGTCAGTCTTGGAACAAGCCAGACAGATATCGACAGCCGCCGGCCCGATAGGCAACGACTCGAGCGTCGACGTGATCCGGCTAAAGTACGCGGACGTCAACGAGGTCGCCGCACTTCTTGGAGTTACGATCCCAAGCGATCAACTAGCGGGCGGCCAGGTTACCTCACAGGGCATCACATTGCCGGGGAGCTCCACGGCGGTCAACAATCCAAGCACGCCCCAGACGATCCCAGCAGCGCCCATTGGTCTACGCATTTCTGACACGGTACTCGCGGACCGGCGATTGAATGCAATTATCTTGATTGGTCCGTCTTCGCAGACAGCCGGTCTCAAGCGTTTGGTCGAAGCAATCGATGCGCCGGTGCCCGCCGTCTTGCTCGAGGTGTCCGTCGTCGAGCTGACAGATTCCGCTGCGCGGGATTTGGGAATCGATCCAACGTCAACTGGGGGCCAGATCGCCTCCGCATCGATGGCGCTAACGTCCGGCGGTCGGGCGACGGGGTCCATCAATCTTCAGGCCGCCGTTTACGACGAAGTGCAAAAGGGCAACGGCAAAATTATTGCTCGCCCGAAAGTCTACGCGCAAAGCGGGGTACCTGCCTCGATACTGACAGGCGACGCATTGCCGGTTCTCACAAACATCTCGTATCCTGGATCTGGCTCCAGCATCGTCCAGCAACAAGTGCAGTACGTAAATGTTGGAGTCTCGCTGCAAATTCTAGCAACAGTGGATCCGCGAAACGTTGTGCATTCCAGAATTGTGGCAAGTGTCTCATCCGTGACTGGCTATGTCCAGGGGATCCCTCAAATCAGCCAACGTCAAGCAACAACCTCAGCGGATGTTACGGACGGGCAGGCGGTTGTCATTGGCGGTCTGGTACAAGAGACGACGCTTTCAACCGTTTCCCGTGCCCCGTGGTTTTCGGCGATACCTTTGATTGGGGGGCTGTTCAACGTTAGACACGATAGTTTCCAAAAGACGGACCTTTATATTGTCGTAACGCCTCATGTTCTCGTAAGAGAATAGTAGTGACGCGACGAGAAGACGGCCGACGAAGGCTCGGCCTTCAAAGGAGACGAGGGCCGCGGGCCCCGACTCTGCAATGTGGTTCACCGAGAATCAGGGCAACAACATCGGACGCATCCCGGTGACCGTCACGCCGGGCTCGAAGCTGCGGCGGCGGTAACCTCTTTACGGAGTCGGCCTCTTGGTCACCACGGGCTGCGGCGCGACTTCCATGCGCATCATGGGTGATTGACCGGCGTCAGTGATCGTATACTTCGTATACTTCAACACAAACGTCTCGGTCGGCCGGTCGTGGCTGCCGCCCGTCTGATAGCTGCTGATAAGGACGTCGTCTAGGACGACCGTTCTCGACCCCTGCACGATTTTCACGGTGCTGAAGTGCTTCCCGCTCGCACAGGCCTGGTAGAGCGACGGACTCGCGCTATCAGTCTTCCTTGTTATCGTAAACGGGTTGAACGTAATCTTGCCGGCGCCGGCGCCGCTGCTCGCCGACCCGATATTGAGCGTGTTGTTGGCCGCTCCCCACGAAAACGAGTCGATCTCCATCGACTTGTCGGGCCTCGGCCCTGCGATTGCGGCGCCGCCTTCAAACGAGATGTACGTGTCGAAGGCGGCGCGGGCGGTCGTGAGGGATCCAGGCACGAACGCGAGGGCCGCCGCTCCTGCGACGCCGATGCGAAGTGCGTGCCGCCGGGTCAAACGAGATAATGCCATTGCTTCCTCCTGGCCGGAACGAGCCGGGCCGTTGCTCGCTTCCGCACGAGTACCACGGCCGACCTGTGTGCTTCCGACACTCTTTCCAGTTCAGCGGAGAACGGCGTCGCAGGAATCCCCGAACCGGCTCCCTTATCGCTTGCTGAGTAAGCCGCTCAGTGCGGCAGTTCCGGGGCAGGAGGGGAAAAATGGGTGCTGCTTTCGGTCTTGGGCGCAACGTGCGAATCGGTGCGAGCGCCACGTTGCTGATCGGCGGCCTACTGTTGATCGGCGGAACGAAACCCGCGGGTGGGGCCGCCGACTACTCCGCGGCGCAAGCCGCTGCCGGGGCCGCCGTGTACCAGGCCCACTGCTCGCAGTGCCACGGTGCGAGCCTTCAGGGCGGCGCCGGACCGGCGCTGAAAGGCACCGCCTTTCAAAAATCGCTAAAGACCGTCTATCCGACGTTTGCGAAGCTCGAGAACTTCACGCAGACGCAGATGCCGGATAATGCGCCCGGCAGTTTGACGCACACGCAGTACGTGAACGTCACGGCGTTCGTGCTCGCGCAGCAGTCCGCTGCTGCGGCGCACGGTACGACGAGCGTCGAGATCGTTCGCGCTTCTGCGCCGACGCGTCACACGTTCATGACGATGCCCGCCGGCGCCGACGTCACGATTACGGACGCGATGCTGATGGGCGCATCCGGGGATGCGAACAACTGGCTGATGGGCGGCAAGACCTACACCAACGACCGCTATTCAGCGCTGGACCAGATCTCCACCGACAACGTCGCGAGCCTCCAGCTGGTTGGCCTTGTGCAAACCGGTTTTACGGCGAGCTTCGAAACGACGCCGGTCGTCGTCAACGGCATCATGTACGCCTCGACGCCGACCGTCAACAACAAGATGAAGGTAATGGCGATCGACGCGGCCACCGGTGCGCGCATTTGGGAAACGACGAACAATCTCGGCAGCTTCCTGATCTGCTGCGGTCCGGTCAATCGCGGCGTTGCCGTCGCGTACGGCAGCGTGTACGTGCTCACGCTCGACGATCACCTCGTCGCGCTGGATGCGCGGACGGGCGCGCAACGCTGGTCGGTGCAAGTTGCCGATCCGTCTGTCGGGTACTCGGAAACGATGACGCCCACGATTTACCAAGGCTCGGTGATCGTCGGCAGCGCCGGCGGGGAGTGGGCGATCCGCGGTTTCGTCGCTGCCTACGACGCGCAGAGCGGCAAACAGCGCTGGCGCTGGAACTCGACCGATCCCAAGACCTACGAGGGTACGTCGTGGAAACAGGGCGGCGCGATGGTCTGGACCACGCCCTCGATCGATACGAAACTCGGGCTGGTCATCTTCTCGACCGGAAATCCGAACCCTGATCTGAGCGGCATCCATCGCAAAGGCGACAACCTGTACAGCGATTCGATCGTCGCGCTCGACATCAAGACCGGCAAGCTGCGCTGGTATTACCAAGAGGTCAAGCATGACGTCTGGGATTACGACGCGGTCAGCCCGGTCGTGCTCTTCGACGTCAACCAGGGCGGCACGACGATCCCGGCCGCGGGCGAGGCCGGCAAGGTCGGCTGGTTCTTCATCGTCGACCGCCGCAACGGGCATCTCATTCGGAAGTCGGCGCCCTACGTGCTCTTCTCGAAGAACATGTTCACGACGCCGACCGCGAAGGGCGTGGTCATGCTGCCCGGCGCCAACGGCGGTGCCGAGTGGTCGCCGGCGGCCTATTCACCGAAGACACGTCTCGTCTACGTGCTCGGGATGGACCAGCTGATGCGCTTCACGACGCACCCCGTAAATGCGGCGCCTGGCCAACTCCGGCTCGGCAGCGCGTTCATCAACGTCGAACCGCACGGGCTGCAAGACGGCCGGTTCGTCGCGATCAACACCGACACGGGTGCCATCGCGTGGACCGCCATGACGCCGCAGCCGTTGATCGGCGGCGCGCTTGCGACCGCCGGCAACCTCGTCTTCATGGGCGAAGGCGATGGTGACTTCGACGCCTTCGACGCCACGACGGGCAAGAAGGTCTGGCACTATAACCTCGGTGCGGGCGTCAACGCACCGCCGATCACCTACACCGTGAACGGTCAGCAGTACATCGCGGTCGCGGCCGGCGGAAACTTCCAGCTCGACTACCCGCTGGGAGACGCCATCGCGATCTTCAAACTGCCGTCGAAGTAAAGGGTCGCTGTTACCTGCGGCGCAGCGGCGAGACGATGAGGTGCCCCCGCATGTCGCCGAAGCGGATGCCCAGCAGCATGAGCATCGCATCCGCCGTGAACTCGCAGGTGATTACGGAGCCTTGCGTCACGATGACCACCTCCGAATCGGCGCTGCCGCATTGGACGTCGTAGGGGCTTATGTCCATCCGGGGATAGCGCCGTTGAATGGAGTTGGCAACCACATTTCTGACCTTCGTCATTTCGATCGCGAAGCCGTGACCGCCGATGCGAACCTGGTGGGCCGGGTCATCGATCCAAATATCGTACGGAACGGAGTGGCCGGCGACATGCACGACACAACGGCCGTGCCGCGGCCCGGTCAGGTTGAGGTCGCGCGGACAGTCGACGCGATACCCGACCGTCGGCAGCGTGTTCGTGGCGGCGATGAAGGCTTTGATGTACTGCTGCGCATCAGCTTTCTTGAGAATCGTGCGCCGGCCGGCCTTATGCTCGGCGAGCAGCTGCGTCACCGACTGCTTGAGCGTCGGCAAGGCACTCGGATGCGCCGCCGCTGCCGTTCGCGCGCTCGTGTGAACGGAAGACGTGGCGGTGCATCCCGCGACCAGTGCAACTGCCGCGATTGCAGCAAAGAGACGAAGCGGCACGGTCTTCAGATCCACAGGCCGTCTTGGCCTTTGGGTAGCGCGCCGCGGCGCACGTGCTTCACGGTGAAGAAAAGGGCCGCTGCCAAGAGCACGAACAGCGTCATCGTCACGCCGACGTAGCGCACCAGCGACCACTTCTCGCGGCTCTCGAGCAGCGGCCCATCGCCGACCGCGACGTCGAGGTTGCCGACGCCGATCGCGACCGGCGTCCCTGCATACCGGCGCACCATGACCGAGTGCCCCACCGCGATGCGCCGATAGAGTGTGGGTGCGTGCTGGAAGGTCACGTCCTGCGTCCCGCCGCCATGCAGGCCGACGACGACGTGGTAGACCGTGTTCCAGCCGTTTTCGTCAGCGTATTTTTGGCGCACGGGCGCCGGTGCGGTGAGGCACGGTCCGCCGTACATCCGCTGCCAGATCGGTGCGCTGCAGGACGGATCGCTCTCGATGCGGCCGACCGCTTGCGCCAAGAACAACTGCTCGACCAGGGCGACACCGACCACGACGGGTCCGGTCAACGCGGCCAGGGCGAGCAGGATCAGACCCAGAGCGCTTCTGCCGGTGAGCTGCACGAACCACGCCGGTTCCTTCGGAGCCGGCGCCGTGACCGGTCGCGCCGACCGAATCTCGGCC
>Ga0302326_10018263_pt1 | contig 14547 bp, 14 predicted proteins | sample Palsa_T0_3_FD_202264 | JGI IMG/M metagenome (GOLD analysis project Ga0302326, IMG submission 202264) | Peat permafrost microbial communities from Stordalen Mire near Abisko, Sweden - Palsa_T0_3 | ecosystem: Environmental > Terrestrial > Soil > Palsa > Peat permafrost | place: Sweden: Abisko... | reverse complement strand
TCCTACCTCGACCCCGGTTCCGGCGGCCCGGAGAACGACTTCACCAACCGCAACACCACGTTCATGACCTGGAACCTGCTGCACATGGCCCGCATGCTCAAGGACGCCGGCGGCATCCCCGCGCACGGGAACCAGCGCTCCGATTGGGACGCCGGATGCCGGTTCGACTTCGACAACCCCGACTACCGATGACGACCGGCACAGGACGCGCATACGGCGAAAACCCCGACCGCGGATAGGCCGTCCCGGCTGAGACAACTGGCGGATCCGGGAGCACGTTCACGGTCCGCCTTCCCGCCCGGCCGCTGGCCGCCGCCGATGCTCAGCTCACGCCACGTCGCCCTTGAGGGAGAACGCTCCCAGCCGGCGGATCGCGACGGCAAGCGCGGCGACGGTGACGAGAGCGCCTCCCACGATGACCGTCGTCAGCGTCAGGTGCGCGTTCAGCGCGGGGTCGCGCGCGATGGAGTTGGCCAGGCCGAGGGAGTACTGCCCGATCGACAGCTCGCTCGCGCCGCTGACCAGGTTGCCGAGCAGGCCCTCCCAGACCAGCAGGTACAGCAGCCCGACTGCGATGGCCCGGGTGGTCAGGACCGACACCATCACGAAGAACGCGTTGTAGATGACCGATCCTGCCAGCGCTCCGGCGAACACGCCGACCGCCAGCCTGGTGACTCCCCCGGTCGCGATCAGCCCGGCCAGCAGCTCGGGCACCGCGACGAAGATCATTGTCATGACGGCGGCCACCGCGAACTTGGTGATGATCACCGATGAGCGGCGCACCGGGGTGGCCAGCAGGTGCACGATGCTGCCGTCGTCGATCTCCGCGCCCAGCACGCTGGTGCCGATGATCAGCGCCGTCAGCGGCAGCACCACGGAGAACCCGAACACGCCGAGGATGTCGGCCGGCCAGGCCGCCCGCTCCGGCCTGGCGGCCTTCAGCGCCGCCGTGACCAGGAGCAGGATCACCGGGGGGATCGCGAACAGGAACGCCCGCTTGCGGCCCATCGTCGCGCGGAACGTGATGCTCGCGACGGTGCCGTTGACAATGCCGGACATGTGGTGGCTGCTTTCTCGCTGATCCGTTCCCGGACCGGCACGTGGTCAGGATGCGATCAGGTAGGCGAACACGCTCTCCAGGGACTCGTCGGCAGGCAGCAGCTCGCGCAGCCTGATGCCGGCGTCCCTGGTCAGGCTGGCGAGCTCCCTGGTGAAGGTGCCGTAGTCCGACGTGCGTACCTGCAGCCCGCGGGGCGTCAGCTCGACGCCGGTGACGGCGGGCCGGCCGATCAGCCTCGCGCCGAGCAGGCGGTCGTCCGAGGTTCGCACCAGGAACACGTGCGGCCGGCTGGTCATCAGCCGCCTGATCGCGCGGAAGTCGCCGGACGCGGCGAGCCGGCCGGACACCATCACCTGGATGGTTCCGGACAGCCGTTCCACCTCTTCCAGGATGTGCGAGCTGAAGAGGATCGTGCGGCCCTGCGCCCCGAGCCCGTGCAGCAGGTCCATCATGTGCAGCCGCTGGCGCGGGTCCATGCCGTTGAACGGCTCGTCGAGCAGGATCACCCCGGGATCGTGCACCAGGGCCGCGGCCACCTTGATCCGCTGCCGCATGCCCTTGGAATACGTCGTGATCTTGCGATCCTGGGCGTCCGCCATCTCCACGATCGCGATGGCGCGGCGGGCCGCCGCGCCGGGATCCGGCAGCTCGTGCAGCTTCGCGGTGGCCCGGACGAACTCAGCGCCGGTGAGGAACGCGTAGACCGACGCATGCTCGGGCACCAGGCCGACGGTCCTGAACAGCCCGGCGTTGCGCCAGCTCGGCTCGCCCCCTACCGTCACCTCGCCCCTGGACGGCTGCAGGAAGCCGGCGATCATGTGCAGCAGCGTCGACTTTCCGGCGCCGTTGGGGCCCAGCAGGCCGGTGACGCCTGGCCCGACCGACATCGAGACGTCGTTGATCGCGACGACGTTGCCGTACCAGCGGGAGACGTTGCGCACTTCGATGGCGGTCACGCGATGCCAACCTTCCGGTACCGGGCGATCAGCCCGCCGACGGCGACGCCGAGGAAGACGAGGACCATCAGCCCGTACGCCGGGCCGTAGCCGCCCGGGTCGGGAATGATGCCAGGCGTCGTGCCGCCGAGCCACTCCCTGACGCCGTCCAGCGCGGTGAACGGGCTGATCAGGCCGGCCAGGTGCTCCCCGGCCGGCACCGGGCGCGGGACGACGGTGAAGACGTTATGGCCGTGCGGCGGCCCGATGGCGCCGGGGACGGGGACGGGCCGGCCGGGGCCGCCTACCCGGGCCGCGATGTGGCTCAGCAGCCTGGCCTGCGTCCAGGTGAGGAAGAAGAAGATCGCGATCGTGCCCGTCGCGTACGCTCGGCGCCCGCTGAGCGAGGCGAGCGCCAGGCCGATCGCGGCGAGCACGACGGCCCACATCAGCCCGACGAGCAGGCCGGGAACGAGGCCCCGTGTCTGGGCCCAGATCGCGCTGAGGCCGTGCGCCTGCAGGACCGTGCCCAGGTAGAGCAGCAGCTCCGGGACCTCGATCATGATCAGGCAGGCGAGGACGAACGCGGCGAGCTTGGCCAGCGGGTAGTCGATCCTGCGGATCGGCCGGGAGAAGTAGAGCGGCAGGACGTGGCTGCGCAGGTCACGGGAGACAAGCTCGGGCGCCTGCGCGGCGATGAAGACCGTCATGACCAGCACTCGCACGGCGGAGGTGTAGGTGTCGTAGTGCACGACGGGCGCGTGCGATGCGCTGGTGGCCACGGCCACGGCGTTGACGATCGCGGGCAGGCACATGATGCCGAACGCGATCACCGGAATGATCTTGGCCTTGACGCCGCGGCCGATGCCGAACGCGGAGCGCAGGCTGTGCCAGCACAGCGCCCGGGCGATCTGCGCCCGGCCGAGCCGCCTGCCGTCGTAGCGGCGGTAGCCCAGGTCGTGGATGACGCCGGAGGCGGCGGCCGTCATGGGGACCGGAACGGGGGCCGGGGCCGGGACGTGGGCCGGGCTGGCCGGCGTCGGCCTGGCTGCGTCAGCGGGCATCGGCCGCTCCCGTCATCTCGCTGCGCTCCGCCTCGTCGTCCTGGAACAGCTCCTCGATCCGGTGCCGCCGGCGCTCCATCCGGTTCAGCGGCAGGCCGAGATCGGCGACGGCGTCACGGACCGCGTCATAGGTGCCCTCGCCGTCCAGCCTGACCAGCACCGCCCGGTCCTGCGCCGTCGGGCCCAGGCCTCGCCTGCCCAGCTCGTCAAGCAGCTGCCTGGTGCCCTCCTCGACCTCGATCACCAGCACCTGGCTCGCCTGGGTGAAGCTGACGACCGTGTCGGACCGCAGCAGCTTCCCGGCCTCGATCGCGACGATGTGATCGCAGATCTGCTCAAGCTCGCCGAGCAGGTGGGACGCGACGACGATGGAGATGCCGAAGCTCGCGCCGATCCGGCTGACGAGCTCCAGCATCGCGGCCCGGCCGGCCGGGTCGAGGCCGATGGTGGGCTCGTCGAGCAGCAGCAGGCGCGGGTCGCCGACCAGCGCCTGGGCCAGCTTCACCCGCTGCTTCATGCCGGTCGAGTAGGTGCCGATCTGCCGGTAGCGCTCCTCGTAGAGGCCGACGTGCCGGAGCGATTCCGCCGCGCGCTCCTTCGCCGCGGTCGGCGGCAGGCCGGACATCCGGCCCAGGTGGGTGACGAACTCCGTGGCCGTGACGTCGGGCTGCAGGCAGTCGTGCTCGGGCATGTAGCCGGTCAGGCCCCTGATCCGCTCGCCGTCGCGCTCGCAGTCGTGCCCCAGCACGCTCGCGCTGCCCGTCGTCGGGACGAGCAGGCCGAGCAGGATCTTTATCAGCGTGGACTTCCCCGCGCCATTGGCCCCGACCAGGCCGGTGACCCCGGGCGCCACCGACACGGTGAGCTCGTCGAGCGCGATCACCTGGCCCGGATAGCGTTTCGTCAGGGCCCTGGTGTCGATGACGGTCCCCGGCGCCGGAGCTCCGGGCAGGACCGCCGCCCGCGCCGATGCGTGCTCGGTCACTTTCCGCTGGCCTCGCCTTCGTCCGCGATGCTGACGCCGCCCGGGACGGCCGCCGCAACGCCCGCGCCCGAAGCCGCGCCCGCGCCTGCGTGCGCGCTTTCGGCTGCGCGCCGTTCTCGTCTCGCCGCCCGCCACGATCGGCCGGCCGCCGGCGCGCTCCCAAGCATGCCCGCTGGCGCGGCCATCCGTCGTCGTTCCGGAGACTGAGTTTCCGTCCGGCCCAGGTCGTGCCAGGGCGCACCGGCCAGGCGCTGCGGCCCGCGCCGGGTACGCTCTGACTCTGGCGCGGCCCGCCAGCGCACCGACAGGAGATCAGCCGATGACCCGTGTCATCGACGGCAAGGCGATCGCCGCCGACATGAACGAGCGGACCGCCAAGGCCGCGTGCATGCTGGGCGAGCGCGGCGTGATCCCGGTGCTGGCCGTGGTGATGCCAGCCGGCGACGGCCTTGGCTAGCCAGATGGGGTCGGCCGCTGATGAGCCACACGATCCGCGCGGCGCTCGGCATTGGCCTAGCAAGATGAGGTCAGCCGAGGTACGGCCGGGGACCAGCGGGGAGGCCGCCGAGTCCCGCCGGCAGCTTGCCAGGGTCGTGCTGGCCGCGGTGCTGGTCGCGGCCGTCGTGACTGGGCTCCGCGGCGAGGTCCGGCCGATCAGCTTCGCTGACGCGCCGCGGGCCCACGGCCTGGCCGTTGGCCTCTCCCTCGAAGCCGTCCTCGCCCTGGCACTGATCGCGCTGGCCATCCGCCGGCGGCGAGCGCCGCACGATGCCGTCCTGGCGGCGAGGCTGCGCGGCGTCCTGGCGGCGGCGATCATCGCCGGGCTCGTCGTCATCCCGGTTGCCCTCGTGCTGACCAGCCTGCATGGGGGGAACGCCCGGCACCAGCCGCCGATGCCGGCGCCGACCCTCGGTAACGGCTGGCTCCGGCGATGGAAACTGTTCTGGTTGCATCTGCCGGTCGGCTCGATCCTCACCATGCTGCTCGTCCTCGTGCTGGCGGCGGCGATCGTGGCCTGCGTGATCGTGCTCAGGCGGCGGCCCGGTTACCTGGCGGAAGCCTGGCCCGCGCCCGAAGACGACGAAAGGACGCTCCGCGAGGCCGTCGAGTCCGGCCGGTCGGCGCTGCGCGAGCTTGATGACGCCAGGGCCGCGATCATCGCCTGCTACCTGGCGATGGAACGCAGCCTGGCCAGCGCGGGCGCGGCGAGAGCCGCCGCCGAAACGCCCGACGAGCTGCTGGCCAGGGCCGCCAGCGCCGGCCTCGTCCGCGGCGACGCTGCCGGGCGGCTGACTGCGCTGTTCTACGAGGCGCGCTTCTCCAGTCACCCGCTTCCGGCGGCGGCCAGGACGGCCGCGCGGCGGGCGCTCGGCGAGCTGGCCGCGAGCATCGCGGCCCAGGCAGCCACCGCCCAGGCAGCCGCCGCCCAGGCAGCCGCCGCCCAGGCCGACGGCGGGAAGGCGAGACCATGACCGGCCGGCGCCGCCGTGCAGGGCAGGCAGCGGCCGGCCGGCGCGGCCCTGAACGGCAGGCTGTAGCCGGCCGGCACCGGGGAGGCGCGGCCGCGGCGTGGCCGGCCGACGCCGGCGACCCAGCCAGGACAGCCGGCCCGGCCAGGCCGACGGGGCCAGCTGGCCCAGCCAGGCCAGCCAGGGCGGCCGGCCAGGGCGACAGGTCGGCCGAGGGCTGGCGAGGGGCGATCCCGGAGATCATCATCGCGGTGCTGCTGGTCCTCGCCGCCGGCGTGGCCGGCTACGCGCTGGCCGGGCCGGCCGGGCCCGCCGCGGTCGCCATCGGCGCGGCGGTGATCATCCTGATCGGGTTCCGCGGCGTGCTGCCAGCCCGGCAGGAACTGGCGCGTCCGGAGCAGGAAAGCGCAGCCGGTCGCTACCCGGTCTCGTTCACCGCGTTCTGGAGCAAGCGCACGGGGCTGGCGGACGCCACGCAGTCGCTGACGTCCTACGACGCCGGGCTGAGGCCGACCCTGCAGCACCTGCTGGCAGCGCGGCTTGCCGAGCGGCACGGGGTCAGCCTGCGAGATGATCCTGAACGAGCCAGGCGGCTGCTGTGCCAGGACGGCCGCGACGAAGGGCTGTGGTACTGGGTGGACCCGGCCCGGCCGGCGATCCGCCCTAGCGGCAGGGACGACAGCAAGCTGAGCAGGCGGCCGGGCATACCACCGCGGACCCTGGCCCTCCTCATCGACCGACTGGAGCGACTGTGACGGATCCGACCAGCAGGCCGGCCAGCATGACCGGGCTGCCCGGCACGACCGGGATGCCCGGCACGACCGGCCCGGTCGTCACCCCACGGCAGACCGCCGGGCGGTGCGCGGCGGTGCTCGACGAGATCGAGCGTGCGGTCGTCGGGCACCGCCGAGCGCTGGAACTCGTCATGATCGGCATCCTGGCGGGCGGTCACATCCTGCTGGAGGACCTGCCCGGGCTGGGCAAGACGCTCATCGCCCGGTCGTTCGCGACCGCACTGGGCCTGGACTTCGCGCGGATCCAGTTCACCCCGGACCTGCTGCCCTCCGACGTGGTCGGCGCACCGCTGTATGACCAGCGCACCGGGCAGATGGTCTTCCGCCCGGGGCCCGTCTTCACCCAGCTGCTGCTCGCCGACGAGATCAACCGGACTCCCCCCAAGACCCAGGCCGCGCTGCTGGAGGCCATGGGCGAGGGCCAGGTCAGCATGGACGGCGAGACACGGCAGCTGCCGCGGCCCTTCGTGGTGCTGGCCACCGACAACCCGATCGAGTACGAGGGCACCTACGAGCTGCCGGAGGCTCAGCTCGACCGCTTCCTGATCCGGCTGCGGCTCGGCTACCTGTCCGGCCAGGACGAGGTCGCCATGCTGGCCCGCCGCATCGCCCGCAAGACGGAGAACGCGGCACTGCGCCAGATCACCCACGCCGCCGAGCTGCTGGCGATGCGCGCCTCGCTTGAGCAGGTCGAAGTGTCCGGTGACCTGCTGGAGTACGTGGTGTCGATCATCCGGGCGACCAGGGAGAACCAGCAGATCCAGGTCGGCGCCAGCCCCCGCGGCGGGCTCGCGCTTGTCCAGCTGGCCCGCGGCCAGGCGCTGCTGAGCAACCGCGACTTCGTGGTTCCCGACGACGTCAAGTACGTCGCCGTCGCCGCGCTCGCGCACCGGATCACGCTGCGGCCCGAACTGTGGGTGCGCCAGGTCAGCGCCGACGACGTGGTCGGCCGCCTGCTCTCGGCGGTGCCCGTGCCGCGCACCAGCCCGGCCGGCGCGCACAGCTGACAACCCGATGACGACTCCGATGACGACTCCGATGACGACTCCGATGACGACCGCGATGACGACCGGGCACACCGAAGCGCGGGCGGCCGTGGTGACTCCCGGCCAGCCGCACCCGGTCGAGCTGAGCTGGGGACCTTCCCGGCACGCCAGGCGCCTGGTCACGCTCGCCCTGGCCGGCCTGGCGATCGCGGTGCTCACGCGGCGGGCGGAGTTCGCCGCGCCCGCCGCCCCGGCCCTGCTGCTGCTCGCCGCCTGGCGGCAGGACAGGCCGCGCAGCATCCTGGTGAGCGCGACGCTGACCGCACGCCGCATGATCGAAGGCGAGTACGCAGCCGTCCGGGTGACCGTATCCGGCTACGGCGATCTCGCGGTGGAACTGCGCATCGACCCCGCCCGCGCGATCACGCCCGGGCCGGCGGGCGCGGCCGGCCAGGGCGGCCGCCAGGACGACGGCCCGGACGGCGACGGCCGGCCCGACCTTCCGTTCCTGGCCAACCACTGGGGCCGCCGCCAGGTCGGCGTCCTTCAGATCACTCTGCAGGACCGGTGGGGGATCAGCGAGGGGCGGGCGGCGGTCCCGCTGCCACGGATCGACTGCTACCCGCTGCCCGCCCACCAGCGCAGCAGGGTGGTGCTCAGCAGGCTGCCGAGCCGGCTGGGCGAGCACGCCGCCCGGGTGCCCGGCGACGGGAGCGAGTTCGCCGGCGTCCGCGGGTTCATCCCGGGCGACCGGCAGCGGCGGATCAACTGGCCAGCGACGACCCGGCGGGGCAGCCTGCAGCTGAACACCTTCGCCGCCGAGCGCGTGCAGAACGTGGTCGTCCTGGCCGACGGCACCGCGGACGTCGGCAGTCCCGGCGCGACCACGTCCGACCTGGTGCACCGCGGCGCCGCCGCCACGGTCAGGGCCTACCTGGCGGCAAGGGACCGGGTCGGCTTCATCGCGTACCGCAGCCAGGCCAGCTGGATCACCCCCGGCACCGGTCAGCGGCAGTTTCACCGGATCATGGACGCAATGCTCGCCGAGCCCGGCAACTCAGGCGACCGCAGCGGGATCAGCCGGCTGCCCAGGGCCGCCCTGCCGCCCGGCGCGCTGATCATCGTGTTCAGCCCGCTGCTCGACGGCCGGCTGGTGGAGACCCTGCGCGACTTGCGCGGGCGAGGCTTCACCCTGCTGATCGTCGACGTGCTCAACGCCGATCCCGGCGGCGGGCAGGACCGCTTCGCCGAGCTGGCCAGGCGGATCTGGCGGATGGAGCAGGACGCGATCAGGTTCTCCCTGCGCGAACTGGGGATCCCGATCGTGCACTGGGACGGCGAGCAGAGCCTGGACGAGCCGCTCGCCCCGTACACCCGGCGGGTGATGGTGAGCCACCGGTGACGCGCGAGCGGAGCGCGCGGCTGACGACGCGCGCACGGAGCACGATGGCCGCCGGGCCGCTCGCCGCGGCCTGCGTGGCCTGGTCCGCGAGCCCGCTGGCCGGCGGCGGGTCCGGCACCCGCCCGGCGCTGATCGTCGGGATCAGCTGCGCCGCGGCGGCGGTAGCCCGGCTGGCGGCCGGCGACCGGGTGCCAGAGGCGGACGTTTTCGAGAAACTGATGGGCCGGACCAGGCGGCTGCTGCTCGAAGCGCTGCAGGCGGGGCCGTGGGCCGGGGGCCTGGTCATCGCGGCACTGGCGCTCGAGGCGCTGCACCATTCGCGGCCGTGGCACACCGGACTGCTCGCCGTCGCGCTGATCGCCTTCCTCTTCGCCGTCTACCTTGCCGAGTCCGGTGCCCGGCCCGCCACGCTCCGGCCGCAGCTTCCGGTGCTCGCCGCCGGGCTCGGGCTGCTCGTGCTCTGCTGCGGGGCCGCGCTGCTCCCGGCCGCCGGGACGGGCGCGGCCTCCGGCTGGCTGCGGGTGTTCGCGGCGGTGGCCGCGGTCGTGGCCGGCGCGCTCGCGCTGCCGGTCTGACCGGCGCTACCAGGTCATCAGGGAAACGCCCATGGCGTCTCCCGGCACGCTGGTGATCAGGCGGAGCGCGCCGCGGCTGTAGTTCCACAGCCGGGTGACCGGCCCGGGCCGCCCTGGCGGGTTGCAGTACAGGTAGGCGCTCACCAGCACGCTGCGGCCGGACAGGTCCGGGCTGAGACCGTTGCCGTCGGTGCAGCGTCCCAGCGTGATCCGCCTGACCAGGCCGAGCCGCGGGCCAAAGACCAGCAGCCGGGCACGTCCCTGCAGGTAGTCCTCGCGGCCGCACGCCTCGATCGCCAGCATGCCGCCGCCGGCGGTGCCGGCCGCCGAGGTGATCTGACATCCCGGGTCCGCCTCGGCGCCGCTGCCGCTCAGCCCCGGCTGGGCCGCGCCGGCCGGGAGGCTGACGAGCCGCTCCCGGCGCGGCTGCGGGCAGGTGCCCTGCGGGCCGGAGTAGGCGGGCTCGGCGGCCGGCGCGTAGCCCACGATCAGCGCCCGGCCGTCGGTGCTCCAGGACGGGTCGGTGACCAGGTGACAGCGGGCCAGGCCCTGGCCGATGGTCCAGCTCCGCCCGGTGCCCAGGTCGGTGACCCGCAGGTAGGAGTTGAAGTAGCCGGTGGCGCAGCCGGACTCGCCGTAGGCGAGCAGCCGGCCGTCCGGGCTCGGCGCCGCGCCGCTGATCAGGACGCTGTCGCCGGTCCGCAGGAACGTCGTGACCCGGCCGGTGCCGGCGTGCAGGATGGCGATCATGTTGCCGCAGCTGTCCGGGCGCGGATCACCCCCGGCGGTGTCGCCGCGCGAGACCGGCCCCCGGCTGTAGGTGATCCACAGGTCGCCCGACCGGTCCAGCGCGAGGCCCGTCACCCGCATGCCGTCCCGGCTGGCCGGCAGCAGCCGCCGGACGATCGCGCCCGTGCTGAAGTCGCTGACCGCCACCTCGAGGAAGCTGGCCGGGTGGCTGGCACGAAGCCGCCTGGGCTCGAGGCGGAGCGAGATGAACCGCGTTGGCGGCCCGGCGGCGCCGGGTGACGCCGCCGGTACCCGCGCCGCCGAGCCGGAGACCGCCGGCCCGGGAGCGCCGGGCGACCGGGCTCCCAGCGCGGAGACCCGGGCGCCGGGCGCGGAGCTGCAGCCAGCGCCCAGCGCGGCCACGGCGAGCAGTACCGCGCTGACGAGAGCCCACCGCAGCCGGCCGATTTTCGGTGCCATGCCCCTTGGACGATGCCGGGCGCCAGGCTGGTTCCGCTCAATCCGGGGCCGCCGGCTCGCGGCGCTGGCGGCCGGGCTCGCCGCGACGTCCGCGTAATATCGTGCGGTCATGCGGATTTTCGTCGTGGATGCCTTCACGGACGCGGCGTTCGCCGGCAACCCGGCGGCCGTCTGCCTGCTCGACCGGCCGGCGGATGACCGGTGGATGCAGCGGCTGGCGGCCGAGATGAACCTGGCCGAGACCGCCTTCGTCGAGCCGCGGCCGGGCGGCTGGCTGCTGCGCTGGTTCACGCCCGTCGTCGAGGTGGCGCTGTGCGGTCACGCCACCCTGGCCAGCGCGCACGTCCTGCTCGAGACCGGCCTGGCCGCGGCGGGCGAGCCGATCACGTTCGAGTCGGCCAGCGGCCCGCTGACCGCGCGGCGCGACGGCGACCTGATCGTGCTCGACTTCCCGGCTAGGCCGGCCAGCCAGGAAGAGCCGCCGCCCGGCCTGCTGGACGCGCTCGGCGTCACGGCGCCGGTCTGGACCGGCCGCGCGCCGGAGGACTTCCTCGTGGTCGTGGCCACCGAGGACGAGGTGACCGGCCTGCGGCCGGACACCGGCAAGCTGGCGGCCGTTACCCAGCGCGGCGCGATCGTGACCGCCCCAGCAACCCGGGCTGGCGCCGACTTCGTGTCGCGCTTCTTCGCCCCGGCGGTCGGGGTACCCGAGGACCCGGTCACCGGCTCCGCGCATTGCACGCTGGCCCCGTACTGGTTCGGGCGGCTCGACCGGACAGAACTGACCGGCTTCCAGGCGTCGCCGCGCGGCGGCACCGTCCGGGTGCGGGCGGCGGCGGACCGGATCCTGCTGACCGGCCACGCCGTGACGGTGCTGTCCGGCGAACTGACCGCTGCCGCGCTGCCGGCCTCATGATCCCGGGGATTTCTCGGACGCCACGACTGAGAAATCCCCGGGATCATGAGAAGACGCGGCTCCGGTGCCGGAGCCAGGCCCCGGAACGCCGTCACCGGCCGACGGCGTAGCCCTGCATTCCCCTCGGGTTCGCGCCCGCGTAAAGGAAGCCCCCGGCACGGGCGACCGCGCTGACCCTGCCGAGCGACCACGGCGGCATGACCCGCACCTGGTGCCCGCGCCGACGGAGTTCCGCGACCACCCGCTCCCCCGCTCGCGCCTCGACGGCCAGCGACCGCGGCAGGGCGCCACGAGGGTAGAACGACGAGGGGAAATGGTCGGTATGGAAGCCCGGCGCGTCGACGGCCTCCTGCAGGTTCATCCCGAAGAGCACGTGGTTGAGGAAGAACGCGAGCGCCCACTGGTCCTGCTGGTCTCCGCCCGGCGTCCCGAACGCGAGGCAGGGCTCGCCGTCGCGCAGCGCGAGACCCGGTGACAGCGTCGTCCGCGGCCGCCGTCCCGGCCCGAGGGTGCTGGCGAAGCCGGGGCTGAGGCTGAACATCTGCGCCCTGGTGCCGAGGCAGAACCCGAGCCCGGGGATCACCGGGGAACTCTGCAGCCAGCCGCCGCTGGGCGTCGCCGAGACCATGTTGCCGAAGCCGTCGGCGACGTCCAGGTGGCAGGTGTCACCGGGGCCAACCTCGGGAACCGAGGCCTGCGCCGCCGATCCGGCCGTCGGCTCGCCCGCGCCCGCGTCATGGCCGCGCGCCCCGGCAGCCCCGCGCGCCCGTGCCGCCATGGTCGCCCAGGCCGGCCCGGCCTCCGCTGCTGACTCGGCGCTCTCGGCCGGCCCGAACTCCCCAGCTGCCCCGGGAAACGCGGCCAGCGCGTAACCGGGCAGCCGCGGGGCCGCGTCATCAGGCGCTCCGGGGATGAGGTCAGCCGATGCCTCGCCGCTCACCAGCCGCCGGCGCTGGTCGGCGTACTCCGGCGAGAGCAGCGCGTCCAGCGGCACGTCCGACCAGCGCGGATCGCCGTACCACGCCTCACGGTCGGCAAAGGCCAGCTTCGCGCACTCCACCACGGTGTGGATGAAGTCCGCGCTCGCCGCGCCCATCCTTGTCAGGTCGAAGCCGCCGAGCAGGGCAAGTTGCTGCAGGAAGACCGGCCCCTGTCCCCACGGCCCGGTCTTGCAGACGGTGACCCCCGCGTAATCGAACGTCACCGGAGCCTCCAGGCCGGCCCGCCAGTCCGCCAGGTCCTGGCCGGCCAGCAGGCCGCGGTGCGGCCGTCCGCTGACGTCCATCACCTCCGCCTGGTCAAGGTAGGCCGCGATGGCCTCGGCGACGAATCCCTGGTAGAAGGTCCGGCGGGCCGCCTCGATCTGCGCGTCCCTGCTCGTCCCAGCGGCCTCTGCCTCAGCCAGGATGCGGCTGTAGGCGGCCGCCAGCGCAGTATTGGCAAAACGGGATCCTGGTGAGGGGATGCCTGCCGCCAGGTAGATCTCGGCCGAGCTTGGCCAGTGGTCGCGGAAGGTGCCGGCCACGGCTGCGATGGCGGCGCTCGCGGTGGGCGGCAGCGGGTAACCATCGCGCGCGTAGCCGATCGCGTACTCCATCACCTCGCGCAGCGGCAGTTTGCCGTACCGCTCGAGCAGCAGCATCCAGGTACCGAACGCGGCGGGCACGCAGGCCGCGAGCAGCCCGGTGCCCGGGACCAGGTCCAGGCCGAGCGCGCCGAACGCCCCGAGCGTCGCGGCAGCGGGGGCGGGCCCCTGGCCGTCAAGGACGAAGACCTCGCCCGTGGTGGCGTCGAAGCCGATTACGGGTACTTCGCCGCCTGGGCCGTTCAGGTGCGGTTCGACCACCTGGAGCAGGAGACCGGTGGCGACGGCGGCGTCGAACGCGTTTCCGCCCTTCTCCAGCACCGCCAGGCCGGCCGCGGAAGCCAGCCAGTGCGTCGAGGCGACCATGCCGAAGCTGCCTGCTAGCTGCGGCCTGGTGGTGAACGGGGCATCGCCGGGCATGGGCGCCTCCTGTGCCGGGAAGGATCATCCCGACGCTACCGGTGCGCCGCGCCCGACCTGGATAGCCGCGCCGGTCGGCCTGCTGCCTGGCCGCGGCGCGCCCTTGCCCGGCGGCGACCGGATCGTGACATGGTGGTAACACAGGCGGCAACCAGCCCGGTTCCCCTGGCGTCCTAGGTGTCACATGGCCTGCAGCAGGCCATCCGCCACGATAAGGGGCACTGCGATGACGTCACTCCACCGCGATCTGAGGCGCGTGATCGCAGCGGCGGCGCTCAGCGGCGTCGCCGCGGCAGTCGCCGCATGCGGTTCCGCCGCGGCGCCTGCCGCTACCACTACGGTGACAGCCACCGCCAGCCCGCCGGCCAGCAGCGCCCCGGCCACGCCGACACCGACGCCCACGCCGACCCAAGCGCTGCCGTGCCCGACCTCGGAGCTGGTGCCCTCCGTGGGAACCGGAAACGGCGCTGCGGGGAGCACGTACTACCCGCTCGACTTCACCAACATCTCCCACACCGCCTGCACGCTGTTCGGCTACCCCGGCGTCTCGTACGTGACCGGGACCGGCGGCAGCCAGATCGGCCGCGCGGCAAGCCGGAACCCCGAGTTCAGCAGCACGCTCGTCACCCTCGCGCCTGGCGGTGCCGCCTATTCCATGCTGCAGGTGGTCGACGCGATGAACTATCCCAACTCGGCCTGTCACCTGGTCACCGCGCACTGGCTGAAGATCTACCCGCCGAACCAGACGGCGCCGCTGTACCTGAGCTTCACCGCCCCGGCGTGCTCCAGCCGGGCCAAGTCGGTCCACATCCTGAGCGTCGAGGCCGTCAGGCCCGGACACGGCGGGACCGGATAGCCGCCCGGCCGGCCACCGAAGACCGTGGCCCGTGGCCCGGCGGTTCCATCGCGGCATGCCCCTCGGTCAACATGCCCTTCCGTCAACCTACTTCGCATATTATAGTGACAGATCAGGACAAATATATAGATTTAGCGAATTTTAGTTGACAGAATTAGGCCTGACCCTATAATTAGCACGCGAAAGCGGCCTCATGGGGGTACTTCATGCCGACTGCATCTCGCCGGCGGCATGAAAGTCGCTCAGGCCGCAGGCAAATAGTACGACTATGCACCGGCGTGCTGCTCGGCA
>Ga0302326_10018262_pt1 | contig 14548 bp, 14 predicted proteins | sample Palsa_T0_3_FD_202264 | JGI IMG/M metagenome (GOLD analysis project Ga0302326, IMG submission 202264) | Peat permafrost microbial communities from Stordalen Mire near Abisko, Sweden - Palsa_T0_3 | ecosystem: Environmental > Terrestrial > Soil > Palsa > Peat permafrost | place: Sweden: Abisko... | reverse complement strand
GTGGCCGAGATGCAGCGCGCCGCCCCCGAACACCAGCACCGCCGTGTGGTAGAGCGGCGACCCGACGATGTGCACGTTGTCGTCCTGGGGCAGCAGCTTGAACATCAGCAACATGCCGCCAAATGCGACCCCCATCTGCTCGGGCGCGACTCCGGGGAGGGGGCGCCGAACGCCCTTGGGCTGGCCCGTCGTCCCCGACGTGTAGTTCATAACCGCCCCCGTCGTGCGTTCAGGCGGTAGGTCCGAAGGTTGGCCGTCCTTGAGCTCGTCGAACCTCCGGAAGCCGGGGACGTCGCCGACGGCGAACCGCCCCTCCTTCGGGAAACCGAGCTCCTCGGCGGCCGCTCCGCAAACCTCAGCGAAGCGCTCGTGGGCGACGAAGACCTTGGCCTCACTGTCGCTCACGATGTAGGCGATCTCGGGCCCGACCAGGTGGTGGTTGATCGGGACCAGGTACCAGCCGGCCTGGAGCGCGGCGAGGTAGAGCTCGATGAACTCCTGCGAGTTGGGCAGCACGACGGCGATCACCTCGCCGGGCTGGAGGCCGAGGGCGCGCAGTCCGTGGGTGAGCTTGTTGGTCTCGCTCAGCAGGTCGCCGGCGGACACCTCGCCGCCGTCGGGCGTCACGAGCGCAAGGTGCTCGGGATCGGCTTGGGCCAGCGCCCAGAACCCCAGATCGACCATCGTCGGCACCCCCTTCTCTCGGCGAGGCCGCCAGTCTGCCAGGTCGGCGAGAACGCGTTCTAGTCCCGGAGCTCTCGCGCCATGACGCGCCACCCCTTGGTGCGGTCGATGAACCGCTTGGTGTCCTCCCCGATCACCCGCCGCCCCTCGGGCGAGTCGTACATCCGCTCGGTGAAGTCCAGCCGCAGCCGCATGGTCAACTCGGCGATGCCGTCGATGTCGGGCGTCCCCGGGAGCAGGGGGCGCACGACGATGTTCTGGGTGTAGCGCCACAGCATCGGGTGGTGGACCCGCGCCAGCGCAACGTGCTCCTCCCAACAACGGGCGAACGCGGACCGGTCGATCCCGGCGACCCGGTGCAGGAACGAGATCTGCTTGTAGCCCGCCACTGGCGCGCGTCCGTCGGCCGGCGCCCAGCCGTCCCATTGCGGCCGCTCCTCGACCAGCCAGGAATGCACGGCGCCCTCGATCGAGGCGTCAGCGGGCGCCGACACCACCGCCGCGATCTCGCTCCGCTCGCACACGTTCACCGTCCATCCCGGTCGGGTCGCGACCGGCCCGGCGAACGTGGCGATGACCCTCACGCCGTCGACGCCCCCAAATACGGTGGTCGCTCGCCCCCGCCGTGCACCTCGAGGTTGGCGCCGGTGATGTATCGGGCCAGGGGCGAGGAGAGCAGCAGGCAGGCGTCACCCACGTCGGCCGGCAACGCCATCCGCCCGAATGGCACCGTGGCGGCGACGGCCGCCAGCCCGGCATCGTCCCCGTAGAAGAGATGGGACTTCTCTGTCTTGATGACGCCGACCGTGATCATGTTGACCCGCACCTTCGGCGCCCACTCCATGGCGAGCGTCTGCGTCAGGTTGACCAGCCCGGCCTTGGCCGCTCCGTAGGCGGCCGTCGTGGGCGTCGGGCGCTGACCGCTCACGCTGCCTATGTTGATGATCGAACCGCCGTCCTCCATGACTGCGTAGGCCCGCTGGGCCACGAACAGCGGCGCCAGGAGGTTGAGGGCCACGATCGCCGTCGAGAACTTCGGTGACGCCGTCGCCGAGTCGGCCGGTGGCGATCCGCCGGCGTTGTTGACGGCCACATCGAGCCGCCCGTGGCGCGCCATCACCTCGTCGATGAGGGCGCCGACCTGATCCGCATCGCGTACATCCGCCTTGTGGAACGTGGCGCTGCGCCCGCCGGAGGCAGGTACCGTCTCTGGCTCGTGGCGCCCGCAGACGGCGACAACACCCCCGGCGGCGAGGAACCGCTCGCTGATGCCGCGCCCCACGCCGGCGGCGCCGCCTGTCACCAGGATCACGCGTCCCGTGAAGTCGAGCGCGCCGGGCAGGTTCGGCGGGGACTCGGTCACGTTCGCCTAAAGGCGTTCGATGATGGTGACGTTGGCCTGGCCGCCGCCCTCGCACATCGTCTGCAGACCGTAGCGACCGCCGGTGCGCTCGAGCTCGTGGAGCAGCGTGGTCATGAGTCGGGCCCCGGTCGCGCCGAGCGGGTGGCCCAGGGCGATGGCGCCGCCATTGACGTTGACCTTGGCCAGATCCGCGTCGGTTTCCTTCTGCCAGGCCAGGACCACGGACGCGAACGCCTCGTTGATCTCGACCAGGTCGATCTCGTCGAGCTTCATGCCCGCCTTCTCGAGGGCGTAGGCCGTGGCCGGGATCGGCGCCGTCAGCATGTAGATGGGATCGGCGCCGCGCACGCTCAGGTGGTGGATGCGGGCGCGCGGCGTGAGGTTGTGATCCTTGAGCGCCTGCTCGGAGACGACGAGGACGGCGGCGGCCGCGTCGCTGATCTGGCTGGCGACGGCAGCGGTGAGGCGACCACCGGGGATGAGCGTGGGCAGGGAACGGATCTTCTCCAGGTTCGGCTCCCGCGGTCCCTCGTCGGCGGTCAGGTCGTTGAGGGGCGCGATCTCGGGCTCGAAGCGGCCCTCGGCCCGGGCCCGGATGGCTCGCTCGTGCGACTCGACGGCGAACGCCTCCATGTCCTCCCGGGAGATGCCCCACTTCTCGGCGATCATCTCCGCCCCGCGGAACTGGGAGACCTCCTGCTCGCCGTAGCGCTCTCGCCACCCGGTTGAGCCGCTGAACGGATCCTCGAACCCCAGCGCCTGCCCCGCCGTCATGGCCGAGGAGATGGGGATCATGGTCATGTTCTGGACACCGCCGGCGACGATCACGTCGACCGTCCCGCTCATGACCGCCTGGGCCGCGAAGTGGATCGCCTGCTGGCTCGACCCGCACTGGCGGTCGATGGTCGTGCCGGGGACCTCCTCGGGGAGGCCGGCGGCCAGCCAGCACGTGCGGGCAATGTCGCCGGCCTGCGGGCCGATGGCGTCGACGCAACCGAAGTACACGTCTTCGACGGCGAGGGGGTCCAGGTCGTTGCGGTCGACGATCGTGCGGAGCACGTGGGCGCCGAGGTCGGCGGGGTGCACCTTTGACAAGCCGCCGCCGCGGCGGCCGACGGGGGTGCGGAGGGCGTCGACGATGTAGGCCTCGGGCATGCGTGCTCCTTGGGATGCGGGCTCAGCGGGTGACGATGACGGACGAGCCGTGGCCGAACAGGCCCTGGTTGATGGAGAGGCCGACGGTGGCGCCCTCGACCTGGCGGCCGGTCGCCTGGCCGCGCACCTGCCAGGTCAGCTCGCACACCTGGGCGATGGCTTGGGCGGGGATGGCCTCGCCGAAGCAGGCCAGGCCGCCGCTCGGGTTGACGGGGATGCGGCCGCCGATGGTGGTGTCGCCGTCGTTGAGGAGGCGCTCGGCTTCGCCCTCCTTGCAGAGGCCGATGTTCTCGTACCAGTCGAGCTCGAGGGCGGAGCTCAGGTCGTAGACCTCGGCCACGTCGAGATCCTCCGGGCCGACGCCGGCCTCCTCCAAGGCCGCGCCCGCGATCGAGTCGCGGAAGGTGCGCTCGGGTGGCGCGCTCGCCGCACCGGAGTCGGTGGCGAAGTTGGGCATCTCGATGATGCTGTTGGGGAACGTCGGGGTGACGGTGCTCACCGCGCTGACCCGGGCGGGGTTGTCGTGGCCGTGTTTGTGCGCGAAGTCGAGGCTGGAGAGGATCAGCGCGGCGGCGCCGTCGCTGGTGGCGCAGATCTCCAGCAGGTGCAGAGGGTCGGCCACGATCGGCGAGGCGAGGACCTCTTCGACGGTGACCTCCTTGCGGTAGCGGGCGTTGGGGTTGGCCAGGCCGTGGGTGGCGTTCTTGACCTTGACCCGGGCGAAGTCCGTGGCCGTGGCCCCGTAGGCCTCCATCCGCCGGCGGGCGTAGAGCGCGAAGTAGGTCGGGTTGGTGGCGCCGAGGAGGTGGAAGCGCAGCCAGTCGGGGTCGTCGCGGCGCTCGCCCCCGACGGGCGCGAAGAACCCCTTGGGCGTCGTATCGGCGCCGATCACCAGGGCCACGTCGCAGAAGCCGGCGAGGATCTGGGCCCGGGCGGTGTGGATGGCGTGCGCGCCCGACGCGCAGGCGGCGTAGCAGCTCGAGACGCGAGCGCCGTTCCAGCCGAGGGCTTGGGCGAACGTGGCGCCGGCGATGAACCCGGGGTAGCCGTTGCGGATGGTGTCGGCGCCGGAGACGTACTGGACGTCCCCCCACTCGAGCCCGGCGTCGTCGAGGGCCTGGTGGGCGGCGACCATGCCGTACTCCACGAAATTGCGGCCCCACTTGCCCCACGGGTGCATGCCGGCGCCGAGGATGGCGACATCTCTGCTCGTGCTCACTGGACCAGCCTCCAGTTCCAGATCAGGTACTCGTGGTCGTCGTCCTCGTAGAGCGTGCCGAGCACCAGCTCGACCTCCTGGCCTGCCTTCAGCGTCTCGAGGTCGGTGCCGGTGTCGAGTTGGCCCAGGATCACCATGCGCTCCTCGGCCAGCTCGACGGCAGCGATGGCGTAGGGCACGAATGGGTCGGGCGACACGTACGGCGGCGGTGGCTGGTAGCGGTTGTCGGTGAACGACCAGATGCGTCCCCGCCGGCTCAGCTCGACCTCCGCCAGGTCGTGGCCGGTGCACGCCGGGTTGGGGCAGAACCCTTGGCCCTTGGGGAAGGTATAGGTACCGCACCCCGTGCAGCGGGTGCCGAGGAGGGCCGGGGCGTCTCCGGTCGTGAACCATCCCTCGATGGCAGGGACGCGTTCTTTGAGTCGAGGCATCGGTGGAAATGCTAACGGACCGTCAGATTTTCCGGGTCGTGGGTCACCGGTCGTGGGCGGTGGTCAGATGTTGGCGTTGCCGGGGCTCAGGATCACCGCGTTGGGGAGCTTCGCCATCTTGGTGGCGATGACGTTGACGATGCCGGGGATGGATGTCTGGCCGTCGACTGCCGGCAGGCCGGTGAGGTCGTAGAAGTAGACGCCGACGAGCACCCGGCCCCGTCGCAGGTACACGACGATCGACTTGGTGCTGGCGCCGGTCGAGTCGGTGATGGTCACGGCATCGGCCTGCCGCTCGACCGTGCGGACCTGCGGCCACAACCCATCGGGCCGCGGCCCGAAGACGGTCGTGGCCGGCGAGTCCCCGCTCGGTCCCGTGACCACCGCATCCGGACAGGTGGCGGCGACAGTTCGGAGCTCGGTGAACGCCTGGGCCGTGCCGTCCGGCGTGCCGTAGAGGACGGCTTCGGTGCTGAGGGCGACGTTGCCCTGGGCGTCGGCGATGCCCGTCTGGTACCGGGCGGTGCGCTCCGACTCGCTCGCGTAAGTCCCGTTGCAGAGGTCGAGGGTGGCCGTAGAGGTCATGTTGCCGTTGTCGATGAGAGCGGTCGGGACGTCGGCGGCCACGTCCGAGGGACCGACGGCCAGGTGGGTGAGGACGTCGGCGTCAGGGTCGGAGGACTGGGGCGGGGCGAGCGTCGAAGGTGTGGTCGGCCCGGTCTGCGGTGCGGTGGGCGCGGTCGGTGCCACCGTCGCCGGCGGGCTGGCGGCGGACGACTTGCCGTGATGGTCGGCGACGATGGTGATCACCGCGGCCAGGACGGCGACGACCATCATGGCGGCGAGGACGGCGACCCAGGGGATTCCGCCGCGGCGGGTGGGGGTGGGGCTGGTCACGCCGGCCCCGCCAGCCGGGTCGGCCGGGTCGGCCGGGTCGGCCGGGTCGGCCGCCCAGGTCGGCCTGGCCGCCCAGGTCGGGCTGGCCGCCCAGGTCTCCGGGGACGGGGGCAGAGGGGTCAATCCGGTCGGGTCGTCGGGACCGGGCGTCGGCGCGTACGGCGAGTAGGCCGACTCGGGGGTGGGGCTGGGCGCAGGGGGATAGATGGCGGGGGGCGTTGTCAGGTAGGACCCAGCCGATGGTGCTGCTGCCGACGTCGGGTCGGAGGCGGGCTCGCCCGCCGACGGGGTCGGCGAGGTGGCCGGTCCGGCGGATATCTGGGGAATGGTGTGCGGTGTCCAGGCGGCGCCGTCCCAGTACCGCTGCTGCACCGGGAACCACGGGTCCGGGTACCAGCCCGCGGGCCAGGCCCCGATCGCTCCGGGGCGATACTGCCACTCGTCACTCACGGAGACCTAGTCTCGCGGACTCGCGGACCCCGCCTGGGGACGGGGGGGCGGCGGGAAGGCCTACCCTGGTTGGACCCACCTTCGGGTTACCGAGGAGGTATCCGATGCAGCGAGAGGAAGAGCGGCCGCGAGAGCGACCCGCTGACCACCGCCGCCGGACGCGCAGAGCCGAACGACACGCAACGTCGGAGGCGATCCACACGCTGGAAGGCGACGACATCGACGCCGCCGTACCGGGCCGTAGCCGCCACGACGTCGGTCACAAGACCTCGCCGCCGCCCAAGTCGGCCAAGCCCGGTCGGCGGGACGGCTTCAAGGTGTGGAAGACGCCGTTCTGGAAGCGGCGCAAGGCCATGCGGGCGGACAAGGCCAAGGCCGAGCGGCTCCTCCTCACCGACGACGAGTAGCCCGGCCCGCCCCTCGGGGTCGATCGTCTGACACCTCGCCAGATAACCTCGCCAGCCGTCATGGATCTGACCGAGACGGCGGACGAGCAGGACTTCCGCGCCGAGGCCAGGGCCTGGTTGGCCGCCAACAAGCCGGCGTTGCCGATGCCCCCCGGCGACACTGCCGCGGGCTTCCCCGTTCACCGGGCCTGGGAGCGCGCCCTCTTCGAGGGCGGATGGGCGGTCGTGTCCTGGCCGACGGAGTACGGCGGGCGGGACGCATCGCTCTGGGAGTGGCTGATCTTCGAAGAGGAGTACTACGCAGCCGGCCTGCCGCAGCGGGTGGCCCAGAACGGCATCTTCCTCCTCGCACCGACCATCTTCGAGTTCGGCACGCAGGAGCAGAAGGACCGCATCCTCCCTCGGATGGCCGGTGTGGAGGACCTGTGGTGCCAAGGGTGGTCCGAGCCCGATGCGGGGAGCGACCTCGCCGGGATCAAGAGCCGGGCGGTGCGCGACGACGCCGCGAGTGGCTGGAGGCTGAGCGGCCAGAAGACGTGGACCACCCGGGGGGCCTTCTGTACCCACCTGTTCGGGCTGTTCAGGACCGATGCAGCGGCTGAGCGGCACCGGGGGATGACCTACTTCCTCGTTGACCTCCGCTCCGCGGGTGTCACCGTTCGCCCGGTCGACAAGCTGGATGGGGACGCCGGGTTCGCCGAGGTGTTCCTCGATGACGTGTTTGTCCCGGATGCCGACGTTCTCGGCGGTGTCGATCGTGGGTGGAACGTGGCGATGGCCACGACCGGCTCCGAGCGCGGCCTGAGCCTCCGCTCGCCGGGCCGGTTCGCGGCGGTCATGACCCGGCTGAGAGATCTCTGGCGGGAGCGCCCGGATCCCACCCTGCGGGGGGAGGTAGCCGACTGCTGGATGGAGGTCGAGGCTTACCGACTGGCCACCGAGATGAGCGTCACCCGGCTCGCCGCCGGGGAGCGCTTGGGGGCGGAGTCCTCGCTCAACAAGGTGTGGTGGTCGGAGATGGACATCCACCTGCACGAGGCCGCGCTCCACCTGCTTGGAGCCGATGCCGACCTCGAGGGACCGTGGCTCAGGGGGTACCAGTTCGCCCTGGCCGGGCCCATCTACGCCGGCACCAACGAGATCCAGCGCAACGTCATCGCCGAGCGGCTGCTCGGGCTCCCCCGGGGCTGATACCGGCTTGTTCTTCGGCTTCACCGACGAGCAACTCGCCTTTCGCGACGGCGTCAGGGCGCTGCTGAGCCGTGCCTGCCCGCCGGCGGCGGTCCGGGCCGCGTGGGAGGGCGGCCCCGGCTACGACCCCGAAGCGTGGGCCGCTCTCGGCGAGATGGGCGTGCTCGGGCTCCTCGCCCCGGAGGCCGCCGGCGGCCTGGGGATGAGCGAGATCGACATGGTCCTGCTGCTCGAGGAGACCGGCCGGGCGGCCTTCCCCGGGCCCATCGTCGAGCATGCGGCGGTGGCGGTCCCGCTCCTGGCTGCGGCCGGGCTGTTTGACCTGGTCGGTCCGGCCGCCGCCGGCCGCCTCGTCGTCACCGTGTCCGACCGGGCCGACCGGGTCGGGTGGGTGTCGGCCGCGGACGTAGCTGTGATCCTCTCTCCCGCCGCCCTGCTCCTCTCCGCGCCGGCGGCGGGGCCGCGGCTCGAGTGCGTCGACCGCTCCCGGCGTGACGCGGCGGTCTCGGTCGAGGGCGCTGTTGCTCTCGACACTGACGTGGGCCTGGCGCTCGACCGAGCCGCCCTCGGCACGGCCGCCCAACTCTGCGGCCTGGCCGCGCACCTGATCGACGTGACGGTCGAGTACACCAGCCAACGACGCCAGTTCGGGGTGCCGATCGGCAGCTACCAGGCGGTGAAGCACCACCTGGCCGATGCGTTGCTGCTGCTCGAGCACGCCCGGCCGCCCGTCTACCGGGCGGCGTGGTCGGTCGCCCACGATCTCCCGACCCGGTCGCGGGATGTGTCGATGGCCAAGGCCATGGCCAACCGGGCCGCGGGGGTGGCAGCGCGGGTCGCGCTGCAGTGTCACGGGGCGATCGGCTACACGTGGGAGAGCGACCTCCACCTGTGGCTCAAGCGGGTCTGGGTCCTCGAACGGGCGTGGGGCGATACCTCCCACCACCGGGCGCGCGTGGCCGACGCCGTTCTCGGCCCCGCCGGCCAGGCCTGATCACGCGAAACGTCGCGTCCCGCGACGGTGTCTCGCGTGATCGCCTCCGGTCCGCTGGCGCTTCCGCGGCCGGGCCGTTTCCCTGGCCGGGCCGTTTCCCCGCCGGCCGGCGCGCCGGCCGGACCCGCTGAGGCGCCGGCCGGGCCGCTGGAGCCCCCGACGGCCACCCAGTGGGCCCTCCCCCCACGCTGAGTGTGTGCTCTTGGCTCCGTCGCTCCGCTTTTACGCCAAAAAGCGGAGCGACGGAGCCAAGCCGCAAAAAGCGGAGCGAAGCCGCCAAAACCGGAGCGAACGCGCCATCGGCGAGAACCCCGGCCCGCCTCCCGTCCCGCCCGGCCCGCCGTCCCGCCCCGCCGCCCCGCCGCCCGCCCCCGGACCTAGGGCGACCAACCGCCGTCGGCGCGACGCCGCCAGCCCCGCGCCGCGTCCGTTCCTCCATCGACGTGGAGTGTGGTCCCGGTCATGAACCGGCTCAGGTCCGACGCCAGGAACACGATCGGCGCCGCGCAATCCTCCGCGCTTCCTCGCCCCAGCGGCACGTGGTCGTCGTAGGGGTTCTTGGCTCCCGTGGCCTGGGACAGGCCCTCGTCCCCGGGCGTCGGTATGGCATCCGGGGCCACCGTGTTGACGCGGATCCGCCGCGGCGACAACTCGAGCGCCAGGGTTCGGGTGAGCTGCTCGACCGCGGCCTTCATGGCCGCGTACACGCCGAACCCCGGGGCGGCGCGGAACGCCTCGACCGACGTGACGTTGACGATCGAACCGCCGTCCGGCATCAACGGCAGGCAGGCCCGCACGAACGTCGTCACGCTGGTGAAGTTCTCGTCCACCAGCGCCTGCTGGCCCTTGGCGTTGACGTCGACGAACCAGGCGTGGAACGTGCCACCGGCGTTGTTGACGAGCACGTCGACGCCATCGAGGCCGGCGACCCAGGCCTCAGCGGCCGAACGATCTCGGACGTCGAGCACGCCCTCCACCGCCGTCCGTCCCAACTCCCGAACCGCGGCCGCGGTGGCGCTCAGCCCCAAAGCGTTGCGGTCGCACATGGCGACATCCGCCCCGAAGGCGGCCAGGGCCACGGCCGTGGCCGCCCCGATGCCCGAAGCCGCCCCTGTCACGACCGCCCGCCGGCCGTTGAGGAGCGCTGAGCTGGGGGTCACAGCCACGGCGGCGGACACTACTCTGACGCCTCGTCGGCTATGCGAGCGGATCTGGAGTGGGGGAGCATCCCGAGGCTGGTGGCCGATGCGGCCGAGCGTTTCGGCGACGCCGAGGCGCTCATTGACGGGGCCGTCCGGCTGAGCTTCGCCGGGCTGGGCGAGGCGGCGGCCGAGGCGACCCGGGCCGTGATGGCCGCCGGTCTCGGCCCGGGCGAGCGGGCCGCCGTCTGGGCGCCCAACATCGCGGAGTGGGTGATCGCTGCCCTTGGGGTGCTCGGCGCCGGCGGGGTGCTCGTCCCGCTCAACACCCGGTTCAAGGGCCGCGAGGCGGCCGACATCCTCGCTCGGAGCGGTGCGCGGATGTTGTTCTGCGTCAACGGGTTCCTCGGCATGGACTACCCGGCGATGCTCGCCGAGGCGATCGCCGCCGGGGAGCTCCCCGACCTCGAGCACACGGTGGTCCTCCGGGGCGACCCCGGGCCAGGCGGGGTGGCGTGGGCCGACTTCCTGGCCGGGGCCGGGGCGGTCACGCCGGCGCAGGCGCGTGCCCGAACTGACGCGATCACCGCTGACGACCTGTCCGACATCATCTTCACGTCGGGCACCACCGGTCGTCCCAAGGGGGCGATGTGCACCCACGGCCAGACGCTGCGCGTGTTCGAGACGTGGGCCGACATCGTGGGCCTCCGGGCGGGCGACCGGTACCTGGTGGTCAACCCCTTCTTTCACACCTTCGGCTACAAGGCCGGGTGGGTTGCCTGCCTGCTCAAAGGGGCGACGATCGTGCCCCAGGCGGTGTTCGACGTTCCGGAAAGCATGCGGCGCGTCGCCGAAGAGGCGGTCACCGTGCTCCCGGGGCCACCGACGCTGTTCCAGTCCATCCTCGACCACCCCGAGCGGCCCGACCACGACCTCTCCAGCCTGCGTCTCGCCGTGACCGGCGCAGCGGTGGTCCCGGTTGAGCTGATCCGGCGCATGCGCGAGCAGTTGACGTTCCGGACGGTCATCACCGGCTACGGGCTGACCGAGGCGACCGGCACGGTCACCATGTGCCGCCCGGAGGACGACCCCGAGACGATCGCCACCACCTCGGGCCGGGCCATCCCCGACACCGAGACGCGGGTCGTCGACGACGCCGGCGATCCCGTCCCACCGGGCGCCGCGGGGGAGGTTGTCACCCGCGGCTACCACGTGATGCTCGGCTATCTCGACGATCCGGAGGGGACCAGCGAGGCCATCGATGCCGGCGGATGGCTACACACCGGCGACATCGGAGTCATGGACGAGCGTGGCTACCTGCGCATCACCGACCGCAAGAAGGACCTGTTCATCGTGGGCGGCTTCAATGCCTACCCGGCCGAGATCGAGGGGATCCTGCTCCGCCATCCCGGCGTGTCCCAGGTGGCCGTCATCGGCGTCCCCGACGAGCGCATGGGCGAGGTCGGGATGGCCTTCGCCGTCGCGAGGCCCGGCCAGCCCCTCGATGGCGAGAGCTTGATGGCGTGGGCCCGTGACGAGATGGCGAACTTCAAGGTGCCCCGGCGGGTCGAGATCGTCGACGCCCTCCCGCTCAACGCCAGCGGCAAGGTCCTGAAGACCGAGCTCCGCGCCCGGGCGACGACGCCCCAGACGACGACGCCCCAGACGACGACGCCCCGGACGAAGACGACTCAGACGCCGCAGTAGGACGCCACCGCGGACAGGGCCGCGGTGACCTGATCCAGGTCGGTGGCGATCTTTGGCGTCCCCTCATCGGCCGCCGCCTGGGTGATTGCGTCGGTGACCGGCAGCATCCGCTCGTCGTAGGCGAGATCGGAGGACTGCTCGTTCTGCATCTGGTTGGTCAGGCGGGTGGCGTCGGACTGCAACGGAGCGAGCGACGCCTTCCCCGTCGCGGCCGCGTCCTGCCTGGCGGTGTCGGCGTCGGTCACCGTCCGCCTGAGCAGCGTCGCTGCCGCCGCGCAGCTCGAGGGCGGGGTCTGGTCGCTGCCGTGGTACGCGGCGAACGCGATGCCGACCAGGACGAGCGCGATGACCACAAGGACGAGCAGGCCTGCAATCGGACGGGTGCGGAGCCGGGCGCTCATGTCGGGTCCGACGGTAGGGTGACGGCGATGACGGCGACCAACAGCACGGCGCGCGGCCTCGGCCATCCGGTCGTCGACGCCGACGGGCACTTCGTCGAACTGGCGCCAGTCCTCGATGACGCGCTGCTTGCCCACTTGGAGGCGGTCGGTGGCGTGGAGCTGCGCGACCGCTACCTGTCGTCCCGTGCCGCCCCGTTCGACACCTCCACCGTCCTGGCCCGCCATGACGATGCCGCGGCTGCGCAATGGAAGGCCATGCCGTCGTGGTGGGGGTGGCAGACGCGCAACACGCGCGACCGGGCCACCGCCCACCTGCCCCGCCTGCTCTACGAACGGCTCGACGAGCTCGGCATCGACTACGGGATCGTCTACCCGTCCACCACCCTCGGGCTGCTGGAGATCGACGAGCCGGAGCTGGCGGGGGCGGTGGCCCGCGGCGTCAACACCTGGCTGGCGGAGCTGTTCGCGCCCTACGCCGACCGCATGACGATCGGGGCCATCGTCCCGATGGTCACGCCGGAGGCGGCCGTCGCCGAAGCCACTTATGCGGTGACGACCCTCGGGATGAAGACGGTGGTGATGAGCGGCTACGCCAAGCGCTACCTCGGCCCCCCCGACCAGCCCAGCCGGCCCTACCGGCTCGACCACTTCGGGTTGGACAGCGCGTTCGACTACGACCCGTTCTGGGCCGCATGTGTCGAGCTCGGCGTGGCGCCGGTGTCGCACAGCGCCCATCAGCACCACCGGGTGTCGAGATCCCCCTCGAGCTACGTCTACAACCACATCGGCGGGCTGGCGACGTCGCACGAGTCGCTGGCCAAGTCGTTGTTCCTCGGCGGCGTGACCCGGCGGTTCCCGACCCTGCAGGTGGGCTTCCTCGAGGGGGGCGTGGCCTGGGCCTGCAGCCTTTTCGCCGACCTGATCGGGCACTGGTCGAAGCGCAACGGCACGATGATCATCGATCTTGATCCCGATCGGCTCGACGTCGACGGGGTCATGGCCTATGTCGACGAGTACGGCGACGCCGCCACCGCCGCCCGGCGCGATCGGATCGCTGAGCACTTCCGTCGCCCGGCGGCGCGCCCGGCCCAGCTCGACGAGTTCGCCCGGGTCGCCATCGAGAAGGTCGATGACTTCCTGGGCCTCTTCGCCGACCGCTTCTACTTCGGGTGCGAGGCCGACGACCCGCTGGTGGCATGGGCGTTCGCCGACCGGGTCAATCCGCTGGGCGCCCGCTTCCGCCCGATCTTCGGTTCGGACATCTCCCATTGGGATGTTCCCGACATGACCGAGCCGGTGGCCGAAGCGTGCGAGCTGCTCGAGCGGGGTGTGATCGGCGCCGACGACCTGCGCGACCTCATGTTCGCCAACCCGGTCCGCCTCCACGGCGGCGCCAACCCCCGGTTCTTCGAGGGCACCGTCGTGGCGGACGCCGCCGCTGCCGTGCTGGCGCCATGAGCGCCCGAGCAGATGTCCGGCCTGTGCGAACGGTCCTGTTCTGTGCTGGAGATCGGCCAGAGGACATCGAGCGCGGCTTCAGCTCCGGAGCCGACTCGATCGTGATCGACCTGGAGGAGCCCCGGACTCCCTTCACCGAAGCGATGCGCGAGGTGGCCCGCCAGCAGGTCCGGACCTTCCTCGACGGCGCGCCCGCCGACGGGCCGATCGTGTTCGCCCGGGTCCAACCGGCGGCGACCGGCCAGACGCTCAAGGACCTCCGCGCCGTCATCGGTCCCCGCCTCGGTGGGAGCCTGGTGCCCAAGATCGACAGCCCTGCGGACATCCATGCGGCCGACGCCCTTCTCGGCTGCATGGAGGCCGAGGCCGGGCTGCCGATGGGCCACACCGCCATCTACCCGATCCTGGAGACGGCGCAAGCCCTCCGCCTGGCCTACGAGATCGCCATCGCATCGCCCCGGGTCGCCTACATGGGCGGCGCCGTGTCCCGCTTCGGCGATATCCACCAGGCCCTCGGGTACGAATGGACGGCGGCCGGACGGGAGACGCTCTTCCTCCGCTCGAAGGTCCTCATCGACGCCCGGGCGGCCGGGATTCGCTACCCGATCAGCGGCATGTGGGGAGGCGACCGCGACGACGAGGCCGGCCTGCGCGCCTGGTGCACGGAGCTCCGCCAGCTCGGGTACTACGGGATGATGATCGGCGACGCCGCCTACGTCCCCATCGTGCACGAGGTCTTCTCGCCGACCACCGAGGACATCGCCTACTGGCAGGAGCTCGATCGCCTCGCCGTCGAAGCCGAGCAGACCGGTCGCAGGGCGGAGCACGGCGACCCCAATCAGGGCGAGGGTCATGTCGTGCACATCGCCCACGTGGGCTCGGCTCGCCAGAACCTTGACTGGGCGAGGGGCCTCGGCTTGGTCAATTGAACACCCCTGCGGCGAACCTGACCGTGGGGCGCTGCGTCCGTGCCCACGCCTCCGACCGGGGACGAGAGGTGGCGTTTGCCACAGCCGACGGCAGGCTGACGTGGGAGGAGTACGACGATGCCG
>Ga0302326_10018261_pt1 | contig 14548 bp, 5 predicted proteins | sample Palsa_T0_3_FD_202264 | JGI IMG/M metagenome (GOLD analysis project Ga0302326, IMG submission 202264) | Peat permafrost microbial communities from Stordalen Mire near Abisko, Sweden - Palsa_T0_3 | ecosystem: Environmental > Terrestrial > Soil > Palsa > Peat permafrost | place: Sweden: Abisko... | reverse complement strand
CCGCGGCGATTGAAGCGAAACGGCATCAAACGCTGCAGCGACGCTTCATCGACGGTCTCCTCCCGCGTGCGCGCGGCAAGGCCTAGGTCATGGCTCACCTCCTGGAACGACGTGCGGGGAACCTCCGCCGGCTGGGAAACGGAAGCGGGAGCTGTGGCTCCAGCGGGTTCGGCAATCAGATAGCGCTGATCCACCGCCACATTTTCCCAAGCCTGCACGCGGCCACTGGGCCAGGTTACGACCAGGCGGTCGATCACCGTATCCTCTCCCAGCCCGAATTGGAGCATGGGCTCGCTGCTCGAAAGGTAGCCCCGTGCCAGGCCCAGCGTGGACACCTGCACCCCCAGCACGCTTTCGATCCGAACGGTGGCCCCAATGCCAAAGCGATTCGACGACGTCCCGCGGAGATCAAAAATCACCCGATGCCCCGTTTGGCAATCATTCCTCAGGACGGTGACGCCGCCGTGGTAGTTGCTATAGACAATATCGAGGTCTCCGTCCCCATCCAGGTCGCCGTAGGCGGCGCCAAAACTCACCCCCTTTTGATCGAGCCCCCAGTCCGCACTGACGTCTTCAAACTGGAGGTTCCCGAGATTGCGCATGGCAATGTGTTTTTCCGCCCGGATCTGACTCTCCGTCATGATTCGAATGGACTCGGACACGCTTTCGGCGCTCTTCTGACGCTTCACGATGTCAACGTTGGGATCGTATGGAAATCCATTTGTGACGTGCAGGTCGAGGCGGCCATCATTGTCCAAATCCACCAGACGGATCGACCAGGTCCAATCGGTGGCGGCGACTCCCGCCAGGAACGCCGCTTCCTGAAAATAACCCGTTCCCGTATTGATCAGCAGGGCATTTCGAGGAATCTTCGCCACTGTTGTGGCGCCATCAGGCCGTTCGTTGAGGCGCGCTCTGGAATCGGCCATCATACGCTGATCCTTCTCATGGGTGGCGGACGCCATGTCGGCGACGATGAAATCGATCAGACCGTCGTTGTTCACGTCACCGTAATCCGAGCCCATGGAAGAGAATGCCGTGTGCGGCAGCACGCTTCCTGAAACGTCGGTAAACGTTCCATCCCGGTTGTTATGGTAGAGCGAGTCCGGTACGCCGTAGTCGTAGGCGACGTAAAGGTCCGGCCAACCGTCGCTATCATAGTCCCACCAGGTTGCAGAATGACTGCGGGTGCGCAGAGCGACGCCCGCCTTGTCGGTGACGTTCAGAAACGTCCCATCGCCCTGATTATGGAACATATACCCTCGCCGCCCGCCACTTTCGCTTTCGTCGGCCAGCATGTTCGTGGCGATGTACACATCGAGCCGCCCGTCGCGGTCGAAATCGCTGAACGCGGCCATCACCGAGGAATCGACCACGTCCAGGCCGTAGGCACGGGCCATCTCCTTGAAGGTGCCGTCGCCCTGGTTGATATAGAGCAGGTTCGAAGCATTATAGCGACAGACATAGATATCCAGGAGGCCGTCGTTGTTCACATCGGCAAAGGTGGCGCCAAACTTCCATATCTTCGCCGCGTCACCCTTGTCCCCGACGCCGGCCTTGTCCGTCACGTCCTCGAACTGGAAGTTGCCGAGATTGCGGAAAAGGCGGCATGATTCCGTCTTGCTGACCACGAAAATATCCGGCCTTCCGTCATTGTCGTAATCCCCGATCGCCACGCCCGTCCCGATGGAGCCGCCGTTGTATTGTTGGAACAGCGCGCCCTTCATCTGTGGATCGGCGTACTGGTTTTCAGTCCGCACGCCGGTGGCTTCGGGAGGAATCAGGGTGAACATGGTCTTTCCAGGCGGCCCGGAGCGCGGGTTCAACTTGCGCCCGACCAAAGGCGCGGCCTCAAACGGGGGCGGCTTGGTCTGGGGAATTTCCTGGGCCGCGGCCCGAAGCAAGCCGCGCAGGCCGAAGCCCACGGCGGCGGCAGAGGACCGCACGATCATTTCCCTCCGATTCATGGTGCTGTTCTTATCCTTTCCAATGTTAGTGTACAACATAAGGCCGGCAGGTTAGCGCACCTCCGCGCTGCCTGTCGGCTTGATGTCATATAAACCCCTACTGCAATCGAACGCGCAAGGTCGGGGGCACAAGGCTGAGCGCAAGGGCGTGTTCCGCCGGCGGCATGGTCACTCCCAACCCCCGACACAAAACCAGCAGCCGGTAAACGGACCCCGGCGACAGTGAACGGAGGCGGTCGTCATCGATGGCATTGATACACAGCGTCAACTGTTTCTTGGCGAGCACCGTGTCTCTGGCTCGGGCCAAAACCACGGCGAGATCGACGCGGCGGTTCCATGAAATCAACGGTTGAACTCTCAGCGCCAGGCGTGACTGCAGCACATCCAGGTCTTTGGCCAATTCGGCGTCATCTTGGATTGCGGCTGCCACCTGGGCACGGGCGACCCAGGCGCCGAAATCGGTGGAGAATCGGGTCAGCCCCTCGGCCGCCGACCGGGCCTGACCCAAATCCCCTATTTCGGCAAAATACAGCGCGATATTGCCCAGGGTGGTCGCGTCATCCTGTTCATCGACCACCTCTAAGACCGTTACGGACTGGCCCTCGAAACCCGGGATGGAAGGCAACGGGTAGGTCAGGGGACGCAGCCAACGTGGAAGAGTCGTGAATTTCAGTTTATCGATGAGGGTTCCTTCGATTCGACCGTGAGCAGCGCGGACAAAGTCTTCGAAGAACGTGTCCCAAGACAGCAGGACGATATGCGTGATGTTGCGGCGATTCACCGTTTCCTTCGCCTCTTCGATGTTCCGAGCGCTCATAATGCGAATGGCGGCCCTTATTCCGTCCTTGTTTTCATCGCTCACCGAGCCGAGGCCACGGAACGCTCCATAATAACAAAGGGCAATGGATGCGCTGGGGGGCGAAAGCACGATCACGGTCCCCGGATCGGAATGCTGGCTGATCCAACCCGCAAGATCGCGCAAAATCAGGTCCTGAAGCTCTGTTCGCCTAAGGACATCGCCCTGGCTTGGCCGGTCCCAACCCAAAACGTAAATTATCCCGGGGGCTAGCAAAACGACGACGACGCTGATCCAGCCAAGGCGCGCCTTGGGGCCAATCGCCTGGGAGGAAATCCCCGGCGCCGCCGCGGCCAGGGTAACCAGCAGCAATGCATCGAGGGTTTGCCACCACGAGAGTTTAACGCAGGCGAGGGAAAGCGCCACCATCACCGGTCCCAGCGTGATCGCAACTGCCGCCCGGGTCGGCTTCGCGATCTGGCGATTCTTCAGCACCCAGATTGCCGGAAGCAGCGCGCCCAACGGCGCCAGCGTCAGCCACAGCCAGATCGAAGGTCCCTGGATTCCTATCCATGCCGCCAGGTTTGGCGCCACGATCCCGCCGCGGAGCCGAGTCAGATGCGAGCCCAGGCTGTCGAGAACGAAAAGATCGACGCCGTGACGGATCAGGAGCGCAGCGGGCACGGCGATCACGACCGCGATGGACAACAAAACCAGGACGAGATTCTTGGGGGACCGGGAGAAGGTCCGGTTTTGCAGCCAAGCGCTTGCCTGGACCAGCAGCTCTCCCGCGCCGAGCCACGCCAGGCCATGGAACGGGTGGACAAACGACAGCTCCCACGTCCAGAGTTCGGAAGGCGAATATTCGATCAGTGAGGCCAGAATCGTGGTCGCGGCTCCCGCGCAGGCCCAAGCGCGCCAAGGGAGCAGAGGTGTCGGCCCGTTTGCGGGCGTATTGCCGCGCGGAGCGAGGAGGGGGACGAGGAGACCGCCGCCGGCAATTCCCCACAGGACCGGAAGCTGCACGGAAACTTTGACCCACAAGCCCAATCCGCCCGCGATGCCGGCAAGAATGAACCAACGTCGCCTGGCTTTCTCGTTTTCGGGCGCTGCCGCGGCAGCGCGGGAAAGAAGCAGCACGCTCGCCATCGCGAGAGCTTGAGCGAGACCTCGGTCATCAGGCGCGCCCGGCCAAAACCCCGTGATGAAGGGAAAAAGAGAGACCAGGCCGACGGATACGAAAGAGGCGGAAAGCGAACCAAAACACTTCGCGGCGAGAATCGCCGTTCCCAATATGATAATTCCCCATAAAAGCGGATTGGCCAAGAGAGCTGCCTTTTCGACCAGCGTCGAGGGGGGCGCTCCAGTGGCTAAATGCTCACACCAGGCGAGGAAACCCAGCCACCATCGGTAAGGTGAGGGCGTAAGCACGGTCCGGCCGAAAGGCGCATTTTCATAGTCGATGTGGCGCACTCTGGCTTCGCCGCGATTCAGCATGCGCTGAGTTTGCGCGAGCCAGTGGTAACTCGCGTCGAGTTGATCGGGTATGGGCAGCGAATTGTTGGGCGTCAGCTCTGCATCGCCTGGAGCGGAACCGATGACGCCCCCGTTGTGAATCTCAGCGGGGCCCCCGATGGTTGAGAGATAATCGAGGCGATTGATTCGGGCGGCGGTGTTCCAAATGAGGATGGCGCCGGCCCCCAGCAGGAATGCAATCCAGACCGAGGAGAAATGCCGTCGCGATTTCATTGGGATTGCGGTTTGCCCAAAGCAGCCGCATTCAATGTCGCCGGCAAGTTCTTCCTAGCATCCGGGCTATGCGGACGTGCCTCAGGCCAACAAGCCGCGGCGGATCTGGCGAAGCGTATTCCAGGCAGCTCCGCGTGGGACACGCACTCTAATCATCATCACCTATGACGAAAACGGCGGACGCTGGGACCAAGTGCCGCCGCCGCCGATCTCCAGCCTGACTCGGCCGCTATCGGGACGGCGGATATCTCGCCTTTGAATTCCATGGTCTTAATCCGTGCGCGCAGGATTCGCCGAAGCAAACACGCGTCAGCATCGATCAGTTGAACGAGACCGAATTGCGGTCGCTATGAACCGGCTCCCTCTTTCGCCTGCTGGTGCTGATCAGGGGTTTCGGCTTAAGGATCGACCAGCCCCCCATGCTTGATCTCGCCATGAATCTCCTACCTCGGGATTTGCGCGGTCGTTTCTGAGGACGGCCGCAGCGAGCGTGCGCACGCGACCTAAACCTCGCAGCCGGTCTTGACTCCCATCGGCGGCCGCAATGTCCCGCCATCGTGCCAGTGTCCGTGAACTTGAAGTGTACGGGGAAGCTGGGGAATCCCGCGTTCCCCGGCCTGCAGTTTCGAAAACAACATGTCGACCGCGGCGCGGCCAATTTCCTCAGAATGCTGCCTAACCCCGGACCAATCCGAATGAACCCGGGTCACGTCGAGCGAGACAAGGCCGATATCCCTCGGAATATGCCTGCCGCTGCCCGCCAGCCAGGCATCCATGAAGTTGGGTTCGTTGCGGAATGTTGAGAGAGTCAGAACGCAGTCGACCTTGTGCTTGTCGACCCAGCTCAAGAACAGGTCGACGTTCATCTGCGTTGGTAGGAGCGGCGGGATCTTGGCCAACGAAGGCATTGTCACTGAAAGCCCCGCGTAGCCGAGAGACCAACGGCCATCGGTTATATGGTCTTGGTATGTTTCAATCGCCAGGCCGATGCGGCGGTAGCCGCAATGCGCGATCATCCCCGCTGCCATGGTCACGGCCTCCGAATGGTCGCTCAAGACGCAATCGAGACGCGGCGATGCGATTTGGTGGCCCACCTGGACAATTGCAAAATCGTTCCATGGAAAAGAGATCGTGTGCGGCTCCGTCGGAAATGCCGCCAGGAGAGCGCCGGTAATCCCGCGAGCCGCGAGAATCCCTCCGAGCCGCTGGCCCGTCATCCCATTCGAACACAGTGTGAACTCTGTGATGCCGAATCCGAATGATTCGGCGCGTTCGCGCGCCGCCTCCCAATTGCTCTGGAGAGTGGGAGTTGCCCGCCATTCATGAGAGTCGGCGACAGGTGTCACGAAGGCGATGGTCCCAAGATGATTCTGCGCCTCGCCGCGACGGGTGGCCCGCATGACCTGACCCACCAGCGCATTGTGCTTGTAACCCACGGCCGTCGCGGCAGCGAAGACTCGCAGCTGCGTGGAATTCGCCATCTTTGCAGCGCCGCTCAGGCAGCGCGATGCAGTGGAAATGGAAACTCCAGCCTTGCTTGCAACGGCTTGGAGCGTGGACGCCGTGCGGGGTGGCACAACGGTGTTCATGTCTCTTGGAGTTCCTGATGCGACTGGAACTCGCAGTCAAGTGATCTACGGCGGGTTGTCTTCGTTTGACGGCTCCAATCGGTCAACTCCCGAAAGGGCCAAAACACGAGTTATGTCGCCGGATCCAACTCCTATTCAGCTGACTACCAAGGCCGGAGGTATCAAAGTCCTTGTGCTGAATTGCGGCGTTACCAGAGGAAACATCCTCCGTTACCTCAAGGCGGCGGAGCACCTGTACACAATTAATAATAAATTTAAGTGCGTAGGTCGCCTCAGCACCGCTGGTCACAGAGAATCTTAGGGCGCGGGCGGCGGCAGAATTGGTGTCAGCAAATAAGACGTTCAGCGTGGCTGAAGCTTCGAAGACTAAGACCGGTTTCCAGGTTCTACCGGTTTAATCTTCAGTGTTGCGATTCGCCCGGATTCTCAGGAAAGCCCGGATCATCCAGGATCTGCACCGCGGTGGCGTCACCGAGGTCTTTCCAGTCTTGTAGAACCCACGCGATTTTCTTGTCCGGTGTAACCTCGACGAGCTGCGGACCTTTGCCGTTGCCGCCGCGGGAGGTGAAAATCGTGTTGCCGTTGGCGAGACGGGTGCAGCTTTGCGGTGCCTGGACGAAACGGAAAGCCTCCGGCAGGTCAGCGTTCTCTAGTTCCCAAATCGTTTCGCCTTTCGAATTCACTTCGCGCGTGAGACTGTCCCGCTCATCGGTGATAATAGTGTTTCCGTTCTTTAGCCGGATGGCAGCCCACGGCGATTTTATGGGATAGCTCCAGATTTTATTAAAAGCCTTGTCGAATTCCACCACGTTGCCCGAACTGAGGTAGGAAAGGAGGTACGTTTCCTGCGCGGTGTAACGTGCGCGACGGAATTGACCATGGATGTTCCCGGGATTGAAAGGCCGGCCGTCGGCGCTGGGCACCTCATGATCTACCTCCACCGCGCCGGTCTTGGTGTTGACGATCATCAGCCGCGGCGGCAGTCCGTTCACGAGGAACATCACCCTGTCAAGGCCGATGGGCTGGCAGGTGTGAACCTCCGTGTGATTGGTGCCGCTGCTCTTGTTGCAATCGTAACGCCAGACCACTTTCTTGTCGGGCGTGATTTCGGCGACGTACTGCATCCGCGTGAAGAGAATGTTGCCGTTGGAAAGCATCCACACGTCGTCGTATTCGTAACCCGGGCCGGTCTGGTAGGTCCAGATCACCCGGCCGTCGTTAACGAGAAACATCTTGGTGTAATTTTCCCCGACATAAAGCATCGGGTGCTGGGCGAGGCCGTTGCCCGGAAGTCCGGCGGGCGTAACCGCGTTTGTCCATTTGCCAGCGGGCGACTCGATTTCGGCGGGACCGAACGCAGGCACATCGGGCGCGGTGAAACGTGCGAGCTGGGCCATGCATGGCGTTGCCGAGGACGAACCGGATGCGGCGCCGGGCGTGTGACAGCCGGTTAAGGCAACGGCCACACCAATGGTCGTAACGATTGCAATCACGCAGCCACGTATTGCGGTCAAAGGATTGAGTTATATTGTCGGACCTTCTCCGTCACTGCGCATTTCGTTTGTAGTCACGTACACTTACAGCGTCGCTCCGTACACTTCCTTCGTGAGGAAACAGAGGTGTACCCGAATAATGACAAATGTAAGTAGCTCCACTCGTAGGAATTCTGTCGCAAGATAATCCAATGCGCTTGTCGGTGAATAATTGAAATGTAAGTGAAGGATAAATGGAATGTAAGTACCGAGCGGGCGAATCGATTCTCAAGTTAAAGAAATTGTCCTAGCAAAAGCTGTTGGCGACTTTATGTCCTCAACGAATTCCGCTCCACTAGCTCGGCGACCCCTGGCAGACAGCACGCAAGGGCAGCATTGCTTGCGGCTTCGACTTAAATGCTTTCGGCCGTTCAACCACCAACATTTGAAGCTTCTGGGCTTCAAATGACGTCTTTACGAGCACCGCGATCATTGTCGTGGGCCGAATCCTAACTGTTTTCAACTCTCGCGCAAAGCGACAATTGATCTCACTATATGCGTTTAAAAAAACGCGCCCGGCGAGCGCTGGGCGCCCGGCGGGAATCTCCAGTGCTACTTTCAATGGCTCCAGATATTTTCCCAGAATCGGGATGCGGGATTCTCATTCTTGGAAGCCGAATGAACGAACGCTTCACGTGAGGATTTCTCTAGATATTGTCCCCGAATGAATTGCAACACCCGATAGCCTTGGCACCGCGAATGCTTCTTGCGCGACTTAGACGATGGCTGGCGGCGGGCTCAATTGGCTGATCTATCGAGCCAATCCCAAGTCTCGCCTTAGTGAAGCGAACTTTACCAAAACGCTCATGATCAATCTGAAATTCGCCGCCCGCGCACTGCGAAAAAATCCTGGGTTTACGCTGGCCGCAGTCCTCACTTTGGCGATCGGTATCGGCGCGAACACTTCGCTGTTCAGCACCTTTAGCGCTCTCGTGCTTCATCCCTTGTCGTTTTCACAAGCGGATCGACTTGTGCGTCTGTGGGCGAGCAACCCTGCGATAAACCTGGATGCGCCCGAAATGTCGTGGCCGCGCTATGAATTTATCCGCGACCACCAGCGGTCCCTCTCGAGTATCGCTGCCTCGGCGTTCACGGGCTACACCGTCACACGCAACGATCAGGAACCCGAGCAGGTCAATGCCGTGGCCGTGACGGAGAGCTTTCTACCGACGTTGGGCATAACTCCGGTGAGGGGGCGCAACTTTTCCGCCGAGGAGGAACTGCCGGGGGGTCCTAGAGTCGCAATGCTCAGCTATGAGTACTGGCAGCGCGCTTTCGGCGGACGCGACTCAGCCGTCGGAGAGTCCATCGTGCTCAACGGCGGCTTCTACACGATTGTCGGCATCACGCCTCGGTCACTGGGCAATCCCTTTAGCACTGTGCTGCTCTTCGTACCACGACCATTCGATCTAGTCTCGCGCGAGCAGATTCTGAATGGCACGACCTTTTTGCAGGCCACGGCCCTCCTAAAGTCTAGCGTTACCCTGGCACAGGCCGCGAGTGAAATGGCCCTGCTTACCGCGAACTATCGAAAGGCGTTCCCAGAGAAATTAGACGCGAATGTCGACACGCCCGTGGTAACATTCGCGGACGAGCTCGTCGGCAACCTGCGGCCAACCTTTTACCTGCTTCTCGGTGCGGTGGTCTCGGTGATGCTGATTGCCTGCGCCAATGTTGCTGCGCTTTTTCTTGGCCGCTTGTCGGCGCGGCATCGGGAAATCGCTGTACGCCTTGCGCTAGGAGGCACGCCCGGCCAGCTATTAAGGCAGTTCCTTGCCGAAAGCGCGTTGTTTACCGCCGTCGCCACGCCGCTCGGCGTACTCTTGGGCTGGTGGGGCCTCGCCGGAATACACGTGTTTGCAGCCAGCCGGCTCCCCCCCGGAGTCAGTCTAAGGATAGATGGCGCGACTCTTGCATTTGCCTGCGGAATGTCGGTCCTTTCAACGCTGCTGGTCGGCCTCGTGCCGGCGCTGCAAGCGTCGAGGCGCAACCAAAGGGACGCGCTCGATGAGGGCGCCAGGGGATCGTCAGGTGGTGTCCGCAGCGCCCGGATCCGCTCATCCATGGTGGTTGGCGAGGTCACCCTATCTGTCGTGCTCCTCATCCTCTCAGGCCTGTTACTCGTGAGTTTCGTAAGGCTGCAGAGCACACCGGCCGGATTTAATCCGAGCGGGATCGCAACAGCTCTCGTCTCCCTCCCGACCACGCGCTATTCTACCGGCCCGCAGCAGGTACAATTTTTCGACCAGCTCATCGAACGACTCAAGGCGCAGCCTCGAGTGCAACAGGCTGCGCTAGCAATCGGCGCACCAATGACAGGGTTTCAACCGCGTTCATCGTATGCGGTTTGGGGTCGCCCCGTCCCGCCCGTCGGGAAGCGGGAACTCGCCAGCCTCTACCTTGTAACGGACCAATATTTCGCAACGATGGAGATCCCGCTTCGCGCAGGTCGCGGGTTCGACGCTCATGACGACAGCAAGTCGCCCAATAAGTGCATCATAAATGATTCATTCGCGAAACGGCTTTTCCCTGGCGAATCTGCGATCGGGAAAATACTTCTGCGCGGTCCAAATGCAGACATTAGGTGTGAGATCATCGGCCTTTCGGCCGACGTGAAGAGCGCCGGACTAACGGCTGCTCCGCCGGACGAATTGTATTTGTCAGCACGTCAGTTCCCCTGGCGTTTGATGGTCCTTCTGGTACGAACTGATGGAGACCCCGCGAAGTTGCGGCCCCTCATTCAAACGACCGTTGCGGAGGTTGACCGCAACCAGCCGGTTGCCGAATTTGCCACATTCGATTCGTTATTGTCAGATTCACTCGGCACCCAGCGAATCGCCGCATGGCTCGCAGGAATTCTAGCAGCAATCGCGCTGCTGCTCGCCATGGTCGGTCTCTACTCAGTGCTCGCGTATACAGTCACACAGCGCACCGTCGAAATTGGAATTCGCATGGCCCTCGGGTCGCAGCGGTGGCAAATTGTAGCACTCGTGCTTCGAGGCGGCCTCAAGCCTGTGGCGGTAGGCCTGATACTTGGTCTTGTTATCGCCACCGTCGTTTCTCGACTCATCCAGACGATGCTCTTTTCGATTCAACCAGACGATCCGCTGATCTACTTCGGCGTGACTGGAATCTTCGTGCTTATAGCAACGCTCGCGTGCCTGTTACCTTCGCTGAAGGCATCGCGGATCGATCCAATCGGTGCGCTTCGAGGCGAGTGATCCAACGCGACAGTTCCTAATTGCAGCCAGCGGGAAGTGATTGAGTGACAGGTCTAAACAAGCCCACTTGGTTCCCTAGCAATATCTTACCCTTACGCTTGGATTAGCTGAACTTACATTCTACCTCGCTCGCTTAGAGCAGGCGTCGCATCTCAATTACAAGGCGTCTTCTGGAATTCGTTGGGGAAGGCTTGAATTAGGTCGACGGTTACATTCGTACAAGCCGGCCCAAGGCTTGCACGCCACGTTCGATCCTTGAGCTCCAAGGATAACCGCAGTTGATTCTAATGAAATTGCGAAATCTGCCGTCAGGCGAGAAAAAGGGGCCGGGGGCAATGGCGATTCCTTCTTTCAGGGCCCGATAAAACAGATCCATTGAATCGACCTTGGCAGGCAGTTCGCACCAAAGAACGAATCCACCCGCCGGACGTGATAATCTAATTCCCTCCGGGAATGTGTATCCGATCGCATCGCGCATCTTAGCGACCTGCTGGCGGCAAGACTCCCGGAAGGACCGCATAAAACGATCATATCCGCCATCAACTAAGAACTCGGCCACCGCGAGCGCCGGAAGCAATGGATTCCCTCCTGAATGCACCGTCTTTAGCGCGAGCACGCGCTCCTGCCATTTTCCGCCCGCGATGTAGCCAACCCTGTATCCCGGCGCGAGGCTCTTGGAAAATGAGCTGCAGTGGATGACGATTCCCGTTGGATCGAAAGCTTTCAGCGCCACCGGCCTCGTCCCTTGATGGGCCATGTCGCCGAAGAGGTCGTCCTCGATTATTGGCAAACCCCGGCTCGCGGCGATGCGTACCAACTCCTTCTTGTTCCGGTCGGACATGGCGAAGCCGACCGGATTGTGAAAGTTCGGGATCAACAGCAGGGCACTTACACGCGTCCTTGCGAGAGCAGATGCCAGTGCGTCCAGGTCAATTCCCTCATTCGCATGAACCGGGATTGGAAGGGCCTTGAGCCCAAATTCCCGGAGCTGACGGAGAAGTCCGAAAAACGTGGGCGACTCGACAACAACGGTGTCGCCGGGCGAACAAACCGCCCTGAGGGCCAACGCGATCGCCTCAGTGGCCCCCAGGGTGATGCAGAGATCATCCGGTGCAAGGTTCAGGCCAGCTCCCAATAAGCGGCGGGCGATTTCGCGGCGAAGCATGAACGGGCCCTTCGTAGGTCCATAGTTGCCTCCATTAGCGCCGAGACGACGCGCGACGCGGGATATGACACGGGCGAGACGGACTCCGGGCAAAAGATCCGGGCTGGGGACAGCGCTGCCAAATGGAATCTTGGCGGGATCATAGTCGTCACTTCGAAGCAGGCTGAGCGGATCGGTATCGGACAGGTCGGAAACCCTCGGCCGAGAGGAAACCGAAAGCAGCTCTGGAATTGAATCAGACAATCGAGCGCAAACGAAGAATCCCGATTTCGGCCTCGCTTCGACGTAGCCTCGCGCTTCCAGCGTGGCGTAGGCGTGCATCGCCGTTGGGACGCTGACACGCTGCTCCCGACTGAACCGCCTAACCGATGGCATCCGGTCTCCCGGGCGAAAGGAGCTGTTGCGGATCATCGCCTCAAGCGAATCAGCCAACCGAAGATAGATCGGCTGCATTAGCACAGCCGGTCTCCGGAAGCCTCTTTTGGGGCCAGATACAGAAGGGGCCTTCATGTGCTTATACAGATATAAAATCCGTCGGCTGTATAAGCAACGTTTTTGTGAGCCTGCATCTGTTAGCTATCGTCATTCTGCGGTATTGTTGGAGATGCAATACAAGCATCTGTTGCACAAAGGACCGGCCGAATGCCGGTCAGTTGTAGTTGTGTTGGCGTGGAGAGGCCGCACTCGGCTTCTCCACGCCTTTCTCTTGGCATTCCTGGCTGTTGGAGATCTTGACCACGCAGCCCATTAGAGTTCGACCACCCACACGCCCATGGAATCAATACTCCAGGACATTCGCTACTCGTGGCTGGTGATGCGAAAGAATGCGGGCTTCACATTCGTCGTCATCATGACACTGGCATTGGGAGTCGGCGCGAATACGGCCGTGTTCAGTGTCGTGAAATCCGTCCTATTGAACCCACTTCCATACCCGAATTCCGACCGGTTGGTAAAGGTCACGTTCAACAAACCCGGAGCGGGGCTGTATGACATTCCCTTTTCGGAACCGGAACTGGACGACCTCAGATCGGAAACAAACGTCTTTGAAGAGGTGAGCGTGGTTTGGCCCACCAGTAGCAATTTGACAGGTGGAAGTCATCCGGAACGACTGGAGGTGCTCGCAACCAGTCCCAACTATTTCTCCATGCTCGGTGCCATACCGCAGCTTGGGCGGCTATTTGGGCCGCAGGATATTGCGCCCGGGTTTGCCGAGGCTGTAGTTATCAGTGACGGGTTATGGCGGCGCCTGTATGGCGCTGACCCTAATATCCTGGGCAAGAGGGTTTTTCTCGACGACGACCCCTACACCATTGTCGGAGTTCTTAGGCCCGAATTTCGACACCCGGGGAGGACGCTCACCAAGGATGTTGAAATGTGGGTAACCGCGGGATTCCGGGCGGACCCTTTCCCCCTTGGGCGGGGCCAACGGCTGATTCCTGGTGCGATCGCCCTCGTAAAGCCCGGTCTGAACCCATCCCAGGCTCATCAGAAACTTGATGCCATGGCAGCCGCCACAAGGCTTGGGTATCCGGCTGACTACCATGCACAGGACCGGTGGTCCGTGGAACTTCAGCCCCTGCTGGAATCCCTTGTCGGAAATGTCAGGCCGATGCTTTTGGTTCTGATGGGGGCCGTCGTCGTCATCTTGCTCATTGGATCCGTGAATATCGCGAATCTACTCCTCGCCCGCGCATCAACCCGGTACAAGGAGATGGCCCTGCGTTCGGCACTGGGCGCAACCGGATCGCGCATGATTCGCCAGCTGCTGACCGAGTCGCTCATGCTCTCTATGATTGGCGGGGGAATCGGCATCCTCTTCGCCATAATATCAATACGCATCATTGTTCTGCTCGCGCCCCCCGGAATTCACAGGCTTAACGAGGTAAGCATCGACTGGGCAGTCCTCGGATTTGCGCTGCTGATCACCGTCATCACGGGCCTGGCCTTTGGCCTCGTTCCGGCGCTTCAGTCGTCGAAAACGGAGGTGTATTCGAGTATCCGCGAGGGATCCCTGGGCTCGGGCCAGAGCAAGAGGATCGGCCGGTACCGCATTTGGCTGATAATGTCCGAAATGGCACTGACGGTCGTGCTGATGATCGGAGCCGGATTGTTGCTGCGGACATTCTGGGGACTGCTTCGCGAGGATCCTGGATTCAATACCTCCCGGGTGGTGACCGCCGGCATTTGGCTACCGAATCCGAACGATCCGAAAACTAACCGGTATCCAACCATCGAGGTTCAAAGCGGCTTTGTCCGCGAGGCCCTCCGCCGAATAAGCGGGATACCGGGAGTGGAGCTCGCTGCAGCAACGTCGTCACTTCCCTCAGGGTCGAGCCAGGTGAATTATGCCCCCCTTGCGATCGAGAACCAGCCAATCGAATCCTTAAACGACGCAAAGGCGGAATGGATTCGCGTGAGCCCGGACTATTTCAAGGTGCTGGAAATCCCCCTGCAGCACGGGCGCCTGTTTAACGAGGACGACAAGTCGGGCAAACCAGAGGTCGCGATAATAGACAGGGCGACCGCAGG
>Ga0302326_10018260_pt1 | contig 14548 bp, 12 predicted proteins | sample Palsa_T0_3_FD_202264 | JGI IMG/M metagenome (GOLD analysis project Ga0302326, IMG submission 202264) | Peat permafrost microbial communities from Stordalen Mire near Abisko, Sweden - Palsa_T0_3 | ecosystem: Environmental > Terrestrial > Soil > Palsa > Peat permafrost | place: Sweden: Abisko... | reverse complement strand
CTGGCAGAACGGGCTATCTGGAACGAAGAATGGGCTCGGGCCCGGTGGCCCGAGACGTTCGAGGACACCTGCGACCAGCTCGGCTCGACCCTGCTCGCCAGTGGATCACCCGAGCAGTGCGCCCGTTATCTCCACCCCATGCTGGTGGGCGATGACGTCTGGTGCCAGGGGTTCTCGGAGCCAGATGCCGGTTCTGACCTGGCCAGCCTGTCGACTCGGGCCGTGCAAGGGGCCGACGGACAGTGGCGAATCACCGGTCAGAAGATCTGGACCAGCAATGCCCACTGGGCGAAGTGGTGCTACGTGCTGGCCCGAACTTCAGACGACCGACATCGCGGCCTTACCTTCTTCCTCGTCCCGATGGACCAGGCGGGCATCGATGTGCGCCCGCTGCGCCAGATGTCTGGTGAGAAGCATTTCGCCGAAGTGTTCTTCGACCGAGTCGAAGCCGAAGAGACGGTGGGCGAAGTAGGCGAGGGATGGACAGTGGCCATGACGACATTGGCCCACGAGCGCTTCACCCGCGCCTTTCGTCTGAGCACGCAACTACGCAACGATCTCGACGACCTGCGGTCCCTCGCCGGACGGACGGCCGCACAGCCCGTTCGCCAGGAGCTGGCCTGGCTGGAATCACGGGTGAGGATCCTCCAATGGCTCCTCCGGCGCGACCTGACCGCCATCACTTCGGGTGCTCCGGTGGGCGCCCGAGGGTCATTGCACAAGTTGCTCTGGTGCACCACTGACCAGCGCCTCTACGAGCTGACGGCACGGGTGCGGGGCGCCGCAACCCTGCTCGACGACGCCGACTGGACCACCCGGTACTACTGGAGGAGGTCGGAGTCGATCTATGCCGGAACGAACGAGATCCAGCACAACATCATTGCTGAGCGGATCCTCGGCCTGCCGCGAGTACTTTAGTCTAGGCAGGTCCCTATGTAACTAGTTACTTGTTCGACTAGAATCCGTCACGTAAACACCGCCAACTTAGAGAGGCTCCGTTGGCTCAACCGCTCAGAGGCCTGAAGGTAATCGAGGCCCCGAGTTGATCCGTCAAGGGATCGTCGACAAGACGACAGGATTGGTCGTCGCGGAGGCAGTCCTGGCTGCCGTGATAGTCCAGATACGTACCGGCAGAGGCACGCGCCTCGACGTTTCCATGCTCGATGTTGCCCTCCATCTACTGTGGCCTGACGGGATGATGAACCATACGTGTCTGGACGAGGTCGACCAACTCCCTTCCATCGCCAGCAGTTTCCGACTGACGACGACAGCTGACGGCGAGGTTTCCATCGTCTGCTTGACGACTGATCAGATTCAGGGGCTCCTGGCCGCCTGCAACCTGAGCGGTCTGTACGAGGAGCTGGACCTTCACTCCCCGGTGGGTCGGGCCCGCAACGGAGGGCGAATGATGAGCGAGGTTGTTTCCGTGCTGGGCCGTCTCTCCACCGATGAGGTCGTCCGGCTGCTACACGCTCACGACGTTCCCTGTGCACCGGCGTTGTCGCTCGATGCGGTCCCGGATCACCCCCATGTCAAGGAGACTGGTTCTCTGGTCGAGACGACCCACCCTGTTCTCGGCCGAATTGTACAACCCAACCCACCCGCGAGATTCGAAGGGGAAGTAACAGTCAGCCATCGTTCGGCTCCCGATCTAGGCGTCGATGCGGACTCTGTCCTCGGCGACTATGGATTCTCGCCACCTGAGATCGAAGAGCTGAAGGCGTCCGGAGCGGTACTGCAACCGACGAGGTGATGAACGAAGTGCTGGATCCAGACGTGGCCGACGAGATGATCGCCACTATTTCCAAGTGGGTGCGGACAGAGGTGATGCCGAACGTCGACGGCTTCGAGCACGCCGACGCCTACCCGGAGGAGTGGGTCGAGCAAATGAAGGAGTTCGGCCTCTTCGGCGCCCGAATCCCGCCCGAGCACGGAGGCCTCGGGCTCGATGTCCCCACCTATGCGAGGCTGGTCGAAGAGCTCTCCTACGGATGGATGTCCCTGGCCGGCTTTCTCAATACCCACACCATCGTGGCCGACCTCGTGCTCAAGCACGGAACGGATGAGCAACAGAGCCGGCTCCTGCCCGACCTGGCTACCGGAAGTCGGCGGGGCGCCTTCAGCCTGAGCGAGCCAGACGCCGGAAGCGACGCCAAGGCACTGAGATGCCGGGCCGAACCAACCAACGAGGGCTACCTCATACATGGCACCAAGATGTGGGTGACGAACGGTGAACGGGCCGGGATCGTCGCCCTGGCCGCCCGGGCGCCGGAAGGGATCACTTGCTTCTTGGTGGAGAAGGATCCCGGACCGAGCTATGGCGGGATCACCGTGTCCCGACGCATCGGGAAACTTGGCTACAAGGGCCTCGAGACGGTCGAGATGTCCTACGACGCCCATCCGGTGCCAGAGAGCGCGATCCTCGGCGGCACCGAAGGAAAGGGTCGAGGGCTGCAATACATTCTCGGGTCGCTGGAACTCGGTCGGATCAACGTCGCAGCTCGGGCCCTAGGAGTGAGCCGAGCCGCCCTCGATGCGGCCATGAGCTACGCCCAACAGCGGGAGACCTTTGGGGTGCCAATCGTCAAGCACCAGGCGATTGCTTTCAAACTGGCCGACATGGCCACCAAGGTCGAGGCGTCGAAGCTGATGGTCAACTCGGCGGCCGAACGGTACCAACGCGGTGAACGAGCCGACGTTGAAGCGGGAATGGCCAAGTTGTTCGCCTCAGAGACGGCCTTGGAGGTCGCCACCGAGGCGATGAGGATTCACGGGGGTTACGGCTACACGACCGAGCTTCCGATCGAGCGCTACTTCCGGGATGCGCCGCTGATGATCATCGGCGAAGGCACCAACGAGATCCAGCGGATGGTCATAGCTCGAGGCCTTCTGGCTCGCTGGAACGCTTCCCACTCTCACGGATGAGACGCACCGCACCATGTCGGGGCGAACGCTGAGCGGTTGCCTGCTATATGAATCAGAGGGGGGTGTCGAGCGCGAGGGCGACGGGGTTGCCTGCGATCGGGCTGGATCGGGCACCGAGGATCTGAGGATCCCATAGTTGCTGACCAATCAGGGCGAGTGACCTTGCGACGGCGCGCAGTTCGCCTGCTGCAGCCGGGGTGGCGGCGGCCAAGCTGGCCGCTTCGGCGGCTCGAGCCGCCTCCGCGTCGACGAGAAGGCCTAACCGCACCTCGACACTGATGGCCGGTAGACGGGAAGGATCGGGCGCGGCGTCGAGCCGTATGACGGCACTTTGCAGCTGATCGGCGATGGTGCGACCGTCGGCGACGTTACCGCTCGTCACGGCCTGGGCTTCGGCGCTCGCAGACGGGATCCCGGCGGCCCTTACCGTCTTCACCCACTTCGACACGGCCTCTTGCGGTCGTGGCGACCCATTGCCGGCCGCCGGGTCGGAAGCATCGGCCGAGGCGCTATCGAGGGGCGGCCCGGCGGCGAGACCGATGGTGTCCCAATCGGGCACGGTGGGGGCCGGAATGATCTTCACATCGGGATCGGCCGCCGGAGTGGGCTCGTGCGGGCTGAGCAGCGACGAGGCCTGGTCGTAGACTCGGTCGCCGAGCTCTCGGACCCGTGCGAAGCTCTTTTTGAGTTGCTGCTGGAGGGGACCGGCGGGAACAAGCGTGGCGGCGTGTTCGACCTGGAATGCCTCGATGTACAGCTCGACCGCTTGCTCGTACCGGGTCAGGGCGTCGGGGACCGCCCGAAGGGGTGCTTGGCGCTCGAGCGACCGAAGCGCCGTCTGGGCGCTGGGAAAACCGTTCTCGAGGTCCGCGCTGACGGCCGCCACTGAGCCGCCCCCGGTCTGCCACTCGTCCGAGGTCTGGAGCAGTCCGACCACCTCTGACGCCATGGGACTGACATCCCCGGTAATGGCCGTAGACCAGGCCTGGGTCGCGTTGGGGCGTTCGGTCGTCGGGGTCGTGGATGCGGACCGAGGTGTGTGTTGATTGACGGCGATGAGGGCGAGGATCAGACCGGTGACCACGATCGGGACCGCGACGATCAAGGGCCCCTTGAGCCGATGTGGCCAACTGGCGGCTGCTCTCGGCCGGCGACCGTGCCGGACCGGCCGGCGCCTGTTCAACGGCCGGACTCGGTATGGGTTACCCGCTCGTTTGTCTGCACGACCTCCCCCTGGGCGTCTGACCGCCTCAGGGTATCCGCCAGGCTCGTCACTAGGTATTCACGCGGCCGCCTTGTGGGTTAGCTGGCCAGCAGGTCGGTGAGGGTGCCCTCGGAGCCAAAGAGCCGTTCCCGCCAAGTGGCGATCATGTCCTTGGTGTCGCGGTCGTTGGGATGGAAGCCGCGCTGGTGGTACTGGAACAGCTGACGCACCGGCCGTGGAGAGGCGAATGGTGAGCTACGCAACTTCCAGACACTCTTGGCCACCTGCATAGGGTGCGACCGGGCATACTCGTCGCGGGCGAGGGAGATGGCGGTCCAGATACCCGTCTCGAGGACGAAGGTCATGTGAGTGATCCACATGGTGATCACCCGCATCCGCTCGGTACCGCCCACGGCCTTGTAGACATCGAAGGCCACAGCCTTGTGCTCGGACTCCTCCAACGCGTGCCACATGAGCAGGTAGCGCACCCCGGGATGGCCTATCTGGGCCCGGGCTTCCGGGTCGCCCAACAGGGTCTCGGCCAGGGTGGCGGTGTAGTGCTCGAGGGCGGCGGTAAAACCCAGGTTGGCCTTCTCGCCCTGGATCCGCTCCCGGAGAGCGGTGATGGTGCGCACGTAGCGGCTGATGCCCGCCATCGGATAGCCGCGCTCGCCCAAGCGATCGTTGAGCGCCCGGTGCTCTCGGCCGTGCATCGACTCCTGTCCGATAAACCCATCCACGTCCGAGGCCAAGCCGGGATCGCGGATGCGGTCCTTCGCCGCAGTCACGGAACGGACGAAGTAGTCCTCACCGTCGGGGAACACCCCCGACAGCACCGCAAGTACGTGGCTCATCACGATGTCATTGTCGGCCGCGAAATACTTGGGAAGATCCTCCAGCCACCGATCGAACTCCATAGGTCGCATCGGTACGGTCGCCGAACCAGGGTGCGCTTGAGCTAGTGAACGCTCGACGGTCTTCTCGGCTGTGAAATTGCTCATAGTCGTATCTACCCGTTGCGGCGCCCGCGGAAACTTCGACCCGGGGACGATGTCGGCCTGATTGGAGCTAGTGGCCGCGCTTAAGCCCCCAGGTCGACCACGGTCCGGCCAGTGAGCTTTCCTTCCAGCACGGCGTCTAGCGCCTCTCCGAGCTCGGACAGGGAGATGTCACGCCCGATGGCATCCAGAGAACTGGGCTTGAGATCGCCACCCAGACGGGCCCACACGGCGCGACGGCGCTCGATCGGCGTTTGGACCGAATCCACTCCGAGCAAGGCCACCGCGCGCAAGATAAACGGCATCACCGTCGTCTGCAGCGCGGCGCCGCCGGTCAAGCCGCTGGCCGCCACGGCCCCGCCGTAGTTGATCCGGGCCAAGACGTTGGCAAGCGTCTGGCCCCCGACACAGTCCACCGCCGCGGCCCACGCCATCGACTGGAGCGGCTTGCCCTCTCCCTCGAGGTCGCGGCGCGGTATCACCGCCGCCGCGCCGAGAGAACGAAGGTACTGCTCCCCGTCGGCCTTGCCGGTGCTGGCGCTGACTTCGTAGCCCCGCGCCGCCAGGATCGCCACCGCCATGCTGCCGACCCCGCCAGTCGCGCCGGTCACCAGGACCGGCCCATCGCCCGGGACCAGGCCTCGCTCTTCGAGTTGCACCACCGACAGCGCGGCCGTGTAACCCGCCGTCCCTATGACCATCGCCTGGTGCAGGTCCAGGCCCTCGGGTAGGACGACAACCCACTCCTCTGGGACCCGGGCCAGCGCCGCGTAGCCACCGTGCCGGGCGACACCCAGGTCATAACCATGGGCCACCACAGACGTTCCCGCCAGCAGGCCACCATGGTCTTCGGCCACGGTCCCGGCCAGGTCGATGCCCGGAACGAGCGGCGAGATCCGGGCTACCCTGCCGTTCGGCGCCGTCGCCAAGCCATCCTTGTAGTTGACACTCGAATAGGCGACCTCGATGAGGACGCCATCAGGTGGCAGGTCGTCGACCGACAGCGTCGTCACCGCTCGCTCCACCCTCCCGTCTGCGGACGTAGCCGTGAGGGCCTTGAACTTCTCTGTCGCCATAACCCCCAAACTAGGCGCGCCACCAGGAGGGCGACACGGTTGGCTCTGTCAAGGCTCCAGGTAGGTGGCGCCGAACGCCTGCAGGAACTCGAAGGTGGCGGCGGCCGACCCGGCCGGTCCAGACACGACCACCCACGTCGCCCCGATGCGCTCGAGCTCCGCGAGCGATTCCTTGTGCCGATCGACGTCAGCGCCGGGCGCCACCGCGGCCGGGCCCGGATGGCTGAGGACGATGTCGAGCTGGTCACCGCGGTCCCCGGCCATGTCCCGCAGTTCGGCGATCCTGTTGCTCAGCTCCTGGGTGGAACCAAGATGCGGGGTTCTGGCCGTGATGGACAACGCAGCGGAACCGGTGAGCGGCATCCAACCCTGGGCCCGTTCGGCCACCCGGCGCAGGGTCGCCCTGGAGTTGCCGCCGATCCAGATTGGGATCGGATCCTGGACGGGCCGCGGGCGGGCAATGACATCCCTGGCGTCAAAGTGCAGGCCCTGGTAACTGAACGGTTGACCGCTCCAGTGCAGCGGTAAGGCGTCCAACGCTTCGTCGACGAGCCGGTTGCGTTCGTCGAAATCAACGCCCAAGGCATGGAACTCGGACTTCTGGTAGCCGGCGCCGACACCGAGCACGAAACGCCCCGCCGACAACTTGTCGACGGTCGCGGCAGCCTTGGCGAGCAAGAATGGGTTCCGGTAAGGCACCACCGACAGATAAGTCAGCAGACACAAATTGCTGGTCACCGCGGCCGCGTAGCCCAAGGCCACAAAGGGGTCGAGGGTCTGGTGGCCGCCCGAGGCCAGCCACCTCGCGCCCGGTATCGGATGCTCGGTCAGCGCAAACCCGTCCCAGCCGGCCGCCTCGGCGGTCGCCGCGACCTCACCGATCGATCCAGAGTCGAGCAGGTCGGGCTCGGTGCCGTGAACGTCCGGGTAAACGAATATGTACTTCATCGTTGCGCCGCGCTCATGGTCACATTCTCAACCAGGCGACCGCCTTGGTCTCTAGATACTGCTCGAACCCCTCGATGCCATTTTGCCGGCCAATGCCACTCGACTTGTAGCCGCCGTACGGCGAGTCAGCTCCATACCACACGCCGCCGTTGATGCCGATCGATCCGGTCCGGATCCGCTTGGCCACCGCCGTGGCGCGTGACTCTGAAGCCGAGAAGACCCCTCCGGAGAGGCCGTAACTGCTGTCGTTGGCAATCCGCACGGCGTCGTCGTCATCCTCGTAAGCGATGACGCTCAGGACCGGGCCGAATATCTCCTCTTGGGCGATCGTCATGGAGTTGTCGACATCGACGAACAGCGTTGGTTCGACGAACCAGCCCTTCGGCAGGTGACTGGGTCGACCTCCGCCGACGACCAGTTTGGCCCCCTCCTCCTGGCCCTTCTGGATGTAACCAAGCACCCGGTCGCGCTGTTTGGCGCTGATCAGTGGTCCCTGGATGACACTGTCATCGTTCGGGTCCCCGTAGGCGACGCCAGCCATGCCTTGGGTGATCAGCTCGACGCCCTCGTCGTAACGGGATCGAGGCAGCAGCATCCGGGTTTGCAGCGCGCAGCCCTGGCCCCCATGTACGCAGACCATCGAGCCGAACGGAACCACGCTCGCGAAGTCGGCGTCATCGAGCACGATCATCGCCGACTTGCCGCCCAGCTCGAGGAAGACTCGCTTGAGAGTTGCCGCTCCCTTCTCCATGATCCGCTTTCCGACCGCTGTCGATCCGGTAAACGAGATCATGTCGACCTGGGGCGACAGCGTCAGCTCCTCACCCACGAGGTGGTCGGAGGAGGTCACCACGTTGAAGACGCCGGCCGGGATATCCGTCCGCTCAGCCACCAGGCGTCCGAGCCGGGTGGCATTCCACGGCGTGTCGGGCGCCGGCTTGAGCACCGTGGTGTTGCCGGTCGCCAGGATCTGGCCGATCTTGTTGATCGTCACCTCGAATGGAAAGTTCCACGGCACGATCGCCCCCACCACGCCGAGCGGCTCCTTCCACACCGCTCGGGCGCTGTTGAGTCCAAAGACGTGCCCGTCCGGCAGCTCGCGTTCCCACGGAAACTCCTCGATCAGCTTGGCCGGGTACCTCAGGCCATCCTCGAGAGGGCCGTCGAGTTGGGCCGTGTAGGTCATCATCCTCGGGGTCCCTACCTCGGCGATGAGCTCCTCGCGAAGCTCCTCTCGCTCGGACTCCAGGGCCTCCTGGAGCTGTTCGAGGCCGCGCTTACGCAGCGCGTGGTTCGTCGACCAGTCCGTCTCATCGAAGGCTCGCCGCGCCGCCGCGATGGCCCGACCCATGTCGACGGGTGACGCGTCCGCGACCTCGCCGAGTACCTCCTCAGTGGCCGGATTTACGTTGTCGAAGCGCTCACCCGAGGCAGCCTCGACCAACTCGCCGCCGATCAGCATCCGGACTTCACCAGTCGATCCCTGCTTGCTGGACATTCGGTCCCCCTCTACTCTGTTGAGGCCGGCGGTGAGCCTACAAGACGCCGGTGACCACCCAGGGAGGGGACATGGCAGGTCGTCTGGAAGGCAAAGTGGCGTTTATCACGGGCGCGGCGCGCGGTCAGGGCCGAAGCCACGCGCTCCGGTTGGCGCAGGAAGGCGCCGACATCATCGCCATCGACATTTGCCGGCAGATCGAATCCAACCCGTATCCGCTCTCCTCCCCCGAGGACCTGGCTGAGACCGAGCGGGCCGTCAAGGAGCTGGGCCGCAACGTGGTCGCCCGCCAGGCGGACGTGAGGGAGCGCGACGAGCTTCGGGAGGCCGTGGAGGCCGGCGTCGCCGATCTGGGCCGGGTCGACATCGTCGTCGCCAACGCCGGGATCCTGCCGATGGCGATGGGAAACCCGGATCCGATGGACTTCGTAGACGCCGTCGACGTCGACCTGATCGGCGTGATGAACGCGGTTGCGGTGTCGATGCCCCACCTGCCGGATGGTGCCTCCATCGTCATCACCGGATCGACCGCAGGGATGATGGAAGGCACCACCGGCAACCCGACCATGGGCCCCGGCGGTGCCGGCTACAGCTGGTCCAAACGGATCCTGGTCAGCTATGTCGAGCAAATGGCGCTCCACCTGGCCCCGCGGTTTATCCGGGTCAACGCCATCCACCCCACCAACTGCAACACCCATCTCATCCACAACGACGGCCTGTACTCAGTGTTCCGGCCTGATCTGGAGCATCCGACCCGGGAGGATGTGGAGCCCGCGTTCACCTACTTCCAAGCCATGCCCATCCCCTACGTCGAGCCGATCGATATCTCCAACGCAGTGCTGTTCTTCGCGTCCGATGACTCGCGCTACGTGACGGGCCAGCAGCTCAGGGTCGACGCGGGCTCGCTGCTCAAGTGGCCCAACGGACCCCAGTAGGTCCTGGCCCGCCGGACCCGTGAGCCGGGACGAAACCTGACGCATCACCCCACCGGGTGGGCCTACGGTGTCCCCGATGACTGAAACCGCCCCCGCCCCCTGGATCGACGCCTTGCGGCATTCCCACGACACGCTACGGGCCGTGGTCGAACCGCTCGACGTCGGCGACCTGCAGGGACCTTCCTACGACTCGGACTGGTCGATCGCCCAGGTGCTCTCCCACCTGGGCTCCCAAGCGGAGATCTTTCGCCTCTTCCTCGACGCGGGACTCACCGGCGAGGACCCGCCGGGACGAGACTCGTTCCCACCGATCTGGGACGCCTGGAACGCCCGGAGCCCCGAGGCTCAGGCCGCGGATTCCCTGGAGGCGGACAGGGTTCTGGTCGAGCGGTTCGAATCCCTCGACGCCGACGAACGAGAGCGACTGCACCTGCATCTGTTTGGCATGGAGCTCGGCACGACGGGGGTGGCGCGGATGCGTCTCGGTGAGCACGCCATCCATACCTGGGACGTCGCCGTGGCCCTGGACCCGGCGGCGACCGTGGCCCCCGACGCCGTCAACCTGCTCGTGGACACCCTCGACCAGCTCGTGGCGAGGAGTGGCAAGCCGGACGGGAAGCCGCGCCGACTGCAAGTGTCCACGACCGGACCGGACCGGCATTTCACGCTCGAGATCGCCGAGTCGGTCACGCTCGAAACCTCGCCGGCAGACGCCGACGGCCCCGAGCTACGACTCCCTGCCGAGGCCTTCGTCCGTCTGGTGTATGGGCGCCTCGACTCCGCGCACACACCGCCGATCGAGGGCTCAGGCATCGACCTCGACGATCTGCGGCGGATCTTCCCGGGATTCTGACCGCCCGTGCAGCCAACTGGCGAGCCGGTGCGAGGGTAGGTCGCGCCGACGCCGCCCTGACAAAAATTGTGTCGCCCCGCCGCACGGGACATGCTTTGCCTGTGCCCCGTCACCTCAGGTCCTTTCGCTTCCGTCGCCCCACCCACTCGGCACTCGCCGGATTGCTCGTGGCCGGACTGGTAGCTACAGCCGGCTTGGCGACTGCAACCAGGTCGGCCGCAGCGGCATCTGCCACCTCGGCCGCCGCGGCATCTGCCACCTCGACGGTGGTGGTCGGCGCTCCCGTGGCGTTCGGCACTGCTCCCACCTTGGGATCGATGGCGGGCCAAACTCTGGCGTCTCCTGTTGTCGCCATGGCGCCGACACCCGACGGCAACGGGTACTGGCTGGTCGCGGCCGACGGCGGAGTCTTCACCTTCGGCGACGCCCACTTCTTCGGCTCTTTGGGCGGGACCCACCTCAACCAGCCGATAGTGGGAATAGCGCCGACCCGGGACGGCAACGGGTACTGGCTGGTGGCAGCCGACGGCGGCATCTTCAGCTTCGGCGACGCCCACTTCTTCGGGTCTACCGGCGGTACCCACCTCAACCAGCCGGTGGTGGGAATGGCCCGGACCTCCGACGGCGATGGGTACTGGCTGGTGGCGTCCGACGGCGGCATCTTCAGCTTCGGCGACGCCCACTTCTTCGGGTCTACCGGCGGTATCCACCTCAACAAGCCGGTGGTAGGAATGGCCCGGACCTCCGACGGCAACGGGTACTGGCTGGTGGCGTCTGACGGCGGGATTTTCACGTTCGGCGACGCGCCGTTCCTGGGATCAACCGGCGGGGTCCACCTGGACGCACCCGTCGTCGGCATGGCGGCGAGCGGAGTCGGCCCCGGCTACTGGCTCACCGCGGCAGATGGTGGGGTCTTCACCTTTGGGAAGGCACCCTTCCTGGGCTCCCTTTCCGGATCGTTGTTCTCCGCCACAGGGGCGACTGTCGGCGGCATCGCGGCGGCCCCGGATGGAACCGGATACTGGTTGCTGCCGACGGCGCACCCGATGGTGTCGCTGCCGTCGCTCCCCGTCCTCGAACCCGGCGACACTGGGGCTGCCGTACTCGTCCTCCAGCAGCGGCTCTCGGCGCTCGGCTACTGGGTAGGGACCCCCGACGGCAGCTTCGGGGACAGCACCGAGCAGGCCGTGTGGGCTCTCCAAAAGGCGGCCGGTCTCAGCCCTGACGGCGTCGTCGGTCCCGCCACCTCGGCGGCTCTGGACGCGGGCGTCCTCCCGCACCCTCGGAGCACCTCGGGCTACGTCATCGAAGTCGATCTCACCGACGACCTCCTGATGTTTGTCACCAACGGAAAGATCGACTACGTGTTCAACACCTCCACCGGTGGTGGCTACACCTATACCGATGAGGGGGTCACCTCCGTGGCCGAGACGCCCGTCGGCCAGTTCCAGATCTACCGCCAGGTCGACGGCCTGGTGACCGACTCCCTCGGTCAGCTGTGGATGCCGAAATTCTTCTATGAGGGCTTCGCCATCCATGGCGACGGCGAGGTACCCCCGTTCCCGGTCTCCCACGGTTGCGTCCGGGTGAGCGACGAGGCGATCGACTTTATCTGGCAGGCCAACCTGGCGCCCATCGGTACGGAGGTGTGGGTCTACAACTAATGGGGCGACCGCTCCCGGGTCAGGTCAGTGGCCGGCCATTGACGTCGACCCGGCAGGCCTGCCGCCAGGCCCTCGGCAGCCGTCCCCGCCGGCCGAAGGCGCCGGCGCGGCGCAACGCCTCGCACACGGGACGAAAGGACTCGGCCTTCAGCTGGAGCCGTGACTCGCTCTTGCGGACCCGGTTCCATGTCTGCCATCCGGGTAAGCCGACCACCTTGTAGACGCCCGGGTGGATCAGGCTGTCGAATATGCCCACCATGGCGAATGGCGCGGCATGGCGCACGATGAAGCGCTCGATCGGCGACGCCTCCCGCCACAACTCCGGCAGCAGCGTCCGGGCGAAGGACAGGTGCCGGGCCTCTTCCATGCGGTGGTAGTGGTTGACCTCACGCACGAATGGGTCGGTGTCGGGATGCTCGCTCGATCGCCGCTGGATGAGGTCGGGCGCCTCCTCCCCGGTGAGCACCATGACACAGAACATGGCCTGGTGCCGGAGGGCCCGGGTCGTCATAGAGCGGTCGACGCGCGAGTAGATGCCTCTGGTAAAAGGGCTCACCGCTTTGGGTGACAGCTGCTCAATCACCCGGACGAACAGGCGCGAATGGCGAGTCTCCTCACCGATCTCGTGCAGCACGTAGGTCACCCTCGGATCGACCAGGTCGGTTCGCCACGCCAGCATCAGCCCGAACCCGGCCATGAGCACTGACTCGAAGCGCACGCCGGCGTCGAGGATCGAGGCCAACTCCTCCCGCGCCAGGCGCACCCACTGGTCTTCGGTCAAGTCCAGATTCAGGTCGGCGACGCTCAGGAGCTCGCGGGGCAGCACCATGCCGGGCCCGACCGATCCGGCCACCTCGGTGTCGGGCTCGATGATCCGGCGCAGCGAGGCCGCCGACAGCCGCTCGATGCGCTGGTCGTTGGCGAGGACGGTACCCATAGTTCGCCACTCTTATTGAAATGATGAAAACTGTCAACCCGTCATTTCCTGCTACCGTACGACTGTGACAAACGCCACTCTCGACCTGGCTCTCGGCAAAGGGGCCCGGACCCGCCAGGCCCTGCTCGACGAGGCGATCACCCAGTTCGCCACTGTCGGCCGGCGCGGCGCATCAGTGGCGAGCATCGCCCGCGAGGCCGGACTCACGCCTAGCGCGGCCTACGTCTACTTCTCGTCGAAGCAGGCGCTGTTTGAGGCGGCCGTCGATGCCGACGCGGCCGGGCTCATGGCCGACGCCCTGCCCGAGTTGATGGGCGGCACCTTTGACGGCAACTTCGGTCGCGTTTTTTCCCGGCTGCTTCGGGCCCTGCCTGCCCACCCTCTGGCCCGGCGGATCCTGGCCGGCGAGGAGGGCACCGGCACCGAACGCCTCAACCTGCTGCCCGCCGAAGCCCGGCTCCACGCCGGGCTCACCCGAGCGCTGCGCCGAGGCCAAGCCGAAGCAACGGTGCGCCGAGACATCGACCCCGAGACCTTCGCGGTCGGAGTGGAAGCCATCGTGATCGCCCTGATCATTGCCATTCTACAGACGGGCGGGGAGGCTGATCCCAGGTCGTCGGCCGGCGTCCTGGCCGTGCTCGAGGCCTCGATCCGCCCGGCACCCCTCGACCGCTGAAGAAAGGGGCACCAACCCCTCTAGGCGCTGTCACAAACTGTCACGGAGCGATTATGGTGCCATGCGCAGGCGAAGGCGATCTTTGAGCAGGAGCAATGGCGTCAGGAGCTCACACCAAGCAGGGTCGGCGGGTACCCGTGCGGCGTATAACGATCGCGGTCATCGCGGGGGGCGTGGTCGTCGCCGGGGCGGTCGCCGGCGCCAGCTATGCCACGGGTCACGGGAGCCACAGTGCGTCGCCTGACGCGGCCGCGTCGCCGACCACGGTCCCACCTCCACCCCTTCGGCTAACGACCTCCTCGCCTTCGGCCAACGCCACCAACGTGGCACCCAACTCGCCGATCACCCTGTCATTCTCGGCCCCTCTCGCGGCGTGGCCGACCGAGCCCACCATCACACCCTCGATCCCGGGGTCGTGGCTGGCCTCGGGCTCTACCCTGACCTTCACACCGGCCGGCGGTTGGGTGCCGTACAGCACCGTCAAGGTGACCGTCCCGGCCGGCCTGGCCGGCGCCACCGGGAGCCGCGTTGGCCCGCTCCGCTCGCCGGCCTCGGTTGCATTTAGCATCGCCCCCGGCTCCAACCTGCGCGTCCAGCAGCTGCTCGCCGAACTCGGCTACCTCCCGCTGTCGTTTACGCCCGCGGGCGCCCCGCCCAGCCAGCCGGCGATCGACTCCGAGCCCACCGTGGCATCAGCAGTGTCGTCCGTGCCTGAGGCCGGCACCTTCTCCTGGCGGTACGCCAACACCCCAGTCTCCCTCCAGAGCCAATGGGCCCAGGGCCAGCCCAACGTGATCGACCGCGGCGCCATCATGGCGTTCGAGTCCGCCGAGG
>Ga0302326_10018257_pt1 | contig 14549 bp, 20 predicted proteins | sample Palsa_T0_3_FD_202264 | JGI IMG/M metagenome (GOLD analysis project Ga0302326, IMG submission 202264) | Peat permafrost microbial communities from Stordalen Mire near Abisko, Sweden - Palsa_T0_3 | ecosystem: Environmental > Terrestrial > Soil > Palsa > Peat permafrost | place: Sweden: Abisko... | reverse complement strand
TCAATCCGTCTGCGAGCGGACAGTCGACAGCCTACCAGTCGGGTTTTAACAGCCTCCCTCTCGACGAGCAGAGCCCGCTAAGATCTGTGTTTTCAACAGAGCGCCAAACCCGAGTTAACCGCAGTGGCCTAGTTTCGAGTTCTGAGCCAAACGAATCTCGATTGGCTCACTGTGTTCCGGCTGGCTGGGCAAAGCCATTGTCCACCTTGTCGTCGTTGCGTCCGACGCCGGCGGTTCCTCTTGTTTGGGGATGCTAATCGGGCGGGCCCCCAATTCAATGGGATGACGGGTGGTCCAAAGAGGTTCAGAGAAGGTAGCCTTGCGCGACCCAGTAATGCCAGTCGCGTATCGCTTGGTCGTTAGATTCGTCTCCCAACATTGCGAGCACGGGGAACGCACCCCCGCTTCGAGCATGCGTGCCCGTGTGACGGAGGTCATGGAATCGGCATTTAACCTTTGCGCGAATCTTCCCATGCTTCCTTCCAGCGACCGATGGGCCTCGTCGGGTCCGGGTCCTAAGCGCAGGGTTTGAAGTTGTCGCTAGGGGCGCCGTAACGCTCGTACGGGAACCCGTAGTGGATCGGCTTTCTGTTCGGGAGGTTGCTCGCCCAGAAGTCCAGAATCGCTGATGCGCGGCCATTCGGCGGAATTACCCGGCCCGTGCCGAAATCGCTCTTGCTCTTCCCTACTGTGACCGACCTCGCCGCGAAGTCCACCTGTCGCCATCGCAAGAAGCGAATCTCCGAGTAGGGCATGCAAGTATTAACGGCTCTGTCCGCACTCTTCGAGCACACGGCGAAGCACCGCCCCAATGCTGGCAACAAGGAGGGAATCGCCTCGGTCACTCTGGGAATTCCGCAAGCGGGCCGCCGGACTGAAATGTTTACGCTAGCGTTTGATCCTGCGGCTAGGCAACTCCGTAATCGGACTTGGCAGGCACTATCCTTTGACGTACCTCAGGGCCGCCAATGCGCGCTCACGGGCCGCGTTATGATCGATGATCGGCTTGGGGTATGTTTTCCCAATCTCCACGCCAGCGTTCTTGAGAATTGATCCTGGCGCGTTCCAGGGTTTGTGTATCCAATCGTCCGGTAATCCCGACAACTCGGGAACCCAGTGGCGGATGTATATTCCGCTGGGATCGAACTTCTCGCCCTGGACGACTGGATTGAAGATCCTAAAATAGGGAGCGGCGTCGGCGCCGCATCCCGCGACCCACTGCCATCCCAATGTGTTGTTGGCCAAATCCGCATCTACCAGCGTGTCCCAGAACCAAGCCGCGCCTTCTTGCCAGCCAATCAACAAATGTTTGACGAGGAATGAGGCGACTATCATTCGGACACGGTTGTGCATCCATCCGGTATGCCACAGCTCACGCATTCCTGCATCAACCAGCGGATAACCGGTCTTGCCTTGTCTCCATGCTTGCAACGTCCGCGGATCGGTTTTCCAAGGGAAGGCCGCAAACTCCGATCGAAGCGGCTTCCCTGGGGATTCGGGATGATGATATAGAAGTTGGTGCGCAAATTCGCGCCAGCAAATTTGCCTCAGATAGGATTCGAACGCGCAGTAATTCGCGATGCCTCCGTCGCTCATTGCGCCAATGACCGCGCGCCAAACCTGTCCGGGACTAATTTCACCGAAGTGCAGGTGGGGTGAAAGCCGGGATGTCCCCACAACGCCGGGCTTATCGCGGCCGACCGGATAATCTTGGATGGTTTCTTTCTGAAAGCGTTTTAGTTGGCTCTCTGCTCCTGATTCGCCCGGCTGCCAAATCTCACGAAGGCCCCTTGCCCAATCGACCGTCGGCTCCAGGGCGAGTTCTGAAAGCTCCAACGAGTGTGGCCAGTTTTCTGGCGAGCGCAGCTTACTCGGCGCGTCTTTCGAAGGGGGCGCTATCGGCTTGGCGAGACAGGCTAGCCAGAATGCGGTAAAGACGCGAAAGGGCTGCCCGCTGCCATTTCGAATCGTCCACGGCTCAAACAACAAATTGGCATTGAAGCTCTCGGTGGCGATCCCGCTCTCTCGAAGCTGCGACTTCAAATCGGCGTCCCGGGCGACGGCGGCCGGCTCGTAACGGCGATTCCAAAATGCGGCGGATGCACCCGATTCAGCCAACAGATCATTCAATGCGTTGGCTGTTGGACCAAGGCGTACGATCAAACGCGAGCCGCGCTTTTCGAGTTCCGCATTGAGAGCGGCAAGCGAGCAGCGCAGCCACCATTGCGACGCTGCACCTGGCCGCCAGGCACCTTCCTCCTCTGGCGCCCAGATAAACACCGGAATTACTGGACCGTTTCGCTCGACTGCGGCGGCCAAGGCAGGATTGTCCGACAAGCGCAGATCCTGCCGAAACCAAACTAAAGTTGGGGCTTCGCTTGCGTCTTTGGTCTTACCACTTCCCGAGGGAGCGGCCGGTGTTCGCGCGATTTCAGGAGCCATAGAGCCTGACGCCTGGATGGGTTCTTCGCCACAAGTGACGCGCCACAGGAACGGGAGCGGTATGGATGATCGTTAGAGTTGTCATTCCCAAAGCCAACCACGCTAGCACTGCGTGCACGGTGACGACCCACAAATTGTGAACCGCGCGCCCCACACCTTCCCGGACCAGCGCGGGGCTCGTGACCGTCATTGCGCGGAAGCCAGCTTGCGGGCTTGCAGGGCGAGGGCCTGATAGGAAGTTTCCGCGAACTGCCCTGCATGACGCCAAGCGACTTTCCCCTGCTGGTCGAGTACGACCAGATAGGCGGAGTCCTCTTCCTTGAACCCAAGCCGCTGCTTCCAAAGCTCCGTTCCCGCGTAGACCGTGATCACTTTCTCGTGATCGGCTTTCGGACTCCCGCGCCGCATGCCGCCCTCGATGAACCACTTTCCCAAGCGCGCCATGCCGCCGATCATCGGAATTTCGTAGAAGGTGACCTGCGGATTCTTCTCAAAATCTCCGCGAAAACGTTTGGTCCAGGCTTCCACCGCGAATCGCGACTGATACGTAAAGCCGAACAGCAGAAGTGCCACGCGGCCAGCTGCGTCTCCCGGCAGAATCGCCTTTCTCCCGCTGAGGTATTCGCCTCGAAGTTCCTGAAGGCCCTCGCCAATCGTTAACTCGCCCGCGGTAGCAGCAAATGATAAAGAGGTCATGGCCGTCACTAGTGCAATACACGGAAGGTGGTGAGTCATACTTCCACCTTCGTCCGCTCACTTGCTTCCGCCAGTCCCAAAGTCAAGTCCGTCCTTGGCAGCACGCTTTCCTCGGCATGTTTCCATGGCTCACCGTAGAGGAACGCTGGGCTGGCGTTCTTGGTGAGCATCAACTGCACATCACTGATGTGGCGTTCACGGAAGGCGCCCTCGCAGTAGGCCAGATAGTAATCCCACATCCGGCAGAATGCTTCGTCAAAGCCCAGGGCCCGAACTTCATCGATCGACTCGTGGAATCGCCGCCGCCACTCCGCCAGCGTATAGGCGTAGTGCAGTCCGATGTCCTCGACGTTATATAAGGAAAGCCGCGTCGAACGCACAAGTGAGCTGAGAATCTCTCGAATCGAGGCCAACCGTGCGCCCGGGAAAATACGCCGCTGGATCCAGTCGCTGTGTTTCCTGTAAGCATCGAAGCGATGTTCGTTCATGGTGATGGCCTGCATCACCATGGACCCGTCCGGGGTCAGCAGGCGGTCGCAGGTGGAGAAGAAAGCGTCGTAGTAGTCTAGGCCAACCGCTTCGAACATCTCAATGCTCACCAGCTTGTTGTACGAGCCCTCGAGATTCCGATAATCCTCCAGCAGCAGAGTGATCCGGCCTCCGGCTTCGCCTGCACTGTTAAAAAGCTGCTGGGCCTCGTCGTGCTGCTCGCGGCTGATGGTGGTGGTGGTAATCCGGCACCCATAATTCCGTGAAGCATGCAGCGCAAATGCGCCCCAGCCGGTACCGATCTCGATGACGTTATCTTCTGGGCCGAGTCGCAATTTGCGGCAGATGCGGTCGAGCTTCTCGATTTGGGCGAGTTCGAGCGAATCGTTGGCGTGCCGGTAGACTGCACTCGAATAGACCATGTTGCGATCCAAGAACAGGCGGAAGAAATCGTTGTTCAAATCATAGTGCGCCTGAATGTTACGACGGCTGCCCGCGATCGTATTGCGATTCATCCTATGACGCAGCCCATGGAAAAGGCGGTTGGCGAAAGAAAGAAGGGGGTTGCCGCTTTCCAGCTCCGAAAGATTGCGAGCGGCCAGTCGCACGAGCGCGACAGGGTCCGGCGAGGCCCAGTCGCCATCTACGTAGGAATCTCCCGCGGCATCGTCGCCACCCCACAACACTCGCGAAAAGAAACGCTCATCGTGTACGGCGATCGAAGCCCGCAAGCCGGTGCCCGCTTCGCCAAACAGGAAACTTCTTTCGGGGCAGATCACTTCGAGCGCGCCGTGACGCAAGTTTTTCAGCATCCGGAAGACAGCTTTCCGCGCAAAACTCATGCTCATGTTCGTTTCGTTTCCTCCTGAACAGCGCAAAGGGTGCGGCGCGCACCTACAGGCGGAGCAGGAACTGTTTCGCGCCGCACTCCGTTTTGCGCGAGATCCTCAAAATGCGGCCGCACTCGGGCCGGGTGGGTATACACAGGGACTCGCTTCAAGAAAAGCCGCAGCGCCTGCCAATGGATCGCGCCGATCACCTTGGCAGTCATCCACGGATGCCGCAGCAGCACACCGCCAAGGTTTCGAGCGGTCCAGGGCGCGTGTTCGAGCGTGAGGGTCGCGTCAAAGAAAGGTTGAGGCGATCCGGATGTCACGCCGCTCTCGATGGTATTCATGTGAGCCACGAGCCTTTCGCCTGGCTCGGTGAGAACGAATTCGTAATCCAGATTCATGTCCATGAATGGCGACACGTGCATGGTCTTCGGACAGCGATAGCGCAGGGCGTTCGCTGAAGGCTGCCGGTTCTTTGGCGAAAGCCAGTAGTTGCGGCTCTCTCCGAAGGTGCTGTTCACTTCGGCCAAGATCGTATCGAGGCGCCCGCTCCGGTCATAACAGAAGTAAAACGAAATCGGATTGAAGCAATAGCCCAGATAGCGCAGGTGCGTCAGCAAAAAGATCGGGCCATCCGGCAACGGAACGTCATGCGCGCGGGCGTCTTGCGTCACGCGCTCGCGCAAGCAGAGCCTGGGGTCTCTAGTGGGATCTCCAATGCGATCGCCGAAGTGGTCCCGTTCTTCGAAGCTTGCCCAGTTGAAGTGGTTGTAGCTGGTAAATCGAGACTGCGCCATCAACTCCGGAATCCGGTCGATATCCAGCCACGCCATGAAGAGCGCGTAGGTGAACCCATGCTTGCTCGGACGAAAGCGCCGGTGCCTTAGCGTGCCCTCGTAGAGACCAGGCTCGGGGATCATAAGCAAGAAGCCCCCAAAGCTTCACTCACCCGCATACCGCTTCGCACGCCGTCCTCGTGGAAGCCGTAAAACCAGTACGCCCCGCAGAAGTGCGTGTGGTTCTTCCCGCTGATGTCCGTCCACCGTTCTTGAGCGCGAATCGCCGCCCGAGTATACAGCGGATGCTCATAAACCATCCTACGAATCGCCCGTCCGGGATTGACGTGGCCGTTCGCATTCAACGTGACGCAGTAGTCCTGCGTTGTCTGCAGCGACTGGAGCCGGTTCATGTGATACGTCATCGTGACCTTGTCCGATTCCCCCAACAAATAATTCCAGGAGGCCCTTGCCGCCGCTCGCTTGGGAAGCAGCGTGGAATCAGTGTGCAGACACGTTTCGTTCCGGCTCGTAGTGAAACAACTCAGGACTTCGCGTTCTACCTCGGTTGGCTGGGCGAGCAAAGGCAGAATCTGATCGCCGTGGCAGGCGAAAACGACTTCGTCGAACCGCTGGGCAGGCCGGTCCTGGAATCGCAATGTCACCCCGACATCGGAACGGTCAATGGAAGTTATCGTTGCGTCTTTGGCGATACGCTCGCGGAAGGGCGCGGTCAACGGGGGCAAATAGGAGTGGCTACCGCCCCGGATCACCTTCCATTTCGGGTGAGTGTCAATCCCCAGCATGCCGTGATTCTGCATGAAGCGGATCAGCGTCACCGCCGGAAACATGGGCATCGCTTCGGGCGCCATGGACCAGACCGCGCCCGCCATCGGAATCAGATATCGATCCACGAAAACCGGCGAATACCTCCCTGCGTCAAGAAAATCTCCCAGCGTCGTGCCCTCCGCATCCGGATTGGCGAGAACCTTGGGAGCCTCCCGATTGAAGCGCAGGATCTCCCGCAGCAGCGTGTAATGGTCGCGCGAAAAATAATTGCGTCTCTGGGCGAAAAACCCGCCGATGCCGCGGCTTGAGTATTCGAAAGCTCCGTCGTGCCCCGTCACCGCGAACGACATATCGCTCGGCTGTGTCTCGACCCCCAGTTCGGCCATCAGCCGGCAGAAATTGGGATACGTGCGGTCATTATGAACAATAAAACCGGTATCGACCGGAATTGGTCCCTGGTCAGACTCCACCATTACTGTGTGAGTGTGGCCGCCCAGGCGATTGTCGCGTTCAAAAACGTGTACCTCGTGCCGGCGGCTCAGATAGTACGCGGCTGACAATCCCGCGATGCCGGAGCCGACTACTGCGATCCTCTTCACGGAGTCACCTTGCGGAACGGCCGCAGGTCCCGCGCGATACCAAACCAACTGAGGGTCTTGAGTCCCAGAAAGGTTAGGTCAAGCTCCCACCAGCGTTCTCCCTGGCGGCAACTTCCAGGTGAGAAGTGGTGATTGTTGTGCCAACCCTCGCCAAACGTCACCAGAGCTAGCCAAAAGTTGTTGCGGCTCTCGTCTGGAGTGTCGAAGCGCCGGGTGCCCCACAAGTGCGCGAGGGAATTGATCGAGAAGGTGCAGTGGTAGAGAACGACTGTAGAAACTACGTAGCCCCATAGAAACACCGGCCATCCACCGATCAGGGCGAGCGCGGCCCCAAATACTATGGTCGGGACCCAATGATGCCGGTCCAGCCAGCGGAGCTCTGGAAACCGGAGAAACTCGCCCACCGAGCGTGGGTCGTACTCGTCGAAGTTGTTGGAAAGAACCCAACCCACGTGCGCCCACCAGAAACCCCGAAGTGTGGGCGAGTGGACATCCCGCTCCCGATCCGACTCCCTATGATGCAGTCGATGATGCGCCGCCCACCACAGGGCTCCCTTCTGTGCGGAGGTTTGGGCAAGAAATGCCATTAGAAACTGCGCGGTTCGGCCAAGCTTGTAGCTTCGGTGCCCGAAATACCGGTGGTAACCCGCTGTTACCCCGAACATACGAATCGAATAGGTTGCCACCAGCCACAGCAACAGGGAGAACGTTGGAGGGGTCCACCAAACCAACACCATGCCGAGGTGAAGCAGCAGAAAAAAAAGAACAGCCCCGAACTGGTATTTCGTCTTGGCCACGTTTACCCTTTCATTATTACTAAGCGCGCCTCGATTGTCAATCATTTGTCCAGGACAAACATTTGACGCTGTGTTGAGAAATTGCTACATTGGTTACGTATGCAGGCCCGTTATCCGATTCGCGCGGTGGCGAAAATTACGGGTTTAAGTCTCGACACCTTACGGGCGTGGGAGCGGCGCTACAAAGCGGTCGTGCCTGAACGCTCCGAACGCGGACGCCAGTACGGCCCGGAGCACATCGAGCGGCTTCTGTTGTTGAGTGAGTTGGTCCAGAAGGGCCACGCTATCGGTGGGATCGCTCAGCTCTCAGATTTAGAGCTCAAGACTCTTCTGGCGAAAAAAACCAGCCGGCCGCCTCGGGAGGAGAAGCCGGCGACGGATCTGATCGATTTGGTTCTGGCTTCGGTCGAGAACTTCGATGGAGTGCGCGCAGCGGAGGAACTGAATCGTCTTGCGGCGCTTCTGGCTCCTCGCGATTTGATTTGCCAGGTTGTGATCCCTCTGATGCGTGAAGTTGGGGTCCGATGGCATGATGGAAAATTAGCCATCGCACAGGAACATCTGGTCTCGGAAATCGTGCGTAATCTCTTAGGGAGCATGATCCGCTTGTTCAGCCCTTCGAATCCGATCATCAAGATGGTCCTGGCAACGCCAGCGGGCGAATCTCACGAGTTCGGTATTCTCGCGGCCGCGATGTTGGCTTCCCTCGCTGGCGTCGAGCCCGTGTTCCTGGGGCCAGACCTGCCGGCACAAGAGATTGCCGATGCGGCGCGGAGGACATCCGCCAAGGTGATTGCCCTGAGCATCACAATTCAGTCCCAAACTACGCAAGTAGAGCTAGACACCCTTGCAGCACTGATGCCGGAGGAAGCGGAATTGTGGGTCGGCGGTGCGGCCAGGGACAACCTGGATTTGTCGGGCCTCGGCCGTAAGACGGTCCTGATACAAGATTTTGCGGCGCTCGAAAACGAGTGCCGCCGCTTCAGCAACTAACCCATGAAGACGGCGCTCAAGTTGTTATTCGCGGCGATCTTCCTGTGGATGATCGTGCTCACGATCCGCACCAGCCTGGCGGTTAGTCTTTGGAGCGCTCGGGATTCGTTCGCCGCCAATCCCTGGGCCGTCGCTACGCTCTACGACGCCTATTTCGGCTTCATCACCTTCTGGATCTGGGTGGCGTACAAAGAAAACACCCTCTGGTCGCGTCTGTTGTGGCTGGTGCTGATCCTTGGCTTGGGTAACATAGCCATGTCGCTCTACGTCCTCATCCAGCTCTTCCGCCTAAAACCGGACCAATCTCTCGACGCTCTATTCCAACGAGACGCGTTACTTTCCAGAAACCCGAGCGGCAAGTCGATGCCTGCCGGGGAGCCTGTCGCGGCCGGACCGCCGCGGGTTTTTGGGCTTGAGGAGGGCCGCTCCAGCCCTGTGCCGCTCCAGCGAGAGGGGCGGCGATGAATCACGGGCTCACGCTAGTGATGCTTGGCGGCGCGAGCGTAGTGGTCCTATTGCTGCTGCTTTGGATGATCCATTTGCGAACCGGGAACGCGGCTATTGTCGACGCCGGTTGGGCGGGAGGAGTCGCGCTGCTCGGAGCACTCTACGCGGTGTGGGGCGGCGGATACTGGGCTCGCGCTGCAATGATCGGTTCGATGTCGGCAATTTGGGGACTGCGGCTGGCCATTTACCTCCTTACTACGCGCATTATCGGGCATCCGGAGGAGGGACGCTATCGGGAACTGCGGCGGCAGTGGAAGACGAATATCCCGTTCAAGTTCCTTTTGTTCTACGAATTCCAGGCACTGCTGTGCGTCGTCCTAGCGGTGCCATTTCTAATGGCCGCACTCAACCCAGACCCTAGGATTTCCTGGCTCGAATGGACCGCCGTAGCTCTCTGGGCTCTGGCGATGGCGGGGGAGGCCGCTGCCGATGCGCAGCTCAACAAGTTCAAGTCCGACGCATCCAATAAAGGCCGCACCTGCCAGGTAGGATTATGGCGGTACTCACGCCACCCTAACTATTTCTTCGAATGGCTGGTTTGGGTCGCGTTCGCGATGTTCGCGCTTGCCTCCCCGAACGGGTTTTGGGGACTTCTTTCGCCTGCTCTCATTTTGTACTTCGTGCTTCGCGTCACGGGCATCCCGGCGACCGAAGCTCAGGCGATCCGGACACGCGGCGACGAATACCGGCGCTACCAACGGACCACCAGCGCCTTCGTGCCGTGGTTTCCAACGACAGAGGAGAAAACATAATGGAAACCTCCGCCCTCTCAGCCGAACACAGCATCCGGCAAACTAAGGCCGCCTGGCACGAGCCGCTGGTCGAGCGCGACCTTGTGCCCGATTGGATTTTGCGGGCCGGAATCCGACATCTTATTGCCCAGCGTCTCCGCGACGAAGACAAAGGCGATCCGGAAAAGCAGCAGGTTCACTTGATGAGGTATGTCGAGCAACTGAAGGCCAGTCCGATCGCCATCCATACGCCCCAGGCCAATCAGCAACATTACGAAGTTCCGGCGGAGTTCTTCGCCTCAGTTCTGGGCAGCCACCGCAAGTACAGTTGCTGCTATTGGCAGGAGGGCGACTCGCTCGACTCAGCGGAGCGCCGCATGCTCGACCTCACCGCGGAGCGCGCGCAGATCGAAGACGGACATTCCATCCTCGATCTCGGATGCGGATGGGGCGCGTTCTCGCTGTACGCGGCCGCGCGGTTTCCGAACAGCACCGTCGTGGGCCTATCGAACTCGCACTCCCAGCGCCAGTACATCGAGATCCAAGCTCTCGAGCGCGGTCTTACGAACCTCCGCATCGTCACAGCCGACATAAACGATTTCCAAGCCGGCGGGCAGTTTGACCGGATCGTTTCCGTCGAAATGATGGAGCATGTCCGGAACTATGAGCACCTGCTTCACAAAATTGCTTCGTGGATGAATCCGGAAGGCTTGTTGTTCGTCCACATATTCACCCATCTTCAATTCGCCTATCCCTTCGAAATCCGCGATTCGAGCGATTGGATGGCGCAGCACTTTTTCACCGGGGGACAGATGCCCAGTGACGGCCTGCTGCTGTATTTCCAGAACGACGTCAAGATCCGCAATCACTGGTCGCTGAGCGGCCAACACTACCAAAAGACCGCCGAAGCCTGGCTCGTCAACATGGACCGGAGTCGAGACACTTTGCTTAGGTTGTTCGCCGAAGTTTATGGCAGGCCCGAAGTTTATGGCAAGAATGAGGCGTTGAAGTGGTTCGTACGCTGGCGCATCTTCTTCATGGCCTGCGCTGAACTGTGGGGCTATCGCGGCGGCGCCGAGTGGATCGTTTCGCACTACTTGTTCGAGAGAGCGTAATCGTGGGAGAGATGTTAGACATCCTGATCCTCGGTTGCGGCTACACGGGTCAGCGCGTGGCGAAACGCTTCCTGGACATGGGAGCCCGAGTCACTGCTACCACTCGGAATCCCCAGCGGCTAGCCGGTCTGGGGGCTGAGATTATAAGCACGGGAGATTTGTCCAAGCACGTCCGGCCAGGGATGCTGGTGCTTCATTCCATTCCGCCGGGCGGTCCTGCAGGCTTGCTCGATCCGCTGCGGAATACGGCGCGGCGGCTGGTGTATCTTTCCTCCACCGCAGTTTACGGCGCGGCCAGCATCGTGGATGAAAGCACGCCCGTAGACGAGGACACAGAGCGGGCGCGAGCACGCCTGGAAGCAGAGCGGGCTGTAGCGGAAGGACCCTGGTCATCCCTGATTCTGCGCCCGGCGGCGATCTATGGACCGGGACGTGGCGTTCAGGATGCGATCCCGCGCGGCGAGCACAGTCTCAGTGACAGGTTTGTGAGCCGGATTCATGTGGATGATCTCGCGGCGCATGTCGAGGCTGCCCTGCTTTCCACAATCTGCGGTGCCTATCCGGTCGCCGACGAGGAACCCTGTACCTCGCGCGACATAGCTGAGTTTTGCGCACGGCTCCTGAATGTTCCGGTCACCGGCGTCGGTCACGAGCGAGCGGATCGGCTGCCGCGATTTGCAAATAACCGCCGCGTCGACGGCTCCGCGATTCGAAAAGCTCTCGGCATCACGCTGACTTATCCTACCTACCGCGTCGGGATCCCGGCAGCTCTCTCTGTGGAGACCGCTCCTGCCGGCGCCGGTCATGAGCACATATGAGCCTCAAGTTTCACACCTTGCGAAGAGAACAGTGGATTCCCCGTCCGATCGACGAGGTGTTCGCGTTCTTTGCCGACGCTCGCAATTTGGAGGAGATCACTCCGCCCTGGCTCGGTTTCCGGATTCTCGCTACGGATTCGATGGACTCCGGCTCCATTTCGGAGGGCACGGAGATCCGTTACAGCCTGCGATTGCATGGCATACCGATTTACTGGAGGACCGAGATCCGCCGGTGGGACTCACCATACCGTTTCGTCGACGTCCAGAAGTCGGGACCATACAAGCTATGGCACCATACGCACAGGTTTGAAGCGCACGAGGGCGGAACCAGGATGATCGACGTGGTGCGATACACGCTGCCTTTCGGCGTAGTGGGGCGAATCGCGCATGTGTTGAAGGTGCGCGGCGACGTGCGGCGGATCTTCGACTACCGGCGTCAACGCATTCACGAGTTGTTCGCAGAAGACATGGGGGCCGCAACTTGAGATCCGTAATATATGATTGCCGGCGATCCAAAGGGCTCGCTGGACTTAGGTCGTCGCAGGAGACGTTCTCGATGTGGCACCCGTGGGCGAACTTCGCGCATCGGTTGAGATCGGCTCCGGTAGTCTATCCTTTGAAATGACCCGTGAGCTTGTGGAACGACTGCCCATCATGATCGCGTTGGGCTGGGTTTCGGTTGCGGCGACTCGGATCAGGTGTTCTATGGCGGGCTGATGAAGGAGTACGCACGACAGTGGGGATTGAGAGGCGTCTAGTGATCTCGGTACCTTTGCTGACGCCTCGTTTGTCCAGTCTTGGCTTAGTCTGGCGAAACCGCTTTATGTCCGCCCGGATTCTCTGCGCGTCGGCGACACCGTTGACTTCTGGCGCGTGGGAGCCGTGAAGCCCGATCTTAGCGGAGTCCTTCAAGGTATCGCGTCCAAAAGACAAAGCAGCTGAGTGCATGCCCACCGTTCTTAAGAGCGTTGTCGTCGAAGCGCCGGTGGAAACCGTATTGGTTTCCATGAACGGGAAGACGCCCTGCGACTCTTGAGCCCGCGGTTTCCGCCGCTGCGGGTGATTCGAAAGACCGGTTGCATCGAGCCAGGTTCAATCAAACCAGGTTCAAAAGTGGAACTCAAGATTGGACCGTTTCGATGGACCGCCCTCCAGACGGCCTATGAGAAGAATCGCCTCTTTGCCGACGAACAGATCCAGGGACCGTTTGCGAGATGGGTTGACCGCCACGAATTCGAATCCCTGGGCCACGCGACGCGCCTAACCGACCGGGTTGAGTATCGACTACCTGGAGGCGTGTGGATGAACCGTCTGTTTGGATGGGCGGTAAAATTTGCTCTGCATAAGATGTTTCGCCGTCGACATCAGGTAACCAAACGTTATTGTGAGAAAGCGACCCAATGAAAACTTCGGTGCGTAGCGGCTCAAAACCCAAGCTGCCCTTCGATCCAAAGGCGTTCCTGAGCAAAGTGGGGAAAGGCAGGTCGCTCCATCACCACCGGTCCGGCCATGGGGGCTTCGTGTGGGGCTATGGCAGTATGTACGTCGGAAACACGTTCGCCTATCGGGCAACAGACCAGGGCCGATTGCTGCAAGTCAACGGTATCTTTGGCGCCTGAAGCGGCTGTTGGACGAGATTGAAACCGGCGCTATCGATGCGGTGGTTGTGTACAAAGTCGACCGTCTGAGCCGCTCACTGCTCGACTTTGCGCGGCATTTGACAAGCGCGGAGTCAATTTCGTCTCCGTGACGCAGGACTTCAATACCACGACCTCGTTGGGGCGACTCACGCTGAATATTCTTTTGAGCTTCGCGCAATTTGAACGGGAGCTCATTAGTGAACGAACCCGCGACAAACTGGGCGCGGCCCGGCGCAAAGGCAAGTGGATCGGCGGCAAACCCGTGCTGGGCTACGATGTGGACCCGCACGGTCAGCGGCTGCTCGTGAATGCAGCCGAAGCCGAGTCTGTACGCGAAATCTTTTCCATCGCCGATCAAACCGGATCGCTTGCCACGACACTCCAGAAAATGAACGCTCGCGGCCTCACAACCAAGGATTGGACCAGCCGCGCGGGGACTCATCGTGTGGGCCGGCCCTTTCCCAAGGGTATCCTGCGAACCTTGCTGGGCAACGTCCTATATAAAGGATCGATTTGCCACAAGGGGACGGTGTATCCGGGAGAGCAGCCCGCCCTGGTGGACGAGCACTTATGGGAGCGTGTGAATGAACGCTTGCTGCACAACGGCGGTCACCAAGCCGGACGAGCGCATTCGAAACAAGAGGCATTTCTGTCGGGTTTGCTCTACTGCGGTCAGTGCGGATCGTTGCTGACTGCTACTTTCACGCGCAAGCGAGCCTATCGTTACTACGCGTGTGATTGCGCACAGGTCCCCGTGACCGCCGTGGATCTAGAGTCGGCGCTGGTGTGCGAGCTGGAGCCGATGCTGGGGGACCGGCCCGATGCATTTCTCATCCGTCAAAAACTAAAGCGAGCCACCTACGACAGCCGAACCCGGCAGGTCATCATCGAGCTGGAGGACGGCACGCAGTTCGAGTTTCACTTAGCTCCGTCAAACCGTCGCGATGCGCACGGCGCCTCGCGTTCCAGGGAAGGACGCATTCGACGCGTGAGTCGCTTGATGGCGCTGGCGATCAAGTTTGACAAGCTAGTGCGCGAAAACCGGATGCGCGACTATGCCGACATCGCGCGCGCGGGTGAGGTGAGCCGTGCTCGCTTGATTGCCGGGAACCGTTTGGAGTGAACTTGCTTCGCCGCGCGGTCTCTTGGCGGACGCCGAACATCGCCGTAAAGCGTCGAGGGTCTTGCGGTGAGGATTTCGCTCGGGCGATGCGTATAGCCCCTATCTCGCTGATTACACGGGACAACTAAGCCAACCAAAAAAAGTCTCGCCGAGGGAGGTTGTTTTTAAAATGCCCACCTCTTAGGGGGCATGTATAAAACA
>Ga0302326_10018256_pt1 | contig 14549 bp, 12 predicted proteins | sample Palsa_T0_3_FD_202264 | JGI IMG/M metagenome (GOLD analysis project Ga0302326, IMG submission 202264) | Peat permafrost microbial communities from Stordalen Mire near Abisko, Sweden - Palsa_T0_3 | ecosystem: Environmental > Terrestrial > Soil > Palsa > Peat permafrost | place: Sweden: Abisko... | reverse complement strand
CGGGTGGTCCAGCCTTGTTCGGCGAGTTGGTGGTTGGGCCCGCAGCCAAAGGTCAGGTCGTTGATGTCGGTGACCGCGTTTACGGCGTAGCGGTTGCAGTGGTGGACTTCGCAGAGGTAGCCGGGGACGTCGCAGCCGGGGAATGAGCAGCCGCGGTCTTTGGCATACAGCACAATTCGCTGGGCTGGCGAGGCCAGGCGTTTGGTGTGATAGAGCGCGAGTGTTTTGCCGTTGTCGAAGATGGCCAGGTAGTGATGGGCGTGCGACGCCAGCCGGATCACGTCGCTCATCGGCAGTAGCGAGCCGCCACCGGTGAGCGCTTTCCCGGCGCCGGCCTCGAGTTCTTGCAGTGTGGTGGTGACGATGATGCTGGCCGGTAGGCCGTTGTGCTGACCGAGCTCACCCGATGCCAGTAGGGCACGTGCGGCGGCGAGGAGGGCGTCGTGGTTGCGCTGTCCGGCGCTTCGGGTGTCGCCCTGGATGGCGGCTTGCGACGGGGTGCCGCTCGTGCACGGCTGGTCGTCGGCGGAGTTGCACATCCCCGGCGCGGCGAGTTTGGCGAAGACGGCGTCGATGGTGGCGCGGGCTTCGGGGTTGAGGTATCCGCTAATTGCGCTCATGCCGTCGATGTCCTGGCGGCCAATGGTGATGCCGCGGCGTTTGGCCCGGTCGACGTCGCTGAAGTCGCCGTCGGGGTTGAGGCAGTCGGTGAGCTTGTCGGCCAGCTTGGCCAACTCGTCGGGCCGGTGCTGGCCGGCCAGTCGGGCCAGCTGCGCCTCGGCCTTGGCGCGGGTCTCGATGTCGACAAAGTCGGGCAGCCGGTGGAAGAAGCTGCGGATGACCGCGATATGCCCCGGGCCGAGCTCGCCGTTGCGTTGGGCTTCGGCAGTCGCGGGCAACACCGGTGGCAGGGGTTCACCATTCAAAGCCCTGCGCTCACCGAGGTCGGCGGCCTCCTGAATCCGGCGTGAGGCCTCGGCGCGTCTGATCCGCAACCGGTTGGCCAACGCCGGGGCCAGCTTGCCGCCCAACTCGGTCGGATCGGCCTGCTCGGCGAGCTGGTTGATCATTACGTGTTCGACGGCGGGTTGCCAACGACGCATCTGCTCACACCGCTCCAATACCCTCAGCCGCTCGGGAGTGGTGAGCACGTCAAAGGTCAAATCCAGGGCGCGCTTGTAATCGGCCTCAAGCGCGTCGAAGACCTCGACGATCTCTTCCCGACTACTAGAACGCATGTTCGAATAATAACGATCGGGTCCGACAAGTTTTGGAACGTGAAACTCAAGTGACACAAGTGGTTTGGGATGCGTTACAGCGCGCGATAAGGATCTCGGCAAACAGTCGGGGCTCGCTGATCATCAGATCTGACAGGTGTCGACGGGAATCAGCGTCTGCACCCCGCCGAGTGCGGCGATGCTGCGTAACTGTGTGCGCCGGAAAGTGCGTGATCACGCAGCGTCAGGATCCAGGTCCGCCGAACATCGTCGGGGAGGTCGTTGCGATCGACCGGCTCGGTGATGATCGTCGCGGCCTCAGCGTGCATGCGCGACATCGTGAAGCGGCGTTGCTCGCGGGCCATGCCATTGCAAAATATCAAGGCGCTGAGCATATTCGGCGTCGTCGCCGGCGACTTCCTCAACCGGACCGTCCGACGCACATACCAGGCAAGTGGCCCGACGAGTCTGTCGACGATCGCTTCACCCTGCTCGGGCAGGCAGGATGCCGCCAAAATCATCTCGCGCACCCGCGAGGAGCCCAGCTTGGCGACGATCCCGGGTGTCGCGCCGTGGCCGGGCATATCGACGGCCAGCACCGGCAATTCCGCTGCGAGACGGCGTAGTTCGTCTACGGTGAGATCCCAGCAATCCGCCGAGTGCTCACCGCCGTGAACGAGAACCAGAGCCGGCGAACGCAGGTTATGCCACCCCGAAATCGATGACACCGCGGACGAGTTCACCGTTGAGCAAGTCGTCGTAAGCCTCGTTGATGTCGTCGAGGCGGTAGCGCCTGGTGATCATTTCGTCGAGCTGCAACTGACCGGTCTGGTAGAGCCTGGCCAGCCGGTCGATGTCCGCCTTCGGATTGCACGATCCGAATATGGTGCCCGCCAGCGTCTTGTTCATCAGGATGAAGTCCTGCAGGTCGATCTTGACCGACCGGGTTAGCTGCGAGGTCATCCCGGTGAGCACGCAGGTGCCGCCCTTGCGGGTCAGTGCCACCCCATCGCGAACGTCTTCGCGGCTAATCAAGGACGGCGAGACCACCACTGCATCGGCCATCACGCCATACGTGAGGCCCCGCACCAAGTCCAGTGCCTCTTCGGCCGACGCAACGCTGTGCGTCGCGCCGAACTGCAGTGCCGACTTCTGTTTGAACTCCACCGGATCCACGGCGATGATCTGTGCCGCGCCATTGATCCGGGCGCTCTGGAGGGCCGCGGTGCCGATGCCACCGACGCCGATCACCACGACGGTGTCGCCGGCACGCATGTTGGAGCGGTTCGCAACCGAACCGTAGCCGGTCGGGATGGCGCACGACAGAAGCGCGCTGGGTAGCAGCGGGAGATCCCTCTCGATCTTCACAAGTGAATTCGTTGATACCACAGTGTGTTCGGCGAAGGTCCCGACTTTGGCGATGTGGCCCAGATCGCGCCCGTCGGCGGTGTGATGACGAAATGTCCCGTCAGTCGGCATGCCTGGGATCATGGTGCCGATGCCGACGTCGCAGATGTACTCGGCTCCGGTTGCACACCAACGGCATTGGCCGCAGACCGCGACAAAAGACATCACCACGTGGTCGCCCGGGGCGAAGTCAGTGACGCCGTCGCCGACTTCGCGGACGATTCCGGAACCCTCATGGCCGCCGATAGTGGGGAACATGGTGGGCAACCCCATCGCGTGCATGACCTCGTTGGGCGCCGACATGTCGCCTTTGAGGATGTGGTCGTCGGAGTGGCACAAGCCGGCCGCGGCCATCTGGACGAGGACCTCGCCGGCGCGAGGGGGGTCTAACTCGAATTCCTCGACAGACCAGGGCCCGCCGACGTCATGCAGGATCGCGGCGCGGCTTTTCACGACACCGGGGTGAAAGTCACGGGCAAACTGTTCGGCGATCGGAACGTGACACCGACGATGCGGGTCTCGTCGTCGGGCTCAAGCGTGAGATTCTCGACCCGGTCCAGCAGGCTGTTCAGCATCACCCGGGTTTCCAACCGCGCCAAATGCATTCCCAAACACATGTGGATGCCGCCGGCGAACGCGATGTGCGCGTGGCGCGGTCGGAGGATGTCAAAGGTGTTGGCATCCGGCCAGCGACTCTCGTCGCGGTTGGCCGAGCCCATACACATGTCGACTTGGGCATTGGCGGGGATTGTCTTGCCGCCGATTTCGACTTCTTGCGTCGTGGTCCGCATGACCATGGTCAACGGGGTCTCGACCCGCAGTCCCTCTTCCATCGCGACCGGTATCAACGACCGGTCCTGCTGAACCATCGCCAATTGCTCGGGGTGGGTCAGCAAGAGATAGAGCAAGTTGCCCGACGACCGGTAGGTGGTCTCCAGACCGGCCGGCAGCAGCAGGCGCAAGAATGCGATGATCGCGTCGTCGGTGAGTTTCTCGCCGTCGATTTCCGCGGCGACCAGGTCGCCGATGATGTCGTTCGTCGGCTTCCTGCGTCGCTGCTCAACCTGGTCGAGAAAGTAACTATGTAATTCGCTCGCCGCGATCAATCCCGCCTCGATGTCGGTCTGTATCGAGATGAGGCCGAGGGACAGTCGCCGGAACATGTCGAGATCTTCACGGGGCAGTCCGAGCAGTTCGGAGATGATCCGGGTCGGGAACTCGAACGTCAGCGCCTTCACCAGGTCGGCGTGGCCGTCGTTCTTGATCTCGTCGATCAGCTGATCGCAGACCGGCCCGATCACCGATGGCTCCCAGCGTTCCAGCGCGGTGGCCCGGAACGCCTTGGCCACCAAACTGCGATGGTCGTGATGTTCTTTGCCGCCCATCGCCAGGATGGTGTGGCCCATCACCAACCCGATCGTCTTGTCGTACTCGGCGGAGGTGAAAACTCTGTCGTCTCGGAAGGCCTGGAAGACGCCGTCGTAGTCGAACAGCACCCATTCGTCTTCCGGTTTCAGCTCCGGCGGCAGCAGGTCGCTGTCCATCAACGTCCCGTGGAACACCGGATCGGTGTGCCGCATGTACTCGAAGAACGGGTAGGGGCTGGTCTCGCCGGTGGTGTCGAGGACGACGGGCTGGTCCCCAACATCTGGGCGTTCGGTGCGCAGCGTCATTGCCGCTCCTTCGGGGGCGTGGGAATGTCGCTATCATAATATAAATAGCAACGAAGCCCAACGGCTTGTGCTGGTTACCAGAACCGAGACAGTATTGACCTGCGTGATCGTCAGGGAGGCGGTGATCCGGCCGTGTTAGAACGCCGATTCGTGTGCTCCCTCGACGAGTTACCGCCGGGTGCGATGAAGCTGGTCGACGTCGGGAAGTTCGGCGTCGGGGTCTACAACGTGGACGGCTCGTTGCATGCGATCGTCAACTACTGCTCGCACGAGGGCGCTCCGTTGTGCCTGGGCCTGATCGGCGGCACCAACGAACCCGCACCCGACGAACCCGGCGGAATACGTCGAGTGCGGGACGGTCAGATTGTCCGGTGTCCTTGGCACAACTGGGAATTCGACGTCACCACGGGGCAAAACCTCGCCGATCCCAAACGGCGGGTTCGCACGTATCGCGTCGATGTCGCCGACGGGCAGGTGTATCTGAACGCATGATCATCGACGCCAACGTTCAACCGCATTTCCGCTACAACGCCGAAATCCGCAAGTATTTGCCCGCCGCACATCGACTGCGGTCGATCCCCGACGTCGAGCAGCAGTGGTACCAAGCACCCGGCGGTAACTACCGCGAAGACCTCTACGGCGAGCACTACCCGGGGTCGGATCGCGACACGGTGGCCCGGCACCTGTTCGACGATGGCGGTGTCGATTACGCCGTGTTGAACCCGTTGACCCGCGGCAACATCGCCGACTATCTGCTCAACAGCCGGATCTGTGCTGCGGTCAACGACTGGCTGCTGGACCGCTGGCTGGAGCCCGACACCACGAATCGCTTCCGCGGCACCATCCGGGTCAACCCCGAAGACCCCAAGGGTGCGGTAGCCGAGATCGAGCGCCTTGCCGCACATCCCAAACTGGTGCAAGTCGGCGTTCCGATGCAGTCCCGCGAGCCATACGGCAAACCGATGTTCGAGCCGATCTGGGAGGCCGCCGCGGCACATCGGCTTCCGGTCGCCGTACACATCAACGGCGGCAACGGCGTCGACTATCCGCCGACATTCGCCGGTCACGCGCACACCTACCCTGGCTACGCGGCCTTCATGCCGCTGAACTACTTCGTCCACTTGGCAACGCTCATCATCGAGGGCGTCTTCGGCCGCCATCCGGATCTGAAGTTCGTCTTCGCCGACGGCGGTTACGACATCCTGACCCCGCTGATGTGGCGGCTGGACACCTTCTGGCTGTCGATGCGCGATCAGACGCCCTGGGTGGACCGGTATCCCAGTGACTACCTGCCCGCTCATGTCCGGTTCTGCTCGTCGGCGTTCGACGGGCCCACCGATCCCGGTCAGATGCAGCGATGGATGGAGTTCTCCGGCAAGGCCGATCTGCTGATGTACGGATCGGGCTATCCGCATTGGTCGGCCTCCTCGCCCGCGGATGCCGCCGACGGGCTGGACAGTTCGCAACGCGACAATGTGTTGTGGCGCAACGCCAGTGAGTTGTACGGACTCGTGGCCCAGGTAGAAGGAACGACGGTATGACGACGATCGAACGCGTCGAGCCGCAGACCGAGATCGCGGTCGCCATTGTCGACACCGATGTGCACCCGATGCCCGTCTCGACCGACGTGCTCAAGTCTTACGCGCCCGCGGACTGGGTGGACAAGATCTGGCCGACCGGCAACGCGGTCACCCCGCTGCCGCACTTTTACGACACGCCGGACTCATACAAGACCATGTCGATGCGGGTCGACGCCGCTCCGCCCGGCGGTGGCTTCGCCGGTACCGATCCCGACTACGCCGCCAAACAACTGCTCGTCGACGCAGGAGTCAGCATCGCCACGCTGGAGCCGATGTGCGATGCGCAGCTCCCGCAGGCCGAACACGTGCTGAAGTCGACCTACAACGACTGGCTCGCCGACGTCTGGCTGGACAAACACAACGCGCACGGTCGCTGGCGTGGGTCGATCAGCGTCAGCGCGCAGGCACCCGAGCAAGCGGCGCGCGAGGTCGAACGCTGGGCCGGGCATCCCCATATGGCCCAGGTGCTGATGACACCTCAAACCCGCGGAATTCCCTTCGGCAACCCGCATTTCGATCCGCTCTATGAGGCGGCGTCTCGCAACGAGTTGCCGGTTGCCACCCACCTGATGGGGCAGACGCCGTTCGAGCTGATTCCGCTGTACCCGGTCGGCAATCCGGCGCACTGGCACGATTTCTTCGCCTCCTGGCCGCTGCTCTACGTCTCACATTTGATGAGCCTGGTGTTCGATGGCGCCTTCGACCGGCACCCCGATCTGCGGGTGGTGTTCGTCGAGGGCGGCTTCACCTGGGCGATGCCGGTGATGTCGCGGATGGACCGGATCTGGGAAGCCCGCCGCGCCGACCTGCCGCATGTTCGCCGCCGGCCGTCGGAGTACGTCCGCGAACACGTCCGGTTCACCACCCAGCCGCTGGAAGACGCCGACGTCAAGCCATTCCGCGAGTATCTGGAAATGATGGACCTCGGTGACAACCTGATGTTCTCGACGGACTATCCGCACTGGAGCTACGACTCGCCGGCTTACGCGATCAACCGATTTCCTGCGGCGCAACGGGAGCGGATCATGCGCGGCAATGCGACCGCGTTGTACGGGTTGCCCTCAACCGTCAAAGCCCTCCCCGGGGAGGGACCCGCCGTCAGCGTCAGTTTCGAGTGAGCCGACGGTTTAAATAGGGGTCACCGAACACCGCTGAAGGATGAGAGAGCATGACGACTGAGACCGATCGGGTACGCCCGCGCGGATTGGGCCGCATCGACCCGGTATTGCGCGACGCCGCGGCCGGCCTGGACATCGTCGAATTCCGGACAGAGTCACTTCCCCGCGAGCGGGACCGTGCCAATCGGATAGCTGCCGAGCGGGCAGCGGCCGTCGACACCAGCGACGTCAAGATCGAAGACCGCGTCATCACCGGCCCGGGCGGCCAGCAGCTTGGGCTGCGCCTGTACCGCGGTCCGAATACGTCGGCGGCGCCCCTGGCGCTGTATGCCCACGGCGGAGGCTTCGTGACCGGGAATCTCGATACCGATCATGCGCACTGCGTGGAACTGGCCCGCGAGGCCGGCAGCTTGATCGTGTCCGTCGATTACCGGCTGGCGCCCGAGCACCCCTGTCCGGCGGCGCTCGATGATGTCGAGACGGCGTTTCACTATGTCGTGGAAAACAGCGCGCGTCTTGACGCCGACAGCAGCCGCGTCGTAGTGATGGGCCGGGATGCGGGCGCGGCTCTGGTCGCCGCGCTGGCCCAGCGCACGTTCGACCAGGAGGGGCCGGCGATCCTCGCCCAGGTGCTGCACCAACCGATGCTCGATGCCGACGCGACGCCGTCCCGACGGGAATTCCAGCGCACGCCCGGACTCAACGGCCCCGCCGTCAGTCGCGCGTGGGCCCACTACCTCGGCCACGGCGCCGCGACGGCGCAACACATTCCAGCCCACCGGGCGAACTTGGAAGGCCTGCCGCCGGCGTTCATCAGTTGCGCCGAGATCGACCCGTGTCGCGACGAAGCCATCGACTACGCTAACCGGCTGTTGCACGCTTATGTGCACACCGAGTTGCACGTCGTCGCGGCGACGTTTCATGGATTCGATTCGGTGGTCCCGGAGTGGGTCGTCTCCCGGGAAAGCACTGCACTGCACGCTCGGACGCTTCGCCGGTCGTTTGCCGTTTAGACCGGGTCGACGACAATGCGGGCCGTGACGCGGCCCGCTGAGGAGTCGGCCAAATTAGACCGGGTCGACGACAATGCGGGCCGTGACGCGGCCCGCTGAGGAGTCGGCCAAATTAGACCGGGTCGAACTTGGTGATCAGCCACTCGCCGTGGATTTTGGTCAACGACACCAGCACACTGCTTGAGGCCATCGCCGGATCCGGCCGTTCTCGACTGGTGGTGACCTGGTTGACGAAGACCAGCACGACCGCCGAATTCGGGTGCACGTCGGAAGCCGCCGCGCCCACCACCTGAGCGGTGGTTGTCACCGCTTTCTCCTTGGCGGCCGGGGTCACGATCTGCTTGGTGAACGTGTCGTAGTAGTTCGCGAAATCGCCGGCGAGATGGGCTTTGGCGACGGCGAAGTCCTTATCGAGGGTGTCTGGCTTGTAGGACAGCAAAGCCACGGTGCCATCCCGGGCTGCGTCCACCGCGCTCTTGGCGACCGCGGCGTCGGTCTGCTCGTCGGGCCGGTACTGAGTGAAGTACAGCCATGCGGTCAGCCCGCCGGCCGCCAGCAGCGCCAGCACCAAAACCAACGGGATGACCGGGATGGCAGGGAGGGCGCCGACACTGAAGCGCCGCCCCCGTGCACCCGAGCCCTCGTCGCGGCCCTCTCCGCTGTCAGTCTCGATGTCGGCGGTGGGCTCGATGTCGGCGGTGGGCTCGTCCGTTTGCTGCTCGGTGTCGTCGTCTGCGCTCACAGGACGAACTCCACTTTCGAAACCTTGAGGTCATCACCATCGTGGACCACTGAAACCCGGAACCGGAAGGTCCGCGGTTGGTCTTTGGCGCCGGCCATATTGGTGACGCGCTCGTTGGCCAGGACCAGCACAACGGCGGAATCGTTACCCATCGACTCGACCGCGGTGGCTGCGACCGATCCTTCGGTCACCGCTTTGGAGTCCTTGACCACCGATACGAAATCGTCTGCGCGCCGCTGGAAGTCGTCTCTGAATTCCCCGGTGGCACTGTCGAGTACCCGCTGGACGTCTTCCTTGGCCTTCTTGAAATCCAGCGAGGTCAGGTTGATGACGCCTTGTCTGGCGGCAGCGATGAATGCTGCGGATCGTTTTTGTTCCTGCAGGACATTGTGGTGATGCCACGCCATCAAGCCGCTGGCTACGAGCAGTGCGCAGATGGCGAGGACGGCGGCCGCGGTCAAGAGCAGGGATGACCGTGAAACCCGGTGCCGGGTCGGCTCGGCTGTCTCCGGTTCTTCGGCTGTCTCGGGTGTCTCCGGTTCGTCGGTTGCCTCGGGCGCTTCGGCGGTAGCGGTGGCCTCGTCGGCTTCTTCGTCAGCTTTTGCCTGCGCTTCACGCCGCAACTTGATGGCCAGGGCGCGTGCACGCGCGGCCGCGGCGAGCGCCTCCGCCTCGGCGGCTTCGGCCTCGGCTTGCTCGGCCAACGCCATCGCGTCCGACTTCGACTTGGCCGAATCCTGCGGCCCGTTGCCGGTGTCAGCCATGGCGGCCGCGGCTCTTCAACGTCATTATCGACTGAACTCCGGTATCTCTTACGGTATTGCTCATTGCTACCATCGAACTCACCAGTGACCCCGACTGGGACCGATCAGACGGATGACCGGGACGCGCCCCAGCCTTCATCCGCAACGGTGAAGGAAGGCCAGGAAGGTCTCAGCCAACGTCATGACTGCCGTCGATTCCCCCGAAAAGATACTCTTCGCCTCCACCACCCAAGCATTTCTGCAAAAAGAGGTCCCGCTGAGCCGGGTGCGGGAACTGCATGCCCAAGGCGTCTCGTTCGAGCCGGCCTGGTGGCGGCGAGCCGCTGAGTTGGGGTGGACGGCGTTGCTGGTCCCTGAAGAACTCGGCGGCGGCAGCGTCTCCGGCGACGGCGTCGCCGATTTGGCGATGGTGGCCGAACAACTCGGCAAGACAGTGGCTCCGGGCCCGCTGTATCCCGTCAGCACGGTCCTCGCCGGGTTGGTGGATTCCGCCGACCCGCGATCCCACGAGAAGACGATCGAATCACTGATCGCCGGCGAAACCGTCGCGGCATGGGCGGTATACGAGCCTCGGCAGGGTTGGGCGCCGCATGAACCGTCGGTCACCGCGACGGCGACGGATTCCGGCTACCGCATCGACGGTGTCAAGGACCGCGTCGAGGCGGGCGCTCACAGCGACCTGCTGCTCGTGGTGGCGCGAACCGGCGACGGTGTGGGCCAGTTCCTGGTGCCGACCGACGCACCCGGGGTGCGCATCGAGCCGCAGCAGTCGATCGATCTGGTCAAGCAATACGCCCGTGTGCATTTCGACGGGGTGGTCACCGACGGCGGCGCGGCCATCGGCGGCGCTGCCGGGCTCATCGACCGTCAAAGCCAGATCGCGCAAGTGCTGCAATGCGCTGAAGTCGTCGGCATTCTGCAGACTGTTTTCGATTTCACCGTCGCCTGGGCACTGGACCGGCACTCGTTCGGCCGGCCGCTGGCGTCCTACCAAGCTCTTAAACACCGCTTCGCCGACATGAAGATGTGGCTGGAGGCGTGCCGGGCAACGACGGCCGCGGCGGTGGCTGCCATCTCCGCCCGTTCGCCCGCTGCCGCTTTGTCGTCCAGCATCGCCAAGTCGTATGTCGGGGAAATGGCCACCGACATCATTCAGGGTTGCGTGCAGATGCACGGTGGAATCGGCGTCACGTGGGAACACGACCTGCACGTGTACTTGCGGCGGGCTGCGCTTTACCGGTCTATATTCGGCACACCGGAGGAGCACAACCTGCGGGTGTATCAGTTGCAGGACGCGGGGCAGCGGGCGCCGAGGTCGGCCTGATGACCGACATACGTGCCGACACAGCGGCATCCGCCGATATCGAATCCATCGATGAGTTCCGGGCCAGGGCACGGGCCTGGCTGGCCGAGCATATGCCGCCCATCGATCCCGCGGCGCCGCCGGCGGCCCATCGCGACGAGGAAGGCTGCTGGCAGCGTGCGCGCCAACTGCAAAAGCGGCTCTATGAAGGCGGATTCGCCGGAATCTGCTTTCCCCGCGAGTGCGGCGGGCTCGGCCTGGACTACGAATACCAACAGGCTTTCGACGAGGAAAGTCTCAGTTACGAGATGCCGCTGATCCTCAATACGCCGACGTTCACCATCTGCTGCGCGACGCTGCTCGACACCGGAAGCGAGGAGCAGAAACGTCGGCACATCGCCGCGGCCCTGCGCGGCGACGAGGTGCTGGTTCAGCTACTGTCGGAGCCGAGCGGCGGATCGGACCTTGCCGGTGTGATCACTCGGGCCGAACGTGACGGGGACCGCTGGGTGCTCAACGGCGCAAAGACCTGGAGCACCAGTGCATTCGCCGCCGACTACGCTCTTTGCCTGGCCCGCACCAATTGGGATGTGCCCAAGCATGACGGCTTGACCATGTTCCTGGTGCCGATCAAGCATCCCGGAATCACGTTGCGCCGCATCACTCAGCTCAACGGCTCCACGGAGTTCTGCGAAGAGTTTCTGGACGCTGTCGACGTCGGTGACGACGCCGTCGTCGGCGAGGTGGACGGCGGCTGGGCGGTGGCCTCGCGCCAGCTCTACCACGAACGCCGCGCAGTGGGGATGAGCTCGGAATTCGCCAGCGGCAGTGGCAGCGAGGGCGGCAGGTCGACACCGGTGAACTATGCGGCGTTGACAAAGATGGTGGGGCAGGCCGACAACGAGCGGGTGCAACAGCTGGCCGGCCGCGCATTGGTGCACCGTGCGGTCAGCGACCAGTTGGGCGGCCATGTCTACCGCAGTGTCCGTGACGGCATCCTGCCGGCGGCGGCCGGGACCTTGATCCGGCTCTTCCACGCCGAGACGACGACGCTCGAGATGGACACCGGGCTGGCGATCACCGGAACGGCCGGTGTCGTCGGCGCGGATGGGGAAGGTCTACAGGCCGGTCTGCGGTACCTGGCCCGGCAAGCGGTCTGCATGGGCGGCGGCACTGTCGAGATGGCGCGCAACGTCATCGGCGAGCGGGTGCTGAACTTCCCCCGCGAGTATGCCGCCGACCGCGGTGTGCCGTTCAGTCAGGTGCGGCACGGCAACTAACCCGGCAACGTGACCCGGCTAGACCGTGCGAGCCAGCCGGTGGACGAGCAACTCAGCGAACCGTGCCGGATCCTCCGGTGCGTTACCCTCAGCGAGAAGTGCTGTGCCATAGAGCAATTCGGCTGTCTCGGTGATCTCGGCGAGTCGGGCTTCGTCGTCTCCGCGGTCTTTGTATGCCTGCTGCAGGCCGGTGATGAGCGGGTGGTCGGGGTTGAGTTCCAAGGTGCGCTTTCCGACCGGAACGTCCTGCCCGGTGGCTCGGTAGATCCGCGCCAGCGTCGGGGTGATGCCGAAGGCGTCGGTGATAAGGCAGGCCGGTGAATCGGTCAGGCGGGTGGACAACCGCACTTCCTTGACGTGCTCGCCCAGGGTTTCGGTCAGCCAGGTCAGCAGGTCAGCGAAATCCTGCTCCTGCTCCTTGCGCTCAGCCTCGTGCGCCGACTTCTCTTCCTCGCTGTCGAGGTCGACGTCGCCCATTGCCACCGACTGCAGGGGCTTTTCGTCGAACTCGGTCACCGATCCCAGCCAGATCTCGTCGACCGTGTCGGAGAGCAGCAGCACCTCGTAGCCCTTGGCCTTGAACGCTTCGAGGTGCGGCGTGTTGAGGATCTGCTGGGGCGATTCGCCGGTGGCGTAGAAGATCTGCCGCTGGCCCTCTTTCATCCGTTCGACGTACTCGGCGAGGGTGGTGAGTTGGTCCTCGCTGTGTGTTGAGGCGAACGAAGAGATTTCCAGCAGCGCCTCCTGATTGTCGAAGTCGCGCATCAGGCCCTCTTTCAGGACCTTGCCGAACTCACCCCAGAAGGAGCGGTAATCGTCGGGCCGCTCCGACTGCAGATCCTTGATCGTCGACAGGACTTTCTTGGTCAACCGACGCCGGATCGCGTTGATCTGTCGGTCCTGTTGCAGCATCTCGCGGGAAACGTTCAACGACAGGTCTTGCGCGTCGACGACGCCCTTGATGAAGCGGAGGTATCGGGGCATGAGCTGATCGCAATCGCCCATGATGAAAACCCTTTTGACGTACAACTGCACACCGATGGATGAATCCGGCTCGTACAAGTCGAGGGGCGCGCGCGACGGGATGAAGAGCAGGGCCTGGTACTCGAAGGTGCCCTCGGCCTTCATCGAGATGACCTCTAGCGGATCGTCCCAGGCATGCGCGACGTGCTTGTAGAATTCCTTGTACTCCTCCTCCGAAACCTCGTCTTTGGGCTTGGCCCAGAGCGCCTTCATCGAGTTCAGGGTCTCGATTTCGGTGGTGACGGTGTCTTCGCCGCCGTCTTCTGTGGCGGGGTTGCGCCGCTCGACCTCCATCCGGATGGGCCAGGCGATGAAGTCGGAGTACTTCTTGACCAGTGTCCTGATCTTCCACTCCGAGGTGTAGTCGTGGAGGGCGTCCTCGGTGTCCGCGGGTTTGAGGTGCAGGGTGACTGATGTCCCTTGCGGCGCGCCCTCAATCGAGGCGATGGTGTAGGTGCCGTCGCCGCTGGACTCCCACTTGGTGGCCTCGCTTTCGCCCGCCTTGTGCGTGAGCAGCTCGACCTTGTCGGCCACCATGAACGTGGAGTAGAAGCCGATGCCGAACTGACCGATCAGTTCCTCGGAAACGGCTGTATTTTTTGCGTTCTTGGCCTCGCGCAACTGCTGGCGCAGTTCGGCGGTACCGGATTTGGCAAGGGTGCCGATCAGATCGACAACCTCGGCGCGGGTCATCCCGATGCCGTTGTCTCGAATCGTCAGGGTGCGGGCGTCCTTGTCCACCTCGACCTCGATGTGCAGATCGGACGTGTCGACGTCGAGGTCCTTGTCCTGGAAGGCCTCGATCCGCAGCTTGTCCAGCGCATCGGAGGCGTTCGAGATCAACTCCCTCAGAAACGAATCCTTGTCGGAGTAGACCGAATGGACCATCAAGTCCAGCAGTTGGCGCGCCTCGGCCTGAAACTCCAACTGCTCGACGCCGGTACTCAAGACATTCCGCTCGAAGACATAGCCTGTGAATCTACCGGGACACGAATCTTCGCGGTTGCATGCCTGGCAAAGCGGTTACAGGATCGCGCCGCCGTCTTTGGCCTTGGCGATCTCGTCCCAGTCGAAGCCGAGTTCGAGCAGAATCTCCTCGGTGTGCTGACCGTGTTCGGGCGCGCGTCCCGGGCCGGGTGGCGTCTCGTCGAACTGCACTGGCGCTGCGACCATCTCGTACTCGACGCCCTGATCGTCGACATTGGTGATCAGGTAGCCGTTGGGTTTGCTCTGCGGGTCGTTGAGTGCCTCGCGGGGGGTGGCCAGCGGTGCCCATACACCGGGTTCGTCAGCCAGCACGTGCCGCCAGTGCTCCAGGTCGTGCTCGGCGAACTTGGCGGTAAGCAGGGCGGTCGCCTCGGCCGCGTTGGCGACCAGATTGGCCGACGGCACGAACCGCTCGTCGGTGGCCAGCTCAGCCAAACCGATT
>Ga0302326_10018255_pt1 | contig 14549 bp, 11 predicted proteins | sample Palsa_T0_3_FD_202264 | JGI IMG/M metagenome (GOLD analysis project Ga0302326, IMG submission 202264) | Peat permafrost microbial communities from Stordalen Mire near Abisko, Sweden - Palsa_T0_3 | ecosystem: Environmental > Terrestrial > Soil > Palsa > Peat permafrost | place: Sweden: Abisko... | reverse complement strand
ACAGAACAACGATCTCTTGGTCAAAATGCCGACCTTTGAACAGCTCCTCGACAGGTACGAATCGTGGCATCCCTCCATCATCGTCGACATCGGCTGCCGTTTGCACCAGAGCCAGCCATGCTGCCTGATGAAATGTTGAACACCAGCAAGCGGCGGGATGGGGGTCTGCAAGCACCTCAGCTACGGCAATATACCGGCCAAACGAGGACGTGATCCTTGTATTGGCTGGCGTCCATGCCGCCGCGGAGTTCGCCGCAACTGGCCCGGAGGGAACTGTAGAGTTCGGATTTCTTTGGCGCCATTGATCGGTTGTGCTGGAGGGTTCACGCTTCAGGAATGATCATTCTCTCTCATTCGGGGGCGGGTGGGTGTTGGCCGATGAGGGTGCTTAACCGATTTGGGGAAGATCGCAGTGGGGCGGACCCCAAGGCGGACCCCCAGGTCTGCGCGGGTCTTCCATCACCCGACGTGCCGGTTTTCGTATTCGAACGGCGCCAAGAGCGGGTCTGGAGACCCGCTGCAGGCGTGGACGCCTGCCCCACAAGCCCTACTACGCACCCGGCCGATTGACGTACGGCGGGCACCGTTCCGGGAGCGGCTTCGACGACGAAAAAGATACGGTAGTTGCCGACACGGCGACCGAGTCGGCTAGGTTACATATTCGCCGCGGGCGATCTGGGCCTCGCCTTTGCGAATTGCCGCAACTCCGTTTTAGTGGGTTTTATAGGTGGGTGGCTCAACGGCTTTGATGGTGATGGCCCCTGGGATACCTTGAATTCAAGCTAGTAATTTAAGGACTACGGAGAGCCGGCTGAAAGCCGGCTGCGGGCAGGATTGCCCGCCCTCCAAATTATTTTCCGGGCTTGCCGGCGCTCTCGGCCACGCTGCGAGCCAGGTAATTCACCACCTTGGCCTCGTTGCGCGCCACCTCATAGTAGGCGTTCTTCAGCAACTGGTCTTTACGGTTCAGCAGTGTCTCGCGGATGCTCTGCTGCACGCGCGGATCGTTCAGCTCACGCTGCCCGGCCGACTCCTTGGCGATGATTTTGAAAATGCGGTAGCCCTCCTGCGTTTTGACGATGGGGCTGATGGCGCCGGGGGCCAGGGACATCACCATCCTGCGCAGCTCGATGTTGGCCTTTTCCAGCGCGGACTCCGAGATGAACCCCAAATCGCCGCCGTTGGGCGCCGACTGCGGGTCTTCGGAGTAGCTATGCGCCACCAAGCCGAACTCTTCGCCGCGGCGCAGGCGCTCCTGGATTTCGCGGATCTTGTTCCCGGCCTCGACATCGTTTTGCGCCTTACTGTTTTTCAAGTTGCCCGCGCCGGGCTCCGGATTGGGTGTCACCAGAATCTGCGCCATGTGCACGCGCGGCTCAGCCAGATTGAAGCTGGCCTTATTGGCCTTGTAGAATGCGGTGACATCGGCGTCGGTGATGACGATGTGGGAAGTAATGTCCTTGTTGACGAGCTTCTGAATGCTTAGCTCGCGGCGGATCTTGGACTTGAGATCGTCGAGCGTCATCTTGTTGTCGCGCAGCTGCTGCTCGAACTGCTCTTTGGTCCAGGGCGCCTTCAACTCGGTGAGCTTCGCTTCGACGTCGGCGTCGCCGGCCAGCAGGCCCTGCTTTTCGGCGCGCTGCAGCATGATCTCGCTGTCGATCAAGCCGCGCAGCACTTCCAGTTTCTGCGCCACGGTCTGCTCGTCGGCCTGGCCGGGCGCAGCAAGCTGCGACTGCTGATAAGTCTTCTCCAACTCGGTATAAGAGATGGCGCGATTGTTGACCGTGGCGGCCACGTTGGCGGGTGCCGATTTGTTGCAGGCCGGGGCGCACAAGAGCGCGAGGAGTGCGGCCATACCTGCCCATCGAACCGCGCGCGTTGGCCGGCGGCGCCACAAATCATGAAACATGACGATGCCTCATTGTATCCAGGTACAATGGCTTGCGGGAGAGAGATCGGTATGAGAGTGGGCATGATCGGAACGGGCGCTATCTCGCAGAAGCACGCGGAGGCCTACCGGAATATCGGCTATGAGCTGACCGTTTGCACGGACATCAACGCGGAGGCGGGGCGGCGTTTCGCGCGGCAACACGGCGCCGAGTTCGTGGAGTCGTATCAGGAGGTTTGCCGGCACCCGCGCGTCGACTACGTGGATGTGTGCACGTTTCCCGATTTTCGCATGCAAGCCCTGGAGGTTTGCGCGCAAGCGGGCAAGCATGTTCAGGTGCAGAAGCCGATCTCGACGAACCTGGAAACCGCGGGCCAGATGGTGGAAACGGCGCGCCGGGCGGGCATCCGGTTGGGCGTGGTCAGCCAGCACCGTTTTGACGATTCCAGCCAGTTCCTGCAGCGGGCGCTCGCCGCGGGACGCCTGGGCAAGCTGCTGGAATGCGATTGCTACGTGAAGTGGTACCGGTCGCCGGAATACTACGCGCGGCCCATCAAGGGTAGCTGGCAAACCGAGGGCGGCGGCGCGCTGATCAACCAGGCGATTCACCAGGTGGATATCCTGCGCTGGCTGGCCGGCCCTGTGCGCGAGCTATATGCAGTCTGGCAGCTTGGCGCGCTGCACAAGATCGAATCGGAGGATATCGTGAACGCGGTTGTGCAATACGCTTCTGGCGCTACCGGAGTGATCCAGGCGGCGACGGCTTTCTGGCCGGGATACACGGAGCGCACCGAATTTCACGGCACGAAAGGCACGGCCATTCTATCGGGCGACAAGCTGACGGCCTGGGATGTGAAGGACGACGCGGGCGAGGCGCCGCCGCTCGCGCAGGATGCGGCTTCGGGATCTTCGGATCCGATGGCGATTTCGCTCGAACCCTTCGAACGCCAGTTTTTGGATTTCGGCGATGCGATCCGCAGCGGCCGCGAGCCGTTGGTTTCGGGCGAGGACGGCTACCAGGCGCTCGAAATTGTGGACGCGATTTACCGGTCCTGCCGCCGCGGTGAAAAGGTGGCGCTGGCCGGTCTCTGACTGCAGAACTCCAGGAACTCCCGCGGCGGCAGCGGCGGCGAAAACAGGAAGCCCTGCCCTTCGGAGCAGCGCAACCGCCGCAGGAGTTCCAACTGGTGCGGCGTTTCCACGCCCTCCGCGATGGCGCTCATTCCCAGCCCCTCCGCCATCCGCAGGATGCTCTCCAATAGCGGCTCGGGCTCCTGCCCATCCCCTATCCTGCGAATGAACGACTGATCGATCTTCAATCTCTGAAAGGGCAAGCGATGCAGATAGGAAAGCGACGACTGCCCGGTTCCGAAATCATCGACCGCGAAGGTGACTCCGGTGCTAGACCGCAGATTGCGGAAGGTTCGAGACGCTGCCGCGAAATCGCCGACGAAGGCGCTCTCGGTCAGTTCCAGTTCCAGCAATTCAGGGGGGAAGCCGGTTTCGAGAAGCGCCTGCTGCACGTCCTGAATGAAGCCGGGGAGCGCCAACTGAGCGGCGGAGACATTCACCCCGATGCGCAGGCGGAGACCGTTTCGATCGATCCACTCGGTGCCTTGGCGGCAGGCTTCGCCGAGTACCCAGCGGCCAAACTCCACGATCAGGCCGGTCTCTTCCAGAATTGGCACGAAGGCGGCTGGGGAGACGATGCCCAGGCCCTCCGGACGCCATCGCAGGAGCGCCTCAGCGCCGGTTACGCGGCCGCTCGCAATGTCCACCTGGGGCTGGTAATAGAGCAGCATTTCCTTGCGCGCCAGTGCGAAACGGAGCCGCTTCTCCATCTCCAGCCTCTCGGGCGGCGTGGCCGCCATGGAGGGATGGAAGTACACCAGCCGCGCCTTACCCGCCTGCTTGGCCCGGCTGAGAGCGATCTGGGCCTGCCGTTCCAGCGATTCCGGCGTGCTCTCGGGCGCCGCCCAGGCGACGCCTATGCTGGCGCCGATGAACAGCTCGTGACCCTCGACCGAGAAAGGCGACGCCAGCGAACGCAGCAAGTGCCCCGCTACGGCGCCTGCATCCTCGATGGCCGGGGCATCGCGCAGCAAAACCGCAAACTCGTCTCCGCCGGCTCGCGCCAACACCTGTTCAGCGCGCAATGCGGATTGGAAACGGCGGCCAATCCGGTGAAGCAACTGGTCGCCGATGGCCCGTCCTAAGACGTCGTTCACCAGCCGAAAACGGTCCAGGTTGATATAGAGCAGCGCCGCCCGCCGGCCCGTCCGGCGGCCCTCTTGCAGCGTCCAGTTCGACACCCGCTCGTAGTAAACGCGATTGTAAAGCCCGGTGAGCCTGTCGTGCTCGGCCTTGAACGCCAGCTCCTCGATAAGGTTGCGCTGCTCGAGCGCCAGCGTGGCCAGGCGGCAGATCGATTCGATGTGAACCGCCAGTGAGCCGTGCGGGAGCACCGGGCCGTCCGCAAAACCCACCAGCATGCCGAGCAACTCGCTGGTGCCGGAATAGAGGTGGCGCGCCCATCCGTGCTCGAAGGCGAATTCCGTGCGATCCGCGATGAATGCGTCGGGCTGGAACAAGGCCTCCGAGAGGCGCGTGGGTTCGATGCGCAACAACGCGGCCTCGGCTTGCGCCGTCAGGTCTCCTTTCGCAGCCAGTGTCCATTCGTCTCCGTCGGTGAGAAAGAACGCCACTTGCTGTTCCTCGCGCGCCTCGCCGGCGTGCCGGCACAGGGCCGCCAGGATCTCGCCGAGTTCGCCCTGGCGCGCGATCATCAGGGCGATGCGCTGCATGGACAGTTCGCAGTAATCGCTCGGCCGGCTCAAGCAGCCAATCGCATCGCGGCCGGTCCGGAAGGCCAGTTCAGACAACAGGTTCCGCTGCTCGATCGCCATCGCAGCGAGGTGGCAGGCCGATTCGATGCGGGAGGCGTGGCGGCCATACGGGAGCTGGGGACCGTCGGCCAGGCCGACGACCAGCCCCAGCATCTCGCCCAGGCCCGAATACAGGTGGCGCGCCCAACCGAACTCAAACGGCCATGCAGGGCGCTGAGGGCCGGAACCGCCAGCCTGGAACAGAGCCTTGGAGACCTGCGCGGGGTCGATGCGGGTTAATACCGCCTCGGTTGGGGAAGCCAGCCGGCCCTTCGCGGCGATCGTCCATCGGTCGCTGTCAGTCTGGAAAAACGCGATCTGGCCATCCGTGCCCTGGCCGTTGCCCTGGTCGTCTATGAGCCGGCACAGAGCCTCCAGCACCTCGGCCGCAGCGCGCTGCTGGACGATCATCAGCATGACCTGCTGGAGGGAAGCGTCGGAGCACTCTGCCCACTCTGCCATAATTCCCACAGATTTACTGCAGACCCGTGAACCGGTCCACCTGTTCGACGAGCAGGCTAGGGGAGCCGGGAACGCCCTCCGCCACAAGGTGCGATGGCATGATGGTCAACACCGCCGTTCGATTGCCCAGTGCGATGCGATGCACCAGAGGCGAACTGTTCAGGCTGGTCACTTTGCTGCGCAGCGCGGCCAGGTCCCGAGGCCGGCTGAACACGGCCACCAGGCTGGAGGAAGTCCAGCGAAAGGTGGTATTGCCCAAGGCTACCGGCTGGAGCCGTTCTTTAATGAGGCGGAAAACGACCTCCTCGGCCACCGATGGGCCGTACCGTTGAATGAACGACTGCAGGCGATCGAGCAGGAAAGCGACCAGGTAAAGACCCTCGCCCGGAGCCACGCTCTGCAGCGATTCCGTGATCCGGGTGACGCCTTCGGGCCGACCCGCCAATTCCATCCGGGTACTGCCGAGAAACTCCCGGGTCTTGACGACCTCCTCCTCGAATCTGGCGAGTTCCTGAGTGGACGACTCCTGGGTCTGCGATGCCTCCGCTTTGACGAACCGCACGGTGTCCGACAACGAAAACTTCAGCGCCACCATGTCATCGATCATGCTGGCTTGCTGCAGAGATTCCTGAATCCGGTTCAGCCGCGCAACGGACCGGTCTTTGCCTTCCGCCAAAACGATCAGGGCCTGGTTCAGCATGGCGAAGATATGCTGCATCTCGATGGCCTGGCCGACGGCGTGTTGCTGTCCGGCCTCCGTCTGTTGCGCCAGAATCCGGCCAAGGGCCTCGAGCGCCTGCGACATTTCCGCCATGGTCCAATCCAGGCGGAGACCGTCTCTTAGCTGCAGGAGCTGTGTGCGCAGCGGTTCACTCTGGGGGCCGACGAGCACATGCTGGTGGATGCATTCGAGCACACCCGAGGCGAACGCATGGAGCGCCTTCGTGGATTCCGGATCGGCGGCCGCGGGCTGGCCCGTTTTCCCCGAATCGGCGTAGAGATACTTGCGAATGGAAATCATAGGACGAACGGGACCTGCGGCCCTCAACATACATATCGGCCAAGTTGACGCGGTACTGAAGGCAGCCGCCGGAATGGTAGTGCGCTATTTTTCGAATTGATGACTTTCGTGGCGGCCGGCCGGTGCCGATGGCAGAATTCGGGCAGAATTCGGGTGCTTGACGGCATTCCATGCCGGATCTATACTTGATGGCAAATCGCGTTACACCGATTGCCATAGGAGGAAAGAATGCGTTTTCTGCCGCCCCCCCCCCGCTATAGTCATAGGCGCTTTCGCGCTCCTGGCATCCTCGAGCGCCATGGCGCAAAGCTATTCCTGCACGCCCAGCAACTTCAGCGTGTCGACTTCACAATACAACAACCAACGTACGGGAGCCTAATACGTTGGAAACCTGCCTAACCCCCACGAACGTCGGTGGCGGGACCATGGCCGAGCAAATCCAGTTCCTCACGCCCGAAGCGCCCAATACCTGCCTATCGACTACCAACGCTGCAAATTGCTGCTCAGCCAGTTGGAGCGGTTCCGGTTACAACCCTGTTTACGCCCAGCCGCTATACATCTACCAGGCAACGGTTACGGGCGCCTCGGGCGGCAAGGCGAACATCGTGATTGTCGCGACCCTAACGGACGAGGTTTTCGCATACGACGCAAGCGCGACACAGAGCACCACCAATCCGTGCAACTCATCGGTCCCGTGGGGTAAGTGGTATTGGGTTAGGAACCTCCTTGACGGCGGAAGCAGCGGAGATTGTTACACCGGGACGAGCGCCGGCTCGCCTATATCGCAGCCGGGCCCGGCAATTCCCGCCGCAGGCATCCTATCGACGCCCGCTGCCTACGTCCAGGATAACGTCGTGTACGTAGTGGGCGGCTGCCAGACGGTCTCTGGATCGATCCACTGGTACCTGCACGGCCTGAGCCTGGCGGATGGTACGGACAAATTCACACCGATAGACATTGGCTCAGGCGTCTACGCGCCTGCCTCTTCGGGAGCTGCGGGCGTGTCGCCGTCGGGATGCACGACCAATTGCGTCGTCCAGTTCGAGGCGCAATACCAACTTCAACGTCCCGCCTTGCTTCTCGACAACGGCAACATCTGGGTCGGTTTCGGCGTCGGAAATGGAAGCGAAATTAGCTTCTCCTACCCCTACCACGGCTGGCTGGTGGCATACCCTGCCTCCGGAAGCGGCGGCGCGAGCTTCGCCTTCGCCTCCACAACCGTTCTCGACCCCAGCGGCTCCCCGTTCGTCGGCTGCAGCAGCCACACTAGCATGCCTTGGACCAACGAATGCGGACTCGGTGGCGGCATCTGGCGAAACCCCGCCGTCTTCGCGGGCGAAAACAACTATGTTCTGGCCGGAATGGCAACGGAGGGTTCCAGGCCTCCGGCTATGGCACAAGCACTGCCTACTCCTACGGCGAATCGGTAGTGAGCTTCGTCGACACCACCACCTGCACGACATCGAGCACTCCGACCGCCTCCAATCCGGGCAGCTTCTTCACCCCGAGTACCTTCGGCACGCTGAACGTTAACGATCAAGACATGGGCGCCTCGAGCATCCTGGTCACCGATTCGAGCGCCGGGTCCTCGGTGGTCGCATTCGACAAGAGCGGCCAAGGCTACGTTTTGAGCCCCACCGGACTCCCCGGGTACAACTCCACGGACTGCAGTGGATGTGAGTTTGCCGGCTCGCTGACCAGCCGGGCCGCCGGCGTCGGGGGCGGCTGCTTTGGCGGTCTGGGCACTTCGACCACGCCGTGCGATTCCGTCTTCAGCCAGGTTTACTGGAACAGCTATCTATTCCTGTGGCCGCGAGGGGAAGACTTTGACTGGTGCTATTGGACCGGTAGCGTTTTCGCCTGCGACCCGCAGACCGGCTATCTCGACGACTACAACCTCTCGCCGTCCGGCTTTCCCGGAGGAAGCCTGACCCTATCCGCCAACGGCACAACACTATCGAGCGCGATCCTTTGGGGTGTCCTCAACCCCACGCTAGCGAAGCCCTATATAGAGCCGGATTCCGCGCCATCATATTTTGCCGGCCACCTCAGGGCCTACGAACTGGTGACCGCGCCTAACTCCACCACGTCATTTGTCGCCGACAAATTGTGGACCAGCCAGGATCAGTGGCTGGCTTCCGTTTTCGCACTGCCCGTTGTGGCGAATGGAAGCGTGTACGTCCCGACTTTCGACAGCGGCGTGCTGGTCTGCCACCCGTAGCAACCTAAACTCAGGAACGTGACATGCGACAGCAAAGCCACAGGTACATGACGCTCGCAGTAGCGTTGCTCGCCGGCGTCGGCGCGGCCCTCCCTCAGGCCGCCCCCGCGGGTAACGCAACAAACAAGGGCACCCTCACTCTACTGACGGGCTTCGGCGGGCCCTACAACGAACCTGGGGCGCTGATTGAGGTCTCTCCCGGCAGATTTGTTGGAATAGCCGTGTCAGACAACGCAGCCGCCTTCGAGCTCTCGAGCGCCGGCGCCCTCTCGACCCTGTTTACATTTCCGGCAAATGCGGGCCCGGTTCAACCCCTCGTGCAGGCCATAGATGGCCAAATCTACGGAACTCAAACCGTGCCCTCGTCCAACTTCAGCCTGGCTCCTGACGGAAAGGAAACAATCTACCAGTCAACGACTATAGGTCAGCCCTGGCTGTCTCTCCAGTTCCCGGACGGCGCCCTATACGGGACAACTTGGGGCAGCGCCGGGCACAACGCCTTCGTGCAAATGACGGTGTACGGTACTGCGACCGTGGTGCATAACTTTACCCAAGCCGAGGGCGAACCGTACGGCCTTCCAATTCGGGCGTCCGACGGCAATTTCTACGGCATATCCGCTGTGCCATTGCCCCCCAGCCGCTCCTCAACCTCTGCGATGGTCTACCGGGTGACGCCGCAGGGAGTCCTTACCGTCATCGCGACCTATCCGGACGGCAGGCCGGGCTACGCGGTCGGGTTCACGAGGGAATACCTGCTGCAGGCAACCAACGGGATGCTGTATGGCACCGCCGCGTTCGGCGGCACGAATGAAGCGGGCGCGATTTTCCAACTCTCGCTGGATGGCGCCTATACGCAACTCTACGAATTCCAGACTTTCGCCACCGGGATTCCCACATTCCTCACCCAGGCGAGCGACGGAAACCTGTATGGCGTCGCGCAGGGCAAGTACCAATTCGGCGGCCCCAGTTCGCTTTTCCGCATCACGCCGGCTGGCCAATTCGAGACCCTCCAGGTGCTCAACGGCCTGGAAATCGGCACCTGCCCCTGTTGGATGACGCAAGGCAGCGACGGGCTGTTCTACGGCACAACGATGTCCGGCGGCCCCGGGATCGGGACGGCCTGGAAATGGAACCCCGGGCTGCCCAAACCCCTGCCAACGCTTAGCGGAACGCTGCCGGATAGCGGCGCGCCGGGCGCCAAGGTGATCGTGTGGGGCGAAAACCTGCTCGGCGCGACAGGTGTAAGCTTCAATGGGACGGCCGCCACGACATTTAGCAACATAAGCCGCGAATACGTTGTGGCCCTCGTTCCCACGGGCGCCACCACCGGGCCTGTTACCATAACTACGCCCAACGGCAGCGCGACAACATCAGGCTCGTTCACCATCGAGTGACCAGGGTTGACTGGCGAGCAGTAATTGCGGCGTTTTATGTGTAAGATCTCAATCAGACACCGCCGGAATCTTCAAATTGACCAGGTGCGCGGGTGGATGTAAACTCGAAGGTCTATGCTGCGCAGCCGTTGGGCGTTGTGGGCCGGCATCATCGTGTTTCCGCCGGTGGGGCTTTGGCTGTGGTGGACGCGGCGGGGCGTGGGCCTGGTGGCGCGCATCGCGGGCACGTTGGGTATTTGCGTGGTGGCGATCGTCGAGCTGTTCGCCGTTTACGGCATGCGCCTGGAATGGAACGGCGCGATGAAGGTGTCGGGAGTCTCGTTCGAAACGCGTGCGCAGCGGGATGCCCGGCTGGAGGCAAGCCGTGCCCGGCAGCTGGCGGCGGCCCCGGCGCCCGCTCGCGCACCGGCCGCGGCACCTGTGGAGACTGCCCGCGCAGTTGCGCCTGCCGCCCCCGCGCCTACGCCCACGCCTGCGCCCACCAAGGAGCGCGTCCCGCCGACATATTGGGCGGACTTCCGCGGACCGAATCGCGCGGGCGTGTACGCGGAGACGGAGATCGACACGAGCTGGCCGGCAGGGGGCTTGCCCCGGCTATGGAAGCAGCCAGTGGGAGGGGGATACGCATCGTTTACAGTGGCCGAGGGACGCGCATACACCATTGAGCAGCGTCGCGACCACGAGGCGATCACGGCGTATGACGTGGAAACCGGGCGGGAATTGTGGGCGTTCACGTACCCGGCCCTATTCGACGAAATCCTGGGCGGGGCGGGTCCGCGCGCCACGCCGGTATACCACGACGGGCTGATCTACTCGCTGGGCGCCAAGGGCGATTTGTATTGCCTGTCGGCGAAGACTGGCAAGCCCAAATGGTCTAAGAATATCCTGGCGGACAATGCGACGCGGAACCAGCATTGGGGGATGGCGGCGTCGCCATTGATTGTGGACAGCATGGTGGTGGTGACGCCGGGCGGAGCGCCGGGCAAGAGCATCGTGGCTTACGACCGGTTGAGCGGCGAGCCTGTCTGGCGGGCGCTGGACGACCGAGCGGGTTACACGTCTCCGATCCTGGCCACACTGGCGGGGCGCAGGCAGATCGTGTGGATCAGCGGGCAGCGTGCGGTGGGCGTGGCACCGGAGGATGGCACGCTGCTCTGGGAATACGCGTTTCCGGCGCAGATGGATATGAACTGCTCGCAGCCGGTGGTGGTGGATGAGGCCAGCGTGTTGCTGTCATCGTCCCCGGGCCCGGGCGCGGCGCTGCTGGAGATTACCAAGACTGGTGGGACTTACGCGGCGCGCGCCGTATGGCAGAACAACCGCATGAAGAACAAGTTCAATTCGTCGGTACTCTATCAGGGCTATATTTATGGCCTCGACGAGGCGATTCTGGCATGCATCGACGCCAAGACCGGCGAACTGAAGTGGAAGGGCGGACGTTATGGTTATGGGCAGGTGCTGCTGGCCGGCGGATACCTGGTGGTGCTTACCGAGCAGGGCGACGTGGTGCTGGTGCGCGCGACGCCGGAGGGGCACCAGGAGCTGGCGCGCTTCCCAGCGGTAGAGGGGCGCACGTGGAACATTCCGGCTATCGACAATGGTCTGCTGCTGGTGAGGAATGCGAGCGAGATGGCTTGCTTCCGGCTGGGGCCGGGGATTGGCGAATAGGGGTTTGGCCGGCCGCCGCCTGCTGGTGCACACGAATCCTGCATCGGGCGCGTATGCGAACGTGGCGGGGTATAGCGAGCGCGAAACCGCTTCGCCCCTGGCCGCGCCGCAAGCGAAGTTCCGCGTGGCGGACGCCTTCCCGGCGGCCGGCTAGCTACAGGTAACCCAGAGAGTCCAGTGCCAGTTGTTTCGAGATCCGGGAACTCTGCATAGGTTGGGTAGTGGGCTCAATGGAACGGAAGGCCTATCGTCGGATCAGCCCACTTTCCGCTCACGTCGCTGCAGTTCACCGGAGCCGAATATCCCAGCGGATGGACCAACATCGGTACGGGGCAGCTGCGATCGGAGGGCCACTCGGACGCTGTCGCGGCAGATTCGGAGGGTACGGTCCAGTGGCCATCCACTGGAGCGGGGCTTGCATGCTGGTCAGTGTCCACTAGTTCCAGGAACATATTATGCTCGCCTGCGAATCGGTCGGGATTGAACCGGATTGCAAAATGTACCTTCAGGGTGTCGTTGGTGACTTCGGCAGTCGAACATCCCGCGAGGAAGCACCGGCTGTTCCAGAGGGACGCATTTCCTCCCGCCGCAATCGGCCCGAGATATTTCCCGGGCTGGTCAGAGAGCAAGAACAGGCTTTTGCTCCCCGGATCGTATCTCACCACACAACGGTCTGCGCGGCTTGCGGCCCGCTCCTGGAAGTGAAGCCGTGCCTGAGCGATTCCGACTCCATTGTTTCCCAGTGAATACTCAACCGTAAACACCTGGGCAGTGCCTTCTCCAGCGTTTGGATCGACCGATGACATGTAGGGACCCGTTTTGAACACCTGCCTGGCGCAGTACTGCGGGAGCCCAGCCTTGGGGAATTCGGCGAGCAAGTCGAGAGAGCCAAACTCTCTCTTGCCGACTTGAAACGGAATTGTGCAGGTGTAATCAGGGATGCCCTCGTGCCCTTCAGCATCCACTGAAATGTAGGCAATAAAGCAACCGTCGGATTGCGCACCGATGTTCAGATCAAGATCGGGCCTCCGGCCATCCATGTGGGTCACCCACGTACTGCGGCACGACGCGAAATCGAAGACGTATTTCGCATCCACGTAGGCCAGCGGGATTTCGGGCTTGAAACCCGGTCTTCGCTTCTCCTCCTGATAGATTGCCGGGTACTCTTTCTGCACGCATCGCCTGAAGCGGTTGCATTCTTTCCATTTGCCCACTTGGCGGCCCTCATGGTAGTTTCCTGCCGCGCCTTCGAAATCGGGATTGAACCAGAACCGAAATGGCCCGTCCTTGACGGCGAGGGAGCCGGGTAACTGGTGTTCGGAAACTCCTCTCCCCCGCCGCTTGGCCGGGTATCGCGATGGACTCTATCCGGCGGACAGTCAATTGTTTTTGTCGATTGCGCAAAACAGAGGACACTGCTTGCGCAGACCAACGGCAGAACGCGGTATGCGATCAGACCGCTACGCATTTCACTCCCCACCATAGCCTGCAACGAAATGCGCGTCAACGAAGCGTCGGGCTAAATTCCGGGCTTCGGCGCCTGCACACCGGGAAGCTTAGCCGCGGCTTCCTGGACGTCCGGTGGAAATTCCGAGAACTCCTGGACCTGCCGGACCTCGATGACTTCCTGGTCCGATGCCGGGCACCGGGATGCCCATTTGACGGCCTCCTCTTTCGAGCTCACCTGAATCATCCAGTATCCGCCGATTACCTCTTTCGTTTCGATGAAAGGCCCGTCGGTGATCACGGGCTTTCCTCCCGAGAACGAGACTCGCGCGCCCATCGCGGGCGGGTGTAAGCCGTCGAGCGCCAGCAGCACGCCGGCCTGCTGCAGGGCTTCGTTGTACTTCATCATAGCGGCGACGGCCTGGGCATCCGGCATGGCGCCCGGGGCCGCCTTTTCGTAACCCTTGGGGATCATCAGCATCATGAATCGCATGATTATGGCTCCATGATCTGGTGGACTTCGCATTCACCGTCGCCCGCAACCTTGAGGAAGCTCCTGACCATTTCGACCGCCTCTTCTCTGGACTTGGCCTGCATGATTGCGAACCCCCCGGCGAACTCCTTCGTCTCGGCGAAAGGGCCGTCGATCACCGCGATCTCACCGCCCGAAGAGCGCATGCGCGCACCCCCCTTGGCGATCGGCATCAGGCCACCGGTCGCGAGCAGAATGCCGGACTTCATCGACTCCTCAATGAACTTCCCCATTTCGGCCATGTACGCCGGGCTGGGCGGGATGCCGGCGGGCCTGGGGGCGGGTGTGTATAGCGACAAGTATTTCATGGTTGTGTCTCCTGGCTTGAAACGACGCTGCATTTTTGAGCGGGGTCGAAATTCCCGGCTCTACCTATGGGTCGAACAAGAGGCAGCCGAATCGACAGGTGTGGCGTTGTATTTGGCTGAATTCAGTTATGCCAAGATCCGGTCGCGCAAACCGCCATAGATAAATGTGCGGACCATCTCTTTTGCATAAAAGTCGTGCGGAAACCCGAGTTCAATCCGGCTGGTCTCGTCAAGCGCCTTCAACTGCTCCGCCGAAAGCGTCACTTCGAAGCTCGCGAGATTGTCATGCAACTGAGAAAGCTTGCGCGCGCCGATGATGGGGATGACGGGCAGGGAGCGGTAGCGAAGCCACGCCAGCGCGATCTGCGCCATGCTGCGGCCGATCTGATCGGACACCGTTTTGACCGCGGCGACGATGCGGCCGGCCCGTTCTGGTTCCGGCAGGAACCCCTTCATCATGTCGCTGCTTAAACGGCCCGGCTCGGACGACCCCTGGCCGTGGTACTTGCCGGACAGTACGCCACTCGCCAGCGGCGACCATGCGGTCAGGCCCAGATTCAGCGCCTTGGCCATGGGGATCAACTCCCCTCGACGGTCCGCTCGAGGGAATGCCCGGTAGATCGTAGAAAGTAGCGACTCTCCGCTCGCAGCCTTGATAGGCTAAGAGCAGTTTTCTTTTGCCGAGAAAAGGAGAGTCGCTATGAAGAAACCATACCAGATT